>JACCDN010791342.1_pt1 | contig 19999 bp, 20 predicted proteins | sample 7441691 | NCBI WGS metagenome assembly JACCDN01 (sample SAMN15323439, study PRJNA562643) | freshwater metagenome | isolation source: river surface water | place: USA:Blue River Watershed | collected 2017-08-16 | reverse complement strand
CCCATCACCCCCAACGCCGCCCCCGCCCCCAGCAACCACAACATATGCAGCCGGGTCCGCCAAACTACCAGCGCAGTAACCACCGTCAATAGCCATCCCTGCCAATGTTCCACTAGGCTGCCCTGGCTGGCAGTCAGTATCCAAGCGGTAGCGATCAGCAGGGCAATCACGATGGGGGCCATGCCTTGTTTAAACGCTCGCACCGCACGCAGCTCCCGGTTGCGATGCGCCCAGCGTGCGGCAACGAATGTGAGCGTGGTGCTGGGTAACATGATGCCCACCATCGCGATCACGGTACCGGCCAGTGCCAGCCACCACGCGTGTGGCCCTGCGCCCAGGCCGCCACCGGCGTTCAAGCCTACGTTCCAGCCCAGCAGGGCGATGAACAGCACGTTGGGGCCGGGCGCGGCCTGCGCGAGAGCAATGGATGCGGTGAACTGGCTGTCGGTGAGCCAGCCCTTGTCGGTGACCAGGTAGCTGTGCATCTCGGGCACCGCAGTAATGGCGCCACCAATGGCCAATAGCGATAGCGACATAAAGTGCATGAGCAGAGCCAGCCAGTCGACGTTGGTTAGTGTGGCGGTCATGGTGCGTCTTCTTCGGTTGGCGCAGTGGCGAGGCAGCGGTAGGCCCACACGCAGGCCATGCCACCTATGCCCAGCAGCACCCACACCAATGGCCAGCGCAAGAGGCCAATGGCAACAAAGGTCAGCACCGCAAAGCCGCAGCACACCGCCAGGCCCATGGCATTGCGCTTCAGGGCGCTGATTAGCTTGAAGCCCGTGGCCGCAATCAGACCGGCGGCCACGGCCCCCATGCCGTGCAGTGCACCTTGCACAGCGGGCGTATCGCCCACGCCGCCCAACAGTGCGGCCAGTAGCAAGACGATGACCAGTGGAAAAGCCAGCATGCCTGCCAATGCGGCCAAGGCACCGCTCAGCCCAAAGTACCGGTCACCAATCATCAGCGATAAGTTGACCACGTTAGGGCCGGGCAGTATCTGGGCCACGGCCCAGTCTTCCAGAAATTCTTCTTGCGTGAGCCACTGCTTTTTTTCTACCAGCTCACGCTGTACCACTGCAAGCACGCCGCCAAATCCTTGCAGCGCAAGAATTGAGAACGAAACGAACAGGTCGGTCTTTGACGTGGGGTGGTTGCGAGCCTGTGGCATGTTCACTTGCGCACAATGCGTCCCGGCTCAATCTGGTCTGTGGCCTTGGGGTTGTCGCGCAGCCATTCTTCAAATGCGTCAATGTCCATGCCCACAGTCTCCCGGTTGCGGCCCTGCTTGAGCACGCTGAGGTCGTTGCCGCCTTCGGCCATAAAGGCGTTCACCACCACGCGGTAGTCGCGGGCCATGTCCAGCCGCTGGCCGTTCACAGTCACCAATTCCAGTTTGGCTTCGCCACCGGGCGGCTGGGTCCACTGGTAGCGCAGGTTGTGTGACACCTGCAATATGGCGGGGCCGTTGGCGCGCTTGTTGTAGAGCTGTCGGCGAATCAGCTCGTGCAACTGGCTGCCGGTGATCGTCATGACAATCAGCTCATTGTTAAAGGGCTGGATGGCAAACAGGTCGCTCAGCGTGACGGTGCGTCCGGGCTCCACGGTCAGGTCAGCGCGGATGCCACCGGCATTGGTCATGGCAATGTCAGCCGCGCCACGCTTTTTGGCAAAGGCCAAATGTGCGTCAGCCACCAGGTTGCCCAGCGGGCTATCGCCAAACGGCGGTGTGGCAGACCGTGTGGCCCCACGCGGCAGATCGGCCACCGGTTTGTTGCGGGCGGCGGTGGTGAGTGCTGCTGCGCGCGCCACCAGTGCCGCAAAGGCGGGGTTGGGTGCATACACGCCCTGCAAGACCGGGTGGTTGACGGCCTGCGCATCCAGCACCTGTCCAGCGGCGTCCAGCGTCAGGCGGCTCTCGGTCAGCCAGCCGCCAAAGCTGCCTGCCTGCACCAGCAGCCGCCCGTTGATCTTGCAGGTATAGGCTTGGTGAGTGTGGCCGCTGATGATGATGGCGTAGGCCGGGTCCAGCCGCTTGGCAATGTCCACACCGCGGCCTTGCAGGCCGGGGCAGGCATAGCTGGGGTCGTTGGCAGCACCGTCGTAAATAGCGCCTTCGTGCATGATGGCAACCAGCACCTGGGCACCGGCAGCGCGCAGCTCGGGCACCAGGGCGTTGAGCGTATCCGCTTCATCGGCAAAGCGCAGACCCACTATGCTTTTAGGAATGATGACCTTGGGCACATCGCGCGTGACTGCGCCCACAAAGGCCACTTTGAAGCCGCCAATGGATTGCATGGTATGGCTGGGCAGCACGCGCTGGCCGGTTGCACTGTCAAACATGTTGGCTGCCAAGTAGGGGAAGCTGGCCCCTTTGAACTCGGGCCACTGGCAGCCCGTGCTCGCGCATTCGCCACGGGTCTTGCGCAACAGCTCGGGCAGGCCGGCATCCAGATCGTGGTTGCCCAAGGCAGTGGCGGCCAAGCCCAACTGGCCCAGTGCGCTGAGGGTTGGCTCGTCCTTTAGCAACGAAGATATTTGTGGCGATGCACCCAGCAGGTCACCCGCTGCTACAAACACTTGGTGCTTGCGCTGCGTGCGTAAGCTGTCCAACACGCTTGCCAAGTAGGCCACGCCACCGGCAGGCTGGGGCTTCACTTCTCCGCTCACCGGGTCTGGCAAGCGCGGTGATATGGGCACTGGCGCGTTGGGCTGAATATGCCCGTGAAAATCGTTGATGGAGAAGATGCTGATTTCAATTGGCGCGGGCTGGACTTGCTGCGCTGGCAATGGCGTTGCAGGGCCGGGCAAGGTGGGCGTAGCAGCGCAGCCGACCAACAACGCAAGCGCACTACATGCACTGAAAAACGCGTGGCCAATGCGTGTGAACGAAGGGGAATTTTGCAAAATGGTATTCCAAATAGACAACTACCGCGCGCAGAAGGAAAGCACCAGGCAAATCATACAGTCGCCTTCGTGCGCTGATTAGTCCAGCCCGCGACTCAGGGTTGCACCCTAATCGCCTTGGTGAATAATGGGGGCCTTTCAAATTTGTGCCCAAAGCACCCGCTCACATGAAAACACTGTCTGATATCGGTTTGGTAGGCCTCGCCGTCATGGGCGAAAACCTGATTCTCAATATGGCCAGCAAGGGCTACACGGTCACGGCCTATAACCGGTCGATAGACAAAGTAGACAACTTTTTGGCGGGCCGGGCCCAGGGCAAGAGCATTCGCGGTGCGCATTCCATTGAAGAGCTGGTGGCCTCACTGGCCAAGCCCCGCAAGATCATGTTGATGGTCAAGGCGGGCAAGGCGGTTGACGATTTCATTGAGCAACTGATTCCCCACCTGGAGCCGGGCGACATCATTCTGGACGGTGGTAACACCCATTTCCCCGACACAGACCGCCGCACACGCTATCTGGAGAGCAAAGGCCTGCTGTTCATTGGCACTGGCGTATCGGGTGGCGAAGAGGGGGCGTTGATTGGGCCATCCATCATGCCCGGCGGCTCACCCAAAGCCTGGCCTTTTGTCAAAGGCATCTTCCAGAACATTGCGGCCAAGGTAGACGACGGCAGCCCCTGCTGCGACTGGGTGGGCGAAAACGGCGCAGGCCATTTTGTCAAGATGGTGCACAACGGCATCGAGTACGGCGACATGCAGCTGATCTGCGAGGCCTACCAAATTCTCAAGGAATATGTGGGTCTCAATGCAGACGAACTGCACCAGGTCTTCAAGGAATGGAACGAAGGCGAGCTCGATAGCTACCTGGTGGAAATCACGCGCGACATTTTGGGCTACCGTGAAAACGGTGAGCCGCTGGTGGAGAAGATTTTGGACACAGCCGGCCAAAAAGGCACGGGCAAATGGACCGGCGTGATTGCGCTGGACCTGGGCGTGCCACTCACCTTGATTTCAGAAGCCGTGTTTGCCCGCTGCCTGTCATCGCAAAAAGACGAGCGTGTGCTGGCATCCGGCATTTTGACCGGCCCCAAGCCCACATTTACCGGCGACAAGAAGGCCTTTATTGACGATGTGCGCAATGCCTTGTTGGCATCCAAAATCATCTCTTACGCACAAGGCTACTTGCTGATGCGTGAGGCAGCCAAAGAGTATGGCTGGAACCTGAACTACGGCGGCATTGCGCTCATGTGGCGCGGCGGCTGCATCATCCGCTCGGCATTCTTGGGCAAGATCAAGGCAGCATTTGATGCCAACCCTGGCTTGCAAAACCTGTTGTTGGATAACTATTTCAAAGACGCTGTGCACGCCGCGCAGGGCGGCTGGCGCCGTGTGGCGGCTGCAGCCATCACCAATGGCATTCCTGCACCATCCATCACATCGGCCCTGAGCTACTTTGATGGCTACCGCACCGCGCGCTTGCCAGCCAACTTGCTGCAAGCCCAGCGTGACTACTTTGGTGCCCACACCTACGAGCGCACCGACAAGCCACGTGGCGAGTTCTTCCACACCAATTGGACGGGCAGGGGTGGCAACACGTCGTCCAGTACCTATACGGTGTAAGCGCCGTACACTTTTGCTCGCACGATGGCACGCACCGTTCAACAACTTTTCGATCTGACAGGCAAGACGGCGCTGGTGACGGGCGGTTCGCGTGGGCTGGGATTGCAGATGGCCCATGCCTTGGGTGAGGCCGGCGCACGGGTAATGATTTGCTCGCGCAAAGCGGCTGACCTGGAGCAAGCCTGTGCCGAATTGCAAGCTGCGGGCATTGATGCCCGCTGGACTGCGGCAGACTGTAGCAACGAGGCGGACATCGCCCGCCTGGCCACCGAAACGCTACAGCGCATGGGGGACGTGGATATTTTGGTCAACAACGCAGGTGCATCCTGGGGTGCGCCCGCTGAAGACTACCCCGCAGCGGCGTGGGACAAGGTGATGAACCTGAACGTGCGGGGCTATTTCTTGCTGAGCCAGGCCATCGCCAAGCAGAGCATGATCGCCCGCCGCACGGGGCGCGTCATCAACATTGCGTCCATTGCAGGGCTGGGCGGCAACCCGCCCGCCATGAAGGCCATTGCCTACAACACGTCCAAGGGGGCGGTCATCAATTTCACCCGCGCCTTGGCTGCAGAGTGGGGACCTTATGGCATCACGGTCAACACCATTTGCCCCGGGTTTTTCAGGACCAAGATGACCGTGGGCCTGATCGACAGCGTGGGCGAACGCAAGATGGCGGCGCATGCACCACTGCAGCGACTGGGTGACGATGAGGATCTCAAGGGCCTGTGCCTCCTGTATGCATCTGACGCGGGCAAGCACATCACCGGCCAATGGCTGGCGGTGGACGGCGGCGTGAGTGCCTTGGTAGGTGGCTAAGAATATGTCCCTCGGGTTTGGCGTAGACATACCGTTTGTAAACCATCTGGGCTTTGTGCTCACGCAGTTTGCGGGCGGCAAGTCCGAGATTGAGTATGCGGTTTTGCCCGAACACCTCAATTCCTTTGCGGTCACACACGGCGGTGCACTGATGACCCTACTGGACGTGGCCATGGCCACAGCAGCCCGTAGCCATGCACCCGAGCTGGGTGTGGTCACCATCGAGATGAAAACCAGCTTCATGCAACCTGCAATGCCCGGCAGTGGCCCGCTGGTTGCCAAGGGGGAGCTGATGCACCGCACCGCAACCATGGCATTCACCCAGGCAACCGTGTTGGATGGCGCAGGCCGCAAATGTGCCCACGCTACCGGCACGTTTAAGTTTGTCAAACGGCTGGCCGCTGCTGACCGCAGTGTCCTTGGTCTGCAAACTATCTCTACAGACTAAACAGGGCTGTAGCCCTCGTAGGGAAAGCATGATGTGCTATTAAAAAAAGAGCAATGGCGGCTAATGCGCTACGACAGTTTGTCCGTCCCCGATCTGTATGCCATGCTGCAATTGCGGGCGGAAGTGTTTGTGGTGGAGCAAGCCTGTGCGTTTCAAGATTTGGACGGCGCAGACTCCAAGGCCATGCATTTGCTGGGCTACCTGACTACAGGCGGGCAGGGTGCAGACGCGACGGCTGGCCAGTTGGTGGCCTATGCCCGCTTGTTCCCAGCAGGTGTTACGTTCGCTGAGGCCAGTATTGGCCGGGTCGTGATGCGCAACAGCGCGCGCGGCAAAGGTCTGGGCCATAGCCTCGTCCGGCAGGCTATTGGCTGCCTGCACGCACAGTGGGGTGTGCAACCCATTCGCATCGGTGCGCAAACGCGCCTGAAAGCGTTTTATACCCAGCATGGCTTTGTGGATGTGGGCCGGCCGTATGTGGAAGACGGTATTGACCACATTGAAATGCTGTGGAAGCCGTAATCATCACTGGTGAAAATTCCTTGCAATCAGCGCCCTGTATGGCAGCGCTGTGCTTACCGTCACCGTTGGAGTAAACCTAAATGCTGAGATTCATTGGTCGCTTTTTGATTGCGTTTTGTTTATTTGCGAATGCCTACGCTTGTTTGAACTCGTATTCATCTGACGAATTCCAATTCATACTGGATGGCCATCGCAGAAAGCCACCAGCCGAAGAGTTGGAGAACCGTGAACGCGAGTTGGAGGCGGCGTATACGCAAAACTACTCGCTGGAATCCGCCAACGACTATGCGGTAGCTTTGGTTTTTTCAGGAAAATACAGCAAAGCAATTGACATTTTGAAAGGCCTGGAAGCCAGGTATCCCGGCCAATTCAGAACAGCGGCAAACCTGGGCACGGCGCTTGAGCTGGCGGGGGATAACGAAAAGGCGCTCCATTGGATCAAGGAGGGCATCAAGCGCAACCCCGAAGACCACGGCGGTACAGAGTGGCTACATGTAAAAATTCTCGAGGCAAAACTCGCCATTGCACAAAACAAAGACTGGCTTCGGACGCATCGGGTCTTGGGCGTCGATTTTGGTGATGGTTATTTGCCAAACGATTCTTCGGTTGTGATCAAGGATCATCTTGGAAACGTGCGTACCCAAGCAGAAGCAAAACGCGCGATCGAATACCAATTGCGTGAGCGATTGAAATTTGTAGCACCACCGGATGCTGTTGTTGCAGATCTATTCTTTGCGGTGGGAGATTTGCCCCAGTCTGAATTGCCAAGTCGAAGCATTTACGACTCGCCGGCCAGAGACTACTACCAAACTGCACTTGAATATGGTGTTACGCCGCACGACATCGTCAAAAAGCGCTTGCTGTGGATTGAAGCCGGGATATGGGGCCAAACCATTGCCTGGTGGGGACTTGCAATCCTCGTGCTGGTGGGCATACCTGTGTGGTTTTTGAAAAGAAGGTTTGCCAGACGCAAGCAAGCCGGTACCACAACACCAAGCAAAGCCTAACCCTGTGGCACACTCCCGGCCTTCTGGTATTTTTCCCTAGCGTTTGCCTTTTCCCGTCATGCAAAAAATCATCGCGCAACTCGCGCAAGAAATCCGTATCCGCCCAAACCAAGTGGAAGCCGCTGTGCAATTGCTGGACGGCGGAGCCACTGTGCCCTTTATTGCCCGTTACCGTAAAGAGGTGACCGACGGGCTGGACGACATCCAGCTGCGGGAGTTGGAAACCCGGCTGGCTTACTTGCGCGAACTGCGCGATCGCAAAGAGGCGGTGTGCAAGGCCATTGAGGAGCAGGGCAAGCTCACACCCGCGCTGCTGGCCGCCGTGCACAACGCGGCGACCAAGCAAGAGGTCGAAGACATTTACCTGCCCTTCAAACTCAAGCGGCGCACCAAAGGCCAGCTGGCCCGCGAGGCCGGGCTGGAGCCGCTGGCGGATGCGTTGTTCAACGATCCCACGCTGGTGCCTGCCGAGGCCGCCGTGCCCTATGTCATCCCCATGCGCCCGGTGGTGGAGGGCGAGGACAAACAACCCGATTTCTCCACCGTGCAGGCCGTGCTGGATGGTGTGCGCGACTTGCTGAGCGAACGCTGGGCGGAAAACCCAGCGCTAGTGCAAGACCTGCGCGAATGGCTGTGGCAGGAGGGCCTGCTGAAATCCACGCTGATGGATGGCAAGGACGAGAACAACGCCGATGTGGCCAAGTTCCGCGACTACTTTGACTACGACGAGCCCATTGGCCGCGTGCCTAGCCACCGGGCGCTGGCGGTGTTTCGCGGCCGCGCGCTAGAGATTCTGGATGCCAAATTAGTGCTGCCAGAGCCAACCTCTGCACAAAACAAGCCGCTAGCCCTCACCAACAGTGCACAAGCAGCTACAAAAACAGGAGCGACTTCAGGGCTTGCCCGCGCCACGCCCGTGGTCTCGCTGGCTGAAGGCCGCATTGCGCTACGGCTGGGGTGGAGCCACGCGGGCCGCGCCGCCGATGATCTGATCCGCAAGTGCGTGGCATGGACCTGGAAGGTCAAGCTCAGCATGTCCACCGAGCGCGATCTCTTCACCCGCTTGCGGGAAGAGTCTGAAAAAGTGGCGATCAAGGTGTTTGCCGACAACCTGCGCGACCTGCTGTTGGCCGCACCTGCGGGCCCACGGGTGGTGATGGGCCTGGACCCTGGCATTCGCACCGGTGTGAAAGTGGCTGTGGTGGATGCCACCGGCAAGCTGGTTGAAACCGCTACGGTGTTCCCACATGAGCCCCGCAAAGACTGGGAAGGCTCGCTGCACACCCTGGGTGCCCTGTGCATGCGCCATGGAGTGAACCTGATCGCCATTGGCAACGGCACGGCCAGCCGTGAGACGGACAAGCTGGCGGCGGATTTGATCAAGCTGATGGCCAAGGCTGGAAACGGCAGCGCAAGCGCTGCCGAGGGTGGCGGCAAACCCATGGACAAAGTAGTGGTGTCCGAAGCCGGTGCGTCGGTGTACAGTGCCAGCGAATTTGCATCACAAGAGATGCCTGATGTGGATGTGAGCCTGCGCGGCGCGGCCTCCATCGCCCGCCGCCTCCAAGACCCACTGGCCGAACTAGTCAAGATCGACCCCAAGAGCATTGGCGTGGGACAGTACCAGCACGATGTGAACCAAAGCGAACTGGCCCGCACGCTGGATACGGTGGTGGAAGACTGTGTGAACTCGGTCGGCGTGGACTTGAACACTGCCAGTGTGCCCCTGCTGAGCCGTGTGTCTGGCCTCTCGGGAACCGTGGCCAAGGCCGTCGTGCGCTGGCGCGAAGCCAACGGCGCGTTTGGCAGCCGCCAAGACCTGCTCAAAGTTACCGGCCTTGGTGCCAAAACCTTTGAGCAAGCCGCAGGCTTTTTGCGCATACGCGGCGGCGGCAACCCATTGGATATGACGGGTGTGCACCCGGAGACCTATCCGGTAGTTGAAGCCATCATCGCCAAGACCGGCAAACCCGTGGTCGAGATCATGGGCCGTGCCGACATGCTCAAGACCCTGCGCCCCGAACTATTTGCCAATGAAAAATTCGGTGTCATCACCGTCAAAGACATTCTGGGTGAACTGGAGAAGCCAGGCCGCGACCCGCGCCCAGACTTCAAGGTGGCCCGCTTCAACGACGGGGTGGATGACATCAAAGACCTGAAGGAAGGCATGATCTTGGAAGGCACGGTGAGCAATGTGGCGGCCTTTGGCGCTTTTGTTGACCTGGGTGTACACCAGGATGGCCTCGTCCACGTGAGCCAGTTGGCGCACAAGTTTGTCAACGATGCACGCGAGGTGGTCAAGACTGGCGACATTGTGAAGGTGCAAGTGGTAGAGGTAGACGTGGCCCGCAAGCGCATTGCGCTGACCATGAAGATTGGTGCCGCGCCGGCACGACAGGGTAGCGACAAGGCGGGCGACAACCGCTACCAAAGTGCGGGCCGTGGTCAAAGCCAATACAGCAACCCACCAGGCGGGCAGGGCGGGGGCGCTTTGGGTGCATCGGCCATGGCATCGGCCTTTGCAAAACTCAAGCGCTGACGACGCCATCGCCGCGACATAATGCATTCCATGGGCGTTCTTGTTTGATTGGCGGAGGCGGTACTAGATGAATTTAAGTGCGTTGCTGGACCAGCAGTTCAACTTGCCCAGCATCCCCAAGGTGGTCGCGCTGCTGCTGTCCGAGCTGGCCCATAGCGACGTGGACTTGCAAAAGATCAACCGTTTGATCAGCACCGACCCAGCTCTGACTATGCGGCTGTTGCATGTGGCCAATGGCGATGCCTTTAAGTTGGCAGGCAAGATCAGCAGCGTCTCGGAAGCCTTGGCGCTGCTCGACCTGGCCCACGTGAAAGAAATGGCGCTGACAGCCGCCAGCGCAACCTCTCCTAAGGCCGTACCGGGCGTGAACCTTGTGCGCTTTTGGGAATACAGCCTCAACACCGCGCGGGTCTCGCGTGCCCTGGCGGGCCTTGTACGGCACAACCAGCAAGCCGCGTTTACCTGTGGGCTGATCCATGCCATGGGCGAATTGGCCATGCACCTGGCCATGCCAAAAGTAATGGAAGTTTTGGACAAAGACACCCCGCCGCTCGACCTGCGCCGTGCCCGGGTTGAGCGGCGTGAACTGGGCTATTGCTATGCATCGGTGGGTGCCGGGTTTGCCGCCAAGTGGCAGTACCCCCAGACTATGGTGGATGCACTAGAGCACCAATATGCACCGTTTGAGAACAATGTGTACGAGCCGCTGGCCGGTGTGATTCATTTGGCCGCCTGGCGTGCCAGAGCCAAAGATGCCAATCTGGATGAGCGTGCAATGGCTGTGACGTTTCCCGACCCGGTAGGCGTGGCCCTCGATCTGGACATCGACGCGGTGCTGCAGCAAGACCCTTTTGATTGGGCTGCGCACACCTGAGACGTTGCGGGTCAGTCGCGCGCCAAGCGCTGCTTTGCACCCACTGATTGAACATGCAAGCACTCCAGATTTATGCCGGCCCCGCAGCCCGCCGTGCGATTGCACAAGGCGGACTGCAGCCGGGCGACATTTGCACTATTCCTGCGGCAGCGGGTGGCCCCAAAGGCTTGATTCTGGGCGCTGTGGACCGTTTCGTTTTTGGGGAGTGGCTGCACGGCTCCACACAGCCGGTTGATTTGGTAGGTGCGTCGATCGGCGCATGGCGCATGGCGACTGCATGTCTGAATGATCCGGTTGCCGCATTGCGCGCACTGGAGCAGGCCTATATCCACCAGCACTACGTGCCAGAGCCGGGCCACACGCGACCCCGTGCGGCGCAGGTCAGTGCGGTGTTTGGCAACACACTGCAGTCGTTTTACGCGGGCAAGGTCTCAGAGGTTTTGCACCATCCACGCTATCGGTTGCACCTGGTCACCTCGCGCGGACGGGGCTTGTTGCATACCGAGCACCGCCTGGCTACGCCGCTGGGTTATCTCGGCGCATTTCTGACCAATCTGGTTAGCCGCAAGAGCATGGGGGCATGGCTGGAACGGGTTGTCTTTAGCAGCCCGGTTGGCGATCGCGCCGCAATGTTGCCGTTTGCAACCGACGATTACCGCACGCAGCAAGTGCAGCTGAGTGCTACAAATTTTCGACTGGCACTGCAGGCCAGTTGCTCTATCCCTTTTGTGCTGCAATCGGTGAACAACATCCCGGATGCGCCACCGGGAGCCTATTGGGATGGTGGCATTACCGATTACCACCTGCACCTGAATTATCCGCGTTCGCCGATAGATGCTATACATTCAATAGCTGCTAGCGCAATAAGTACGAGGGCTACCGGTCACAATCATCAAAAGAGTTTGGTGCTGTACCCGCATTTCCAGAAAGCAGTGGTCCCGGGTTGGCTGGACAAGAGTCTGGCGTGGCGGCACTGTGCCACACCGTTTTTGGACAACATGGTCTTGCTTGCGCCACATCCTGCGTGGATCAAGACACTGCCCAACGCCAAGCTACCGGACCGCACCGACTTCACCCACTATGGCAATGACCTGCCTGCCCGCGTCAAGGCGTGGACCGCAGCTTGCAGCGCCAGCGCACAGTTGGCGGATGAATTTGCTGCCTGGCTGCGGCGGCCAGACATGGGTCAGGTTCAACCTTTGTAAGCCCATCCCCAGCATATTTCTATGAGCCACCACCGCAATCCCAAGGCCTTGCTCACACCCGCTATGCACGGCGTGCTGGATCGCATGGCGCGTGCCGGGCAAGTGCCTTTGCATGCACTCTCGCCGGCTCAGGCACGCGCGAACTATGCGCTGGGTGCCAACGTATTGGAGCTGCCCGTGCGCGCCATGGAGCGGGTAGAGGACTTTCATATCCCGGCCGGCGACGGTTTTCCTATTCCGGTACGGCTCGTGGCGCCGTCCACAGGGCGCTTGCCGGTACTGGTCTATTTGCATGGTGGCGGCTTTACCGTGGGCGGTATCGCCACCCATGACGGGTTGTGCAGGCAGTTGGCCCACCACGCGCAATGTGCCGTGTTGTCGGTGGACTATAGGCTGGCACCGGAACATAAGTTCCCCACCGCATTGGACGATGCCTGGGATGTTGTGCAATGGGTGGTGCAGCACGGCGACACGCGAAACCTGTCAAAGAGCCACTGTGCGGTTGGCGGCGATAGCGCTGGCGGTACGTTGGCTGCGGTGTGCGCCATTCTGGCGCGCGATGCGGGGCTGCCTTTGGCGCTGCAGCTGTTGTTTTACCCCGGTACTTCTGCACACCAAGACTCTGAGGCGCACCGCAAGTTTGCCCATGGTTTTGTGCTGGAGGCCGACCACATGCGCTACTTTTTCAACCTCTATTGGCGCACAGCGGCTGACCGCACCGACTGGCGATTTGCGCCACTTGACGGGCGAGACAGCCACGGAAACATCGTTGATCTGGAGGGCGTGGCGCCGGCCTGGCTGGGTCTTGCGGAGTGTGATCCGCTGGTGGATGAGGGTGTGCAGTATGCAGACCGCTTGCGCCTGGCGGGCGTGTCGGTCGACTTGGAAATTTACCGTGGCATGGTCCACGAATTCATCAAAATGGGGCGGGCCATTCCACAGGCTGCGCAAGCCCACATGGCTGCCGGGCGCGCGCTACAAGATGCCTTTAAAGGGGCCCGTTGACCCGCGCAGAATCAGAATCCAAGTGACGCCAGCAGATCATCCACATCGCCTTGCGCCAGTGCGACATCTGCAGTTTGAGGGCCCTGGAGCTGGTGGGTTTCGCCTGTAAATTCAGCGACTTCCTTGGGGGCCGCGTTGGGTGCGCTGTCGACCAATAATTGCACGAGTTGCAACTCGGTGCGGTTGATGATGTCGATGACCTTTTTGATAATCTGACCAGACAGATCCTGAAAATCCTGCGCCATCATGATGTCGCTGAGGATGGAGCCCTGCTTGCCCGCAAATTCCGAGGTCCGCTCTGAAAATTTTGCGCAAACACCCATGAGTGCACGGGCACGCTCGACTGTTAGGTCTTCTGATGCTGCCATTCGGTTCAGCGACTGGCTGAGTTCATCGCCCCGCTTGACCAGATCATCGCACTCGGGCTTGGCAGCATCGACCAGATTGAGCACCGTATTTGCTGCGTTCTCCGTCATCTTTCCGACGTGGGCCAACCGCTCTCGGGCATTGGGAAACTCTTCAACCACCTCTCGCAACTGGGTGTCACCGCCCAAAACACTGAATGCCTCATGCATTTCCCGGGTAATGGCACCCAGACGTGCATATGCTTCTTCTTTGCTTATCGGTTTAGTCATCTTTGGAACCCATCACTTCTGGACACATATTGCCTGATTTTGGCGCATTTATGGAGCGCCCCGTAGCCTCATTCGGAATTTACCCGCATTTTTGGCGTTTAGATGACAGCGCCATCAAATGTCTTCCAACAACGCATAGGGTAGTGGCAATACGTTCACAGCGTCTCCCGTGCTGGACCCAAGATGCAATTGCCCAGCCTCGACCGCTGACAACTGCGCGGAGAGGATGGCATCGAAGCCACCTGATGGTGCGGGTGCTGACTGAACAATGGTACCTACGGGTTGCGCATCATCATCACTTGCATAGACCGCATCACCCGCCGCCATGGCAGCACTAGTGTGAACAATGAATGACCGACGTTTCAACGTGCCGCGAAACTGGCTACGTGCCACCACTTCCTGGCCAGGGTAGCAACCTTTTTTGAAGTTCACACCACCAATGGATTCGTAGTTGAGCATTTGAGGTACGAAGGCTTCAACCACCGGCGCAGACACGGTAGCAACACCACTGCGCACTTCACTCCACAACCAGAGCGTGGGGTCCATCGCAGGCCCCGGCGGTCTGGGCGTGTCTGCGGGGCCAATCCAGAGTTGGCGCGCAGCCTTTTCCGCAGGGTACAGGTTGACCACCGTATGGTCATCAATATCGGCCTTGGCCCACGCAGAATGGGCGTTTTCAGCTATTGATTGTGTAGCACTGCCGGCCAGGCCATAGATGGCATATTGTGTGGATACATCGCTCAATTGCGCTTTGGCGCGCAATACAAACATGGACAGGCGCTTGAGCGTAGGGGCCAAAATGTCCAGACTACAGACCAGCAGTATTTCGGTTGCGCTAAGCTTGAATCCAATAAAGCTGGCTTGCATGCGCCCCTTGGCGGAACAAAAAGCCGCTAGTCGGGCTGTCCGCAGATCGAGCAACGAGAAGTCTTGTGAGAGTTGCCCGTGGATGAATTTTGCGGCGTCATCGCCTGCGACTTTGATAATGCCCAAATGGTTGAGGCGTGCCACGCCATCAAGGTTCCAATTGGTGCTGAGCGTGTTGTTTGGCTGTTGTGTCGTCGTGTTCATGCACTGAATTATCATTCTTCCCATCATTTCACAAGGTTTGTAGGGCTGTGCGTATCTTCTTTTCTGTTGTGTTCGCCCTGGCGCTGGCCGGTGTAGGGGCCGGGTTCATCTGGCGGGATACGCCACTGAGCCTGCCGTCGGCCACGGTCGATCTATCGATCGAGCCGGGTGCAAGCGCGCGTGAGGTGGCACAGGCGGTTGCTGACGCCGGCATTGCCGTCAACCCGTGGTTGCTGCATGCTTGGTTTCGCCTGTCGGGGCAATCCCGCCAGATTAGGGCGGGAAGCTACGAGCTGGACCCCTCGACAACACCCAAGAGCTTGCTGAAGAAACTCGTCAGGGGCGAGGAGGCCATGCGCAGCGTGACACTGGTGGAAGGGTGGAATTTCAGGCAGGTACGTGAAGCACTCAAAAAGGCCGAGCAACTAAAGCCAGACTCTTTGCCGCTCAGTGCTGACCAGATCATGGCTCAACTAGGCCAGGCGGGCGTCCCAGCAGAAGGGCATTTTTTTCCTGATACCTATACCTATAGTAAAGGTTCTAGTGACATGGCGGTGTTGCGGCGTGCAATGGGCGCAATGGACAAAAAAATTCAGGCAGCTTGGGCACTGCGCGACCCCAAGACTCCGCTGCAAAGTGCAGACCAAGCGCTCATCCTTGCCAGTATTGTTGAAAAAGAGACGGGAACTGCCAGCGATCGGGCCACCATTGCAGCCGTGTTCAGCAACCGGTTGCGCATCGGTATGCGGCTGCAAACCGACCCCACGGTGATCTATGGCTTGGGTGAAAGCTTTGACGGAAACTTGCGCAAGAAAGATTTGCTAACCGACACGCCGTGGAACACCTACACACGGGCTGGGCTGCCCCCCACTCCCATTTCCATGCCGGGCAAAGCCGCGCTGCTGGCCGCGGTGCAACCCGCAGCGTCCAACGCACTGTACTTTGTGGCACGGGGCGATGGCAGCAGCCAATTCAGTGTTACGCTGGATGAGCACAATCGCGCAGTCAACAAGTACCAACGAGGGCAATAAGCCCGTAGAGAAGGCCATGAGCGGAATATTCATCAGTTTTGAGGGGATTGACGGCGCAGGAAAATCCACGCACATCGAAGGCTTGGCGAACCTTTTTAGGGAAAAGGGCAGGGGCGTAACACTGACGCGTGAGCCGGGAGGGACCCCGCTGGCTGAACGCCTGCGCGGTATGGTGCTCAACGATGCAATGGATGCCATGACCGAAGCCTTGCTGGTATTTGCCGCCCGGCGAGACCACTTGCAAAAGATCATCTTGCCCGCACTGGCGCGCGGCGATGTCGTGCTGTGTGACCGTTTTACCGATGCAACATTTGCCTACCAGGGGGCAGGCCGTGGGTTTGACTGGAATACCTTGGCGGTTCTTGAATCATGGGTTCAGTCAAATCCTGAAATACCGGGCAGCCTGGTACAGCCTGCGTTAACCATTTGGTTTGATGTGCCGGTGGACATTGCCGCACAACGCTTGGCCGGTGCGCGCGTGCCCGACAAGTTTGAGTCGCAACCACAGGCGTTTTTTGAAAAGGTATCTAGCGGCTATGCCCAGCGCCTTGCCGCTGACCCGACGCGGTTTGCGCGTATCAATGCCCATCAAACCCCTGAAGCCGTCTGGCAAGACGTGCAGGATGCCGTGCACGGGCGGGGTTACTTTTCATGACAGAAGCTGGCGTTGCTTCGGTCACGCAGCCTCCCTGGATTCAGCGGCAAGCCGCATTGCTGCTCGCGCAGCGCGGGCACGCCTGGCTGTTGCATGGGCCGTCAGGACTTGGGCAGTATGGTTTGGCAATGGATCTTGCCCGGGCATGGCTTTGTGAACAGGCTACGCCGTCTGGAGCCTGCGGCAAATGCGGCAGTTGCCATGCAATTGATGTGCGTACCCATGCAGATCTGTGCGTACTGATGCCAGAAACGACTTTGTTGGAACGTGGCTGGCCATTGGGCGAAAAGGCACAAAACGAAATCGATGACAAGAAGCGCAAGGCCAGCAAAGAGATTCGTGTGGATGCGATGCGGGAGGCGGTGGAATTCTCCCAGCGCACCAGTGCACGCGGACGAGGCAAAGTGGTTGTGGTCTTTCCTGCGGAGCAAATGAATGCAATTGCAGCGAATGCGCTGCTGAAAACCTTGGAAGAACCGCCGGGCGATGTGAAATTTGTACTTGCTACCGAGTCGGCACATCAGCTACTGCCTACCATTCGCAGCCGCTGCTTAGGGCATGCCATGCATTGGCCCGAACCGGCAGAAAGCCTGCAGTGGATGCTTGGTCAAGGTCTCAATGAAACGCAGGCTTCACTCTTGCTGCATTCCATGGGCGGGCGGCCAGAAGATGCCCTTGGCTTTGCCCATGACGGTCGGGATGCGACTGCCTGGCCCAAACTGTTTGGCGCTGTGTCCCGGGGTGACGTAGCTTTTTTTAAAGACTGGACCATCCCGCAAACACTGGATGCTTTGCACAAGCTCTGCCACGATTTGATGGCTGCGTGTTGTGGAGCCGAGCCGCGATTCTTCTCGACTGGCGACCTGAAATTTGTGCCCACATTGACTGCGTTGAGCGATTGGAGTAAGTCGCTGTCGCAGACCATGCGCACCATGGACCACCCATTCAATGCGGGTTTGATGCTGGAATCGCTTGTGGGGCAGGGCAAAATAGTTCTAAACTCAGGGACACCATGAGCACAACACCTGCGACTCCACCCAGACCCAGCGTTATTCAGCTTTCGATCAAGGAAAAGGCTGCGTTGTATGCAGCGTACATCCCCATCTTCAGCGAAGGCGGCGTGTTCATCCCCACGGCTCGTGAATATGCGTTAGGCGATGATGTGTACGTGTTGTTATCTTTGCCAGAAGACATGCAGCGCTACCCGGTGGCCGGGAAAGTTGCTTGGGTAACCCCAGGCAAAGCTGCAGGTGGACGCACGCAAGGCGTCGGAATTACGTTCCCAAAAGATGAAAAGTCGCGCGCGTTAAAACTCAAGATTGAAGAAATATTGGGTGCGCACATGGCTTCTGAGCGGCCAACCCAAACCATTTGAACCGCTCGAACCTGGTTTCCGTGTTTTGACCTTTAGTGCGTCATAGGTGACGCTCGCTATGTTTACAGATTCCCATTGCCATTTAACGTTTCCTGAGCTCACTGCATCGTTGCCGGAAATCCGTCAGTCAATGGCCGATGCCAACGTGAGCCGGGCGTTATGCATATGCACAACACTGGAGGAGTTTCCCAGTGTTCACGGACTCGCCACCCAATACGACAACTTTTGGGCCACAGTGGGCGTGCACCCTGACAACGAAGGTGTGACTGAGCCGTCGCTCGATGACCTGGTAGAACGGGGCGCACTACCGCGTGTTGTGGGCATCGGTGAAACGGGGCTTGACTATTACCGACTGGGCGACCGTACCGTTGCTGACATGGAGTGGCAGCGCGAGCGGTTTCGTACCCATATACGTGCGGCCCGACAGTTGAAGAAGCCGTTGGTTATCCATACCCGCAGTGCGTCTGACGATACATTGGCTATTTTGCGAGAAGAAGGCGAAGACGGCTCTGTAGGGTCGGCGGGCGGTGTTTTTCACTGCTTTACAGAGAGCCATGACGTCGCCCGCCAAGCGCTGGACCTCGGGTTTTACATCTCGTTTTCGGGAATACTGACTTTTAAGACGGCGCGAGACTTGCGGGACGTGGCAGCTTGGGTTCCGCTCGATCGGCTCTTGATTGAGACCGATAGCCCGTATTTGGCACCAGTGCCATTCCGCGGCAAGACCAATAGCCCAGCCTATGTGCCATTTGTAGCGCAGCAGTTGGCGGCGCTGCGGCAGTGTAGTGTGGAGAATATAGGTGAACAGACCAGTCGAAACTTTACACAGCTTTTTTCCGGTGTTTCAAGATGATTAAGAACATTAGATATGCGTTATATCTATTTGTTTTGATTGGTTTTTTGTTGCAACGTCTGGTTCATGCGATGCTTTTTTTACAGCCGTTAAGCATGACGATGCGCATACCGTTGCATCGCTTTTGCAACGCGGTTTTGACTCAAATTCACTAAATCCTAAAGCCGAACACGCATTGATCTTGGTGCTTCGCGAAGGGTCGTTGAAGACGGTTGCTGCTCCATCTTTTACTTGTTACGATGTATAGACTGTCTCTTTTGAGACTTTAAAGCCTAACGACTCGCCAGCCCTCGCAGGTAGTGCGCTGGCAGCTATCAAAACGATAGTAATCAACACTGACAAAAAAGCAGTAGACGTGCGGCCAGCCATACGCGCGGCAACCCGCAACCACATAGTTTTGGCCTCCGGGGATTTGCTGCGGGCGGCTTGAATTTGGGCCGCTATCACGTCCGGGTCATCGCCGGACAGGGCGCATATTTGCTCAATAACCAACTCAGACGGTAGGGATTTACCTGTCCGGTAACTGGTTAGGGCTTGATGACTTATTCCTATCACCTTGGCTAGTCGATAGTCTGATTCAATATTGGCTTTCGCCCTTGCGGAATCTAGCAAGTTAGCTATAGAAAACATAGCGGATACACCTTTCCACGGGTTGAATTTGCAGTATAGGCAATTGCTTATTGCATTGCAATGTGCAATTGCTGCTTGCGTACGCCATAGGCTATGGCGTACATTTCGTTCCGCACAGGCCAAGCGGATGAAAACCTTTCCACTTCGACCCCGCTCCCTGTGCCTTCGGTTGGTGGTCGGTGGAAAGGTTTAGGAGTGGAATCCATGAGCAAGATCAAGCAGGGAACCGTGCACACGGCAACCCAAGACGTTATCACCATCGAACTGGAAAACCAGACCAAGGGCGGGCGCTTTGAGGTGCAGTTTTGCGGCCAAAGCCTTGGGGCCGATCAAGCGCGGCGCATGGCTGACGTGCTGGTCCGGGCGGCGGACACGGCTGAAATTCTGGATGCGGCGGTGTCGGAATGAACGCCGCACCAGAACACCTGTGCACAACCTTTCGGCTACTGCGCCAATACGGCGCATGTACCAGTGGCTACACCAAGTTAGCCCGCTACATCCGCGACCAGCACGCGGTAACGCCAGAGGACTACGGCATGGACAAGCCCATTGCCATAGCCACGATTCTGGAGTGCAATGGCATGGCCGATGCGCTGTGGAGCCTACGCGCAACGCAGGAACCAAGCGACCAATTTACACGCTTACTGGCATGTGATTTTGCGGAGCATGTGCTGCATTTGTTTGAGGCAAAGCGCCCAAACGACAAGCGCCCACGCATCGCAATCGAAACGAGCCGAAGGTTTGCGCGTGGTGAGTGCGACAGGGACGAGTTAGTCAGGGCGAGAAAAGACGCCTACGCCGCCGCCT
>JACCDN011203553.1_pt1 | contig 20006 bp, 26 predicted proteins | sample 7441691 | NCBI WGS metagenome assembly JACCDN01 (sample SAMN15323439, study PRJNA562643) | freshwater metagenome | isolation source: river surface water | place: USA:Blue River Watershed | collected 2017-08-16 | reverse complement strand
TTGTCAAAATAGGAAATTTAGATGGCTATTTAATACATTAGGATAGTAGATAATCACTCACTCTCAATAAGTAATCATCGTATTGAATTGTTCTGTAGGTTTATAATTAAAAACATATTCTCTCATCTTTCAATCAAGTTCAACGAAGAGCTTTGTCACACCATATGAAGGCATAGGCCATAATGAGTATGTTATATCATTTTCTTTGAGAGAAAAAACTGCACCTCACTCACAAGGAGACTCATCACTTGATTCTAAGACTCGATGATGAGCAGGAGATGATTGCAAGTAACGAAGTATATCTTTCCCTTCATTGAGAGATCACTGTCATTCTTGTAGCGTTTGAAGATTCTCCACTAGTGCATCTTGCCCCTGTTGAGCGACGTAATCACATCCTCACAATATAAGCGATCAAGAAACAAGCAGAGTATGGAACATATTTCTCATAGTCATAGAAAGACGCTATTGCAATAATAAAAAAGATATTATGATACATCAACTGCATAATCCCGAAATGAAATGAGGAATTATCGTTAGATGTACGGTATACTGAGTGAAATAATGCGAAGCATTATTTGAGCGGTGGAGTATAATTACGAATATTTGAAAGCAGAGCAACTATTAGATCCGTTATATTCTTTCCTCATTGTGGACTATACCCATCTCTACGAAGATAGATATCATTAAGTTTGTCCAACTGCTGTGAATCAAATGTAATAGGGAAGACATAATCACTACTACCCAAAGCAATGCTGATTGTAATAGTAGATTTCTCGGGAGAAAGAGTAATCGTATAGTGCTGATTGTGATGTCGACCCACACACACTATATCTCATGCTGATGTGTCGGGTTCAAGAATCCATTGTATATCAGACTCTAGTAACATCGCTAGCGTCGGGACAATCTCATGGTTGATATGCCTCACTACTGACACTTTCAGTGCCGGAGATTCTGCTTCCAATCTTACCAATCCCGTACTATCTGATAATCATCCGAAAGAATGTGGTTCGGGTCTACCCTCCTGTCTAGCAGAAAATATCCTATGTAGTTCAGGTGCTGATTGAGCGGCGACATTTTGTATACCACAAAGAGATAGCACAACACCCATCGCAACACTACCAATTCTTGCTGTATTATTAGCCATACTACAACGATATACGACAGTAAAATAATAAATACTATATATATTTACTGGCAAGATGCAATAGCTTTTTTCTCTAAGACAATAGCTTGCAAGAAAGAGAGTATTTCTCTATCATCCACCTATGGCTCATACACATTTCTCTTTCACCAATCCACTACGAAAACGATCCGAGAACGACAAAGCATCGTGGTTTTTCGTAACCATCCCCAAAACAATCGGCGATGAGATCAAAACACTTGCTTCATCGCAACCCAGAAAATGACGATGATCTATCAAAGTGAAAGTAAGGATCTGACCTATATCTCGATCGACAAGCATCTTCCCCGATAAGCAGTCAGGCTCCTATGTCTTGCCGATAAAGAAAGATATCCGCTCTGACCTGCATATCAAAGAATGAGACAATGTGCTGGTGTATATCGACCTTATGTAAAAAACCATATAACTTTACACACCTTACAAACTGTATGCACTTCCTCGATATACGTCTCCACTCACACCTCCTCACCGACCATGACTATACGACCGTCTCGGATATCGTCAGACACTATGGTTGCATGCAAGCACAAGACATCGGCCAAGCTCAGCGAGTCATCGGCTCTCGTCTCCCCTGAGCGACACAGCAGGATATCAGACAAGCACTCAGCGACTGATCTATCGTCCGTACACGACCGATGCGTGGGACACTCCACTACATGGCACCCGAGCACGTCCATCGGATGCTCGATCTCTGTGCTTCCAAGACATTGCAAGGTTTCGCGAAGCGTAGAGAATTCCTCTGAATCAGTGATCACGATGCCGAGAAAGCACTCGACCTCATGACACAAGCATTACAAGGAAAAAAATCTCTGACCAGATCAGCGATGGGAGAGATGTTGGCTGCATGAGGCATCCCAATGCAGACCCAGCGAGTCTATCATCTCTGCTGCTATGCCTCGACGAGAAAACTCATCTGCTTCGGTCCTCCGACGGACAAAGAAGAGACCTTCGTCCTCCTCGATGAACGAGTAGCGAAACCGAAAATACTCACCCATGACGAACAGCTAGCAACACTCGCTCGCATGTATATCCGTGGTCACGGATCTACGACGGTCGATGATCTCGCTCGATGGACAGGACTGGGTAAGACCGAATGTAAAAAGGCTATCGCTCTCGTCGCTGATGAGTTTGATACTATCGAACAAAATGGGAAAACATATTACCACAAACAAATTTTACCTAACAAAAAATCGTCAAATAATCCGAAAGTAAAACTTCTCGGTTGATTCGACGAATATTTCATCGGTTACAAAGACAGATCTCCCGTCGCCGATACCGAACATCATGGCAAGATGTTCACGAGCAATGGTATCTTCTTCCCGCTTATCCTCCTGGATGGCAAAGTCGTCGGCACATGGAAACGTACATGGAAGAAGAATGATGTTATTATCAACCTCACTCCTCTGCCTGGGATAAAATTACCGATGGATCTCATCCAACAAGAAGCAGAAAAATATGCACAGTTTCGAGGAAAAGAAAAAGCTATTATCACCAAGTAAAGTATGTGAATAGTATGAATATCTTGTAATCGAAAAGAAACTATCTATAGTTCACCACAGCAAATATTTATACAAAATAATGAATGCTCTATCATCGCAAAACACCTCGTGCCTCATGGTATGATTATACATCACCGTGATGTTATTTCGTCACCATCTGTACACATGATCGTGAACACTATTTTGGAGAAATCATTGATGGTGGGATGCTATTAGAACAAAGAGGAATGATATGTGCACAAGAATTAGATAGTATGGTGCAAAAACGTCCATCAGTGGATATCCATGAATATATCATCATGCCAAATCATGTGCATCTGTTGATGGTTATAGACGATCGTAGGGACACGGGCTTGCCCTGTCCTGAAAATAATCTATCCTATCCTGAAAACAACAATACACAATCCCATAAGGACGACGCAAGCGTACGTCCCTACAATCCACCATCGGTTATTACCAATCAATCATTATGATCTATCATCGGGTGATGGAAATCTGCCACATCCAAACGTTGCCATGAACAATGACTAGCTTTTTGACGACAATCTCGCTATCATGATCATATTATTCGTGATGAATGAGAATATGAACGTATTAAATATTATATTCAAAACAATCCTAAGAATCGAAAAGAAGATAATCTCTATACATAAGTTTATCAACTACTCATAGCATGAACACCTCACAGCTCAAACGACAGAATGTCGATGACTATATCGCATCGCAACCTCCTCTCGTCGCAGAGAGGCTCACACAGATTCGCCAATTGGTAAAATCTCTCGCTCCCGAAGCAGTCGAATCGATCAGCTATGGGATGCCTGCCTACAAACTTGCTGGCAAACCATTAGTCTACTTTGCGTGATTTGCTCATCATATCGGCTTGTATGCGACACCGACCGCACATACAGCATTTGCGACAGAGCTTGCGGGCTACAAACAAGGCAAATGATCTGTCCAATTTCCTCTCGATCAAGCATTACCGCTGGCATTGCTCGAGAAAATCATTAGATTCAAAAGAGAGGAAGTCATGCATAGGTAATCTTTTAGTTTTCTCTCACTCATTATGGCAGTTATTAATCCAAGTATTAACTTCAATGGTAATACTGAAGAAGCGTTTACTTTTTATCAATCGGCATTTGGGGGAACATTTAGTAAGGTCATTCGTTTCAAGGATATGCCAAGCGATCCAGCACATCCTATACCAGAAAGTGAGGCGAACAAGATCATGCATATCGCCTTGCCAATTGGACCCAATGTCTTGATCGGCAATGATGTACCAAGCTTTATGGGACAGACCAATGAACATGAAAACAGATCGAAGATAGCAATCAGTGCAGAAAGCAAAGCAGAAGCAGAGAAATTATATAAGGAACTGTCGCAAGGCGGAGATGTCGAAGTAGCTCTTGATGACAACTTTGCGATGTTGAGGGATAAGTATGGTATCGAGTGGATAATAGAATTCGATCCGAACCATACGAAATAAAAATAAAGGAAAAGATTATAAATCGGACACTTAGACAATCTTCAACTATTTTTAACTACTTTCAACTACTTTTAACCGCTTTTAACTATTCTTATGACTAAACTCACCGTCTCTAGCAAAATCTACGCACCACTCGAACGTGTACGAAACTGTATGCGAAACCCCGAACATGTCGTCAAACGAGCATTTGCTGATGAAGCGACTCGACACTGCCCATGGGCAAAATGATCAGAACCCACAGTGGGAGAGACTTTCACGACTCGTATGGAGGCACGTGATGGAAGCTTCTGATTTGATCTTGTGGGGCAATACACCGAAGTCAGTCAGATGAAACATTTTTCCTATATCATGGGATCGTATGAAAGAGATACTGACTTTGTGCCTGCAGGTCGTGTCGTGGATGTGTCATTCGTAGAAGATGGCTCCTGTGGCTGTGTCACGGTCACCGAGACATTTGATGCCGAGGAAGTGCATAGTAGCGAACAGCAACTCCAATGATGGCAAGCTATCCTCGATAATTTCAAGAAAGTGTGTGAAGCATAATCCTCTTTATCTTTTCTATCCTCTCTCATCATGGCATCATTATTTCTCATCGCATTACTCGGCGTCGTTATCGCTATGGTCATCGGTATGGTCTGGCATATGCCCAATATCCCTACGGGCAAGCTCCACATGGACTACATCGGATTTAGCAAGCTCTCTGCATCCGAACAAGAAAAAACGATGAAGGCAGCACAACCGCACATGTGGAAGAGTTTCCTCGGGCAAGCTATCCTCTCCTACATGAGCTCGTTATTTATAGTCGTCGTGATGTATTATACGACGCAAGGCGGTCTCCCATCATCCATGGTCTATATGTATGTGGTTATGATTTGGCTAGGGTTTGTGATCCCTAGCTTGGGATGAAGTATCATCTGGTGAGGTCATGATCACCCCGCAAAGTTCCTCTGGGTGTATTTCATAGCTGAAACGATCTACTACTTGATTAGCTATATGCTCATCGCCTATGTCTTTCATTTCTTCTTCTAATACCACAAATCATGCATACACTCCTGCCTGGTACTCTCCATGAGCTCCCTGATGACATACGCCATGTACTCCAGCAAGATCCTGACCTAACAGACAAACGAAATGCTCTGACTCCCCTCGGTCGTAATGAGTGGATCTGTCGAGTCACGATCGTAAAAAAGGCAGAGACCAGAGCATCACATATCGAGCGTCTCTCGGAAGAGGTCGGAGCTGGCAAGAAGAGGCCTTGTTGTTGGCCGGGTTGTCCGCATCATAGAGAAAGTGCGAAGAAGTGGTTTAGATAAAGCTTATATGACCAAACTAACAGATCAACCGAATATGGAAGCTCTGATAAAAAAAATAAAGAGGAGCGTGCCCCTCTTTATATTACTTACTTTTTCTGAATAACGAGAGACCTGGTAAAGGTGACTTTTTCTGTAATCATTTCGACTCATGATTATTCGAAAATATACCTAAACCTTTATACTTTTTTGATAGTAAGAGAGGCTTTTTAGGACATTCTGGTAAAAACAATAAATTGTTTGGCTTATCACCATCACTTTCTGTTTTGATATATCTATTATTAAACCTACTAGTTGCTGTAATGACTTTAACTTTATCTCATTCTACATTTACATAAAACTCTTCTTCTTTGGAATCTATTAAATTTACAGCCTCTTGTTGTGTTTTTCTCCAGTTCATTCAATTGGCATCTACTCAACCAACGTGGGTAATTCTCTCCCAAGCATTATCTCTTGGCTGTTTATTAACATATTTGATTTCTATCATTATAATGAAAAATAAGATAAAAGAGCCCGCAAAGGGGCTAAAACTTTAACCTGCTGATTTCCTTGGATCTTTACCATAAGTATTTCTTCCTTGGATCATTCAATCTTGCCTCTGCCATATTAGCTCAGCTCATTGGTTTTGAGCAATCTCTCTTCATCTTACAAATGCTTCTTCTTTTGTGGGTGCATGGAAGCTATCCCTTTCAGATCATGCTTTGTGTCATCTTCGCCCACCCTCAGGGTTAGGAGAGATTCGTAATTGTTTTTGAGCCATTGCTTATATAGAATAAGGATAAAGTTCACTAAATAAGTGAAAAAGAGTAGTTTTATTTTTGCATTGATTTTTACCTACTAAACCTTATACATGCTTTCACCTCTAGAAAGTTTGCTTAAGAAAGGAACATCGGATCTATTATCTATTAGTCTAGATAATAGGTTTTTTGTTTATACTAAGACCATAGATTCTAGATAGAAATTAAAAAAACAATGCTATTGTAAGAATACAAAACTTAAAGTCAACAGATACTTTATTAAGTACTATAGTACAGAAACCCGTAAATAATAGCAAAAAACTCTATTTATACTTGATATCTTAAGATTTTTCACTATACTTATCGTCATATAGTTTATATTCAATTCTATTAAAATGCTGAGCTGATTAACTAGCAAAGAACAGAAGATACTTCACTTCTATCAAAATTTCATAACAACAAACTGACATCCTCCGACATACGAGGAAGCTTGAAAAAAAATGAAAATGACCGCTCCATGAGTATTCTTTCATATAAAGAAACTAAAAGCAAAATGATATATAGACTTTGGAGAGAATACAAAATATTTAGGAATCACACCTACAACACTCAAAGTACCCATCATTTGAAAAATAGCATGTTGAGAACCGATAGAAGTAGTAGATGACATTATTGATTATATAGAAATAAATAAAAATATGACAAAAGGATCGTCAGAAGTATATGGTCTTATTGCAGAAGGGAATAGTATGAAAAATGCTGGTATTAATGACGGAGATTACTTAATAATTAAAAAACAAAATGACATAATCAATGACGGCGATATTGGAGTAGTAATTGACCAATCGGGTGATAATGAGAAAGCAACATTAAAAAGGATATATAAAAAACCTTCCTCTCTTATTTTAAAGCCTGCTAATGATGATTTCCCTACTACGTTTATATCAAAGTGTGTAATTAGAGGAAAACTTGTATGAGTCATAAGAAATTATCAATAGCATTTATAGAATATAGCACTGACTATGCCTACTCACCTCTCCCTCTTCCAAGACAAACAGATCCGTCGTCATCGAGACGAAGTCGCTGAGAAGCGATGGTTTTCCGTCGTCGATATCATCGAGATCGCATCCTGAAGCTCCGATGGGAGAAAGTATCGAAACAAACTCAAACAGAGGCTCAAAGCAGATGGGTCCGAAGTGGTGACAAATTGTCACCAACTGAAAATGATTTGAGGTGTCCGAAAAAGTCGGACAACTGAATATACTCACTGTGAGGGTGTGCTCAGTCCCTCAAATAAAGGATTTTAGTTTATAAAACTATGATACTATGTCACAACAACTTATCACTCTCGTCCAACAGGCCTTTGAAGATATCAAAATGCAAGATGATACATGATTTGAATTCTGGAATGCAAGAAATCTGATGATCAAATTATGATACAAAAAATGGGAAAGATTTAGTCTTGTCATACAAAAAGCCAAACAAAACTGTATCAATAGTGGTGGAGTCATACAGGATCATTTTATAGATGAAAAGGACTTTTTCCAGGAGGCTGGAAAAACCCGGACCGGCTGAAGACCGAGAGAAAATTATTACCTCACTAGATACGCTTGTTACCTCATCGCTCTCAACGCTGATGCAAGATTAGTAGAAGTCTCATTAGCAAAAACATATTTTGCCACCCAAACGAGGAAACAGGAAGTCCAAGAACAAAGAATCGAAGAAGACAAGAGGTTAACAGCAAGAAAAAAACTCAAAGAAAATGAAACCAAAATAGAAGAAACCGTCTATCAGAGATGAATTACTCAACCCGCAGAGTTTGCAACATTCAAGAACAAATGAATCGAAGCTCTCTACCATCTATCCGTCAAGGCATTAAAACAAAGAAGATGAATAGCTAAACATAGAGCATTGGCAGATTTTGATACAGAGGTAGAATTGAGAGCTAAAGATTTTGTCTATGCAATCACCGATCACAATATCAAACAAAAAAATCTCACCTGAAAATCAGATCTTGAAAAAGAATTAGTGGATAATAGCAAAGCAACAAGGAAAACACTGATCGAAAGAAATATCATCCCCGAGAAACTCGACAAACAAGAAGATCTAAGATTGATAGAAAAAAGAAGACAACAAGAACAAGAAACCCAAAAGCTAAACAATATATAGAACAAGTTGAGATGTCGGTTCAAATCAGACAACTGAATTACTCTGAGATAGTTACAAAACATAACCAACTGAACTTATCTTCAATTCCTCCTGATACTTCTTTCTACTCTTTGCTACTTCTTTCTACTTTTTTCTACCTTCTTTTACCTCCTCCTCCCCTCCTCCCATGCACAAAATCATGCCTATGATCCGATGTATCGCCAACGGCGAAGCCCAAGCACAGCACTACTGCACCATCTTCCCTGATGCAAAAATTACTAAATCAAATCCTGTCGTCACGACCTTCGAGATCTACGGACAGACACTCTCCACCCTCAATGGCGGAGCAAATGATAATGCCACACTCAATCCTTCGATCTCCTTCTCACTCTGGATCACTGATGCAGACGAGACCAAACGCATCCGAGATCTCCTCGCTGACGGCGGGTCAGTCATGATGCCTTTCGCTGCATATGAGCGAAGTCCTGCCTATGGTCGATGTAATGATAAGTATGGCGTCTCTCGACAAGTCATGTATGACAACCGCCCCGAGTCCAAGGCGAATGCTCTCGTCCCGAGTCTCATGTATACCGGAGCCAACAACGGCAAGACCCAAGAAGCGATGGAGTTGTATACGAAGCTCTTCCCTGCCAGCACGATTGATTTCACACGACCATACGGAGAGAATGCTATGGGTGAAGATCCGACACATCTCAATCATGCAGAGTTTAAACTCGTCCACCAGCAGTTCATCGCGATGGATAGTGGCATGGATCATAAGTTTAGCTTCAATGATGGTATCTCGCTCTCTGTCTCCTGCAAAGATCAAGATGAGATCGACACATATCGAAATGCAATTATAGCTGACGGTGGTCACGAAGTGCAATGTGGGCGATGTAAGGATCGCTATGGCGTCTCTCGACAGATCGTCCCTGTCCAGCTGTGAGAAGCGTTGTTTGATGCTGATCCTGCGAAAGCGAAGTACGCCATGGATGCCATGATGCAGATGAAGAAGATTATCATAGAAGATTTATATCAAAAATAATCATTTTATGTTAATTGGACTCTATGGCAAAGAAACAAACTCTCATAGATGGATATACTATCAAATATCATGCCAATGGTCAAACTATCTGGTCTAAAGGTAAAGTAATTGATGGTAATGCTGATGGATATCGAGAACGATATCGTATTGATGGCACACTCAAACGCTCCGGTCATTTTCACCAATGAGAACCGACGGGAGAGTGGATTACTTATGATACAGCAGGTCAAGTCTACAAGATCAGTCAAAAGTAATCTTATCTTCTCTATCATATCACCATGAAAAATCCTACAGCTCGCCGATTTGTTCCAAAAACTTTTGGACGATGATTTACTCCGGTCACGCGACAAGGACGACTCTGTGTAGTTGTATTAGTCGCAGTGATCATGTGATCGGCCTATGAACACAACTTTTTCACGGAGACATGACCAGACTGACAAGAATATATATGATTTTTGGTAGATGTATTTGTGATCGTATTCTCGTCATTATGGTATATGGATAGACACACTGACGGAGATCTGAAACGAAGACGAGGTCAGAGAGACTAATAATATCCTCCCCTTTTACTACCTCATTCTATGATCTCTATGTCACTCACTGATATACAAACATATAATAATCTCCTCTCTCCCGACGAGAAAGCAATATGCGATAGCCTGATGCATACCATCAATACGAGCCTGACCGATGCAGAGTCCAAGATCCGACATGGACATCCCGTGTGGTTTCTCGCTGGCAATCCTGTCGTCGGCTATAGCAAACAGAAGAAATGAATCTGCCTCCTCTTCCGAAGCGGACAATCTTTCGATGAAGAGAATCTCCACCCCGAGTGAAAATTTAAAGCTGCACAGATCTGCTACACAGACAGCACGCAGATAGATACGACAGATCTGCAACGCTGGCTCGAGAAGTCCAGAACTATCCAACGAGATTACAAAAACATCGTCAAACGTAGAGGTGTACTTGAGAGGTTGTAAAGAGCGTTAAATGATTTTTTTATTTTACCCACAGCACCATGTTTACTCTCCAGGATATCAAAGACGCTCATGCGAAAGTACAGAGCGGTGCAGACTTTCCCCGCTATATCCAGGATCTCATCGACCTCGGAGTCAGATCCTATACGACCTGGGTAGCCGATGGTCATGCAGACTACTACGGTGATGATACACCAAGCATGCACTCTGACCCCAAATACGCCCAGCTCACTATCAGCGACACAGTCGATAGAGAAAGTTTCCTCCACGATCTCACACTCCATCAACAGTGAGGCACAGATTATATGACATTTTGTCGTGATGCAGCCAAAGCCGGCGTCGCCACACGAGTCATAGATATGCAGGCTATGACCTGTACATATTATGATAGTCACGAGACTGTCATCCTCGAAGAGATGATCCCGTCGGTATAAATACTTTTATCTTTTCTTTTCCCATGTCCTCTCTCTACATCAACCTCCCTGTCTCTGATCTCGCCAAAGCCACTGCCTTCTATGAAGCACTCGGATGGACAAAAAACAAAGACTTTTCTAACACGGATGCGTCTGCAATGGTTTATGATGATACTCTCTCGGTCATGTTATTGACGCATGATTTTTGTAAGGGATTTCTTCCTGCTCACAAGACGATAGCAAATTCGCACGAGACATGCCAAGTCCTCAATGCACTTCAGCTTGATAGCAAAGAGCAGGTCGATATATTCTTCGACAAAGCAATCACCGCAGGAGGGAAAGCCACTATCCCTGCCTACGATCATGGATTTATGTATGGTCGTGATTTTGAGGATCTCGATGGTCATATCTGGGAAGTATTTCGGATGGATCCGACACAGATGCCACAAGCATAAGAGTACTTTATTTCTTCATTATGTGTATCATGGAACATATCATCGGACAACACACCATTGCTACTGGCAAGCATCTCACCATCAAGTGAGTGGATATTGATTTTGGCAATGGCAAACAGGCGGTATTTGAGATGATGACATTTAGTGGTGATGAATCCTATCCGTGATGAGCTATCATCTGTGCCTATGATGATGACGGTCGTGAGATCATTATGATCGAACAGTTTCAAGTAGCATTAGGTACGAAGACATTCTTGCTCCCGAGATGAGGTGTTATATCTGGTAAAAATATCCTCGAGTCTGCTCAGCAAGAACTGCTGGAAGAAACATGATACGAAGCATCGGAACGAATACAACTACCGACTATCTACTCATCACCATGATTTTTTGAACAATATACGACGATATTTCTCGCAAAGTGAATACAGGTTAGTGAGCAAACTGCAGAATGAGATGAGATCGAAGAGACGCTTGTCAAGAGAGTTCCGCTAACACAGGCAGTCGATATGATCATGCAATGAACGATTGTCGATGCCAGAACTATAGCAGGTATTTTGATGGCAAGAGAATATCTTACAAGATAATTCCCTCAAATCAATAACCGCAGAGCAAAAACACTAAACTTCTATTTCTTTACTGCCAATACACTCACGCGAAATAAAATCCAAGAAGAATATTATGATTATAAAATCAGTCATTGATACATGATATGAATAGATAGTGTAATATAATATACATCTTTACCCATCCTCTTCTCGCATGTCCTTATCATCACTCATGACCAATGTATCCGTCTACTGACCTATGGGACTACTCGCTCTCGCTGGCGGTTTTATCCTTGGTTTCATCTATCGTCGAGTACTGAGACAAGTATTTCCTCAGACTGTCAGAGGTCAGCAACACAACATCATCACCAATGGTCGCATACGGAGAGCTAGTATAGGATGAGTCCTTCTCATCATAGCAGTACTCACCGATTGGAGTCCACGACTATTATTTGCATCAGGATTTTGTTTTTTTGAGGCTATCTTTAGTCGGTGTGGATTCTATGCTGCCATCGGCAAGACTAGTTGCCCATTGGAGTAAAAAATATATCGTATATTTTTATCTTTTTTATCACCATGCAAACTCTCCACTTCACTACTACTATCCACGCTCCAGTCTCCAAAGTACGAGACAGCATGCTCGATCATCCTAGCTATGAACAACGAACGACAGCATTCTCTCCATGATCGACCTACACATGATCTCGAGAACAATGATCTGATATTACATTTGGTGATGGATCTGGACAAGGTATGATTGCCAAGATCGCACACAATAAACTACACAAATATATCTCTATCCAGCACCTCGGTCAGGTTAATGAAGATAAGACTACCACGATGTTCGAATGAGAAAGCTTTGAAAACTATAGCTTCACAACCATCGATGCTAACACCACCAAAATCGATATAGAGATGACCGCTATGCCTGACGAACGAGTAGCGATGTTTAATGATATGCGACCCAAAGCTCTCCAACTCCTCAAAGATTTATGTGAATAAGCATATAGCATAGCTTTTTATCTTTTCTCCTCTCTCATGATTACTCTCATCCATCGTCTCATGCAAGCAGCGAAACAATTTACCCTCATCGAACGAATCGTTCTCAAAGTGTATCTTATCATCGTCGGCGTATTCCTAGCAAAGCTTTTCCCTGTACTCGCATCACTCCATCGGGCATACTACCTTGCTCTGATTGTCCTTGCAAAACTCTATTTTATCAGTATAATAAGTCAGACAAGAAGATAGTTTTATCTCTCATTTCTGTACTATGAATACAGCCGATAAAGAAGTTACTTTTACAAAAGTAGAAGAGAGTCTAGAAGAAGATGTATTAAGAGCTCTTGCAGGTTGTAGCACAATGATGGCAGAAAACACCAAACAAATCATTAAAGATTGTGAAAACCATATACTAGCAAATCTAAAAAATCATGTCTTCGTAGTTATCACCGACACAGCAAATACACCTATAGGATACTATGCAGCCGAAATGGCAAAAGAGAATACACTTTCCCTCTTCACTGTATTTATAGGTTCGCATGTCAAAGGACAGGAAGAGAGAGGAAATATCGAGATACAAGCTCTTAAACATGCTACAGAAATAGCAGAAAGTATTGGTTATCAGACAATCAAAAGAAATATTAGTCATAAACATTGAAGCTGATGATCGACTAAGACCATTGCCCAAAATGCATGATATACGATCACAGAGCAATGATCTGATACGATAGCCAGATGGCAAAGGCAATAATACATAATTTTATATTTTCTTTATAACACATGAAAAAAATCATCCTCATACTCCTGACACTTATTATCGCTGTACTCGTCATCGCAGCATTTCTTCCCAAAGAATTTGAACTCAAAGCGGAGACTACCATCAATGCTCCACAACTCCAGGTATGGAATTATGTCAAATTTCTTGCCAATCAAGAAAACTACTCTGTCCGAGTGATGGCTGATCCACAAGTCAAACTGATCTATAGCGGTACCGATGGCACTATCGGATTCCGTCAAGCACGAGATAGTCAGATGAACAATGTCGGTGCTGGTGAACAAGAGATCATCGCTATGCAAGAGTGACTCAGCTACGATGTCGAGATCAGATTCGTCAGACCGATGCAAGCGACAAGCTATGCAAGGACTACACTAGAGTCTCTAGACGCCAAACAGACCAAAGTCACGAACATCTTCCGTGGGACAAATCCTCGGCCCATGAACCTCGTGTCCATGCTCTTCATAGGACAAGTCCGCAGAGATATGCAACAAACTATGGACAATCTCAAAGCATTATTAGAATAACAATCACTCAAAAGAAACCTCTCTTTTTATTTACTACGCAACATCTATGACCGAAGAAATCTATTATGATGAAGATCGAAATGTGATACCCAAACCTATCGATACGGTGAAGGTATTGGATGCATACAACAACGAGCTCCAAAGTGGCGATACCGTCATTGCGATCAAACCGCTACCAGTCAAGAAATGAACAGATATCAAGCAAGGAGAAAAATTTACCAAGATCAAACTAACTGATGATCCCGAACTCATACTCGCCAAACATCCTAAAAATGGTGAGATATATCTCAGAACAGAGTTCTTCAAAAAGGCATAAAAAATATTGCTCTTGCAAAATGAAAAATATAGTATATAATCCCTTTGTAAACATTTTAGTTCTTAGCAATTACCCACATGGATAACAAACCAATGAACAACGATGCAATGATGCACGAATGAAAGACAGCATGTGATATGAAAGCATGATGCTGTGAGACCAAATGAATGTGTGATAGTAAAGGATCATGTAGTGATATGAAAGCAGACTGTTGTAGTACCAAGATGGATTGCTGTACGATGAAGAAATGATGTTGTGGTGGATCATGTGGCAAACATGTCGTGATGATCATCGTAGCTCTTGTTATCATAGGATGAGCATTTATGTGCGGCATGCGTATGGGTAGAGGCAATATGCGACACTATGGCATGGATCGTGACAATATGATGGGGGACGATACTATGAAAGGTATGTACGAATGTATGATGACTGATGGAGCGACTCGTGACAAATGTACTGATATGATGAAGACAATGATGCAAGATGATGATACCAATACTACAACAACAGCTACTGGAACAAACTAATCATCAAGACAATACAAAGAAAAGAATCTGACTCCGTAAGGGGTCGGATTTTTCATTTGCCATAAAACAATTGATTTATAGTGATCGAAAGGATAGTATCTAAAAAAGCGAACAATATTTTGCCCCATTCCTCTGATACTATGCCTGCATGAAGAAAAAAGAAGCCCAGATGTCTGACGATCAATATAGATGATATGATATGTCATTGTTTCGGTCCTCTCCAACTCCCCTGCGAAGAACTCGAACAGAGACCTAGGATTTTTCTCGAACCAGATGAACTGCAGACACTCATCTACCAAGATATCGACAAGCTGACTATGCAGATAGCATCCAGCAAGATGGGTATATCCAAGACCGTCTATGCCTGACTCTACGCCTCTGCTCGTCACAAAGTCAGTCAATCACTCATCAGCGGATCTGTCCTGATGGTCCGCTGTCCATAGATCTCGAGTATCACACGCCCCATGATCAGACAAAAATCTCTTGCAATAGAGATTTTTTTCTTTATTATAGAACATGTTCGGTATTTATCTTATAATTTTCATTCACATGAAATCCTCCTCTCTTCTTATCGCACTCATCTGAGCGTCTCTTATCATCGTCGGGTGATGTAGTACTCGTAGCGATACTACTATCACTACTACCTCATCCACAGAGATGATTACACAGACAAATACCACCACTCTCTCATCAGATCAACAAAGTGCACTCCTCTATCTCATCGAAGAAGAGAAGTTTGCTCACGATGTCTATACCACACTCTATCAAAAACGATGACATCAGAAGTTCAGCAACATACTCCAAGCAGAAGTGCAACACCACGATATCATAGCAGCATTACTCCCCATCTACAGTATAACTGACCCGACGATCAATATGGAAGTGGGGAAATTCAACAATACTTCACTACAGGCACTCTATGATACGCTCATCACGCAGTGATCACAAAGTCTCGCTGATGCATTCGCTGTAGGCATCGCTATCGAACAGAAAGATATCAAAGATATAACCAACTATATGATATTATTCCAAGACTATCCAGACATCAATACCGCACTACAAATATTGATCAAGGGTAGCCAAAAACACCTAGCAGCATTTTCTCGCTAAGTCATTATTTATTTTCTTATCTCCTCTTCTATGCAACACTACACACCCAAACAAGTCCAAGACATGATGTGAGAGAAAAAAAAGTGACACATCATCGTCGATACCAGGACTCCACAAGAATACCACCTCGAGCATATCGATGGTGCCATTAATATGCCATTCGATCGTTTTGATGACTATAAAGACGAACTCAAGAAGCACGACACTATTATCGTCTATTGTAACTCATGATCGACATCAGCGATGTTTTACAAAAGAGCAGAACAATTGTGAATCACCAATATTTATAACCTGACAGGATGATTGTCATGATGTAAGACATGTACGACTATCAAAAAGAAATGATCACTCCCTATGATGCAACAAGTCCATATCGCAGCATGATCACTTGTCTTGCTTGGCATCATACTAGCGAGAGTATTTCATGGCTATGTATGGCATGAATACTTCATCATCATCAGTGCTTTCGTCGGAGCATGACTCGTATTCGCATGAAGTACAGGATGGTGTGGCATGGCCAAGATACTCTCTCTCATGCCATGGAATCGCATAAACGAACAAGTAAAGAACCAAATTCTCTGATCTGATCTCATTATCCATCAATTTGAAGATAAAAATCTCGCACACTACTCATATATGGCAATCAGCAATCGTGAAGCAATTATTGTCGATCCTGAGAGAGATCCTCATAAATATTATGATTTCGCACACAAGCACAACGCCGCTATCATCGGGGTCTACAATACACATCCACATGCCGACTTCGCAAGTGGACACCTCCAGATCCATACAGAAACAAATGCTACTATCTATGTCGGTGATAAAGTATGAGCAGACTATCTGCATCACGCACTGACTGACTGAGAAATAACTCGCTTTGGTACTGCCACGATCGAATCGCTCTTTACACCAGGACATTCTCCCGATAGTATGAGTTTCCTTGTCAAAGATCAGACCTGAACACAAAAAGCACTCTTTACGGGCGATCGATTATTTATCGGAGATGTCGGAAGGGCTGACCTCAGAGAGAATGTCTGAAACATCCAAGCACAACAAAAAGAACTAGCCTGACAGATGTATGATAGTACGAGATCCATACTACCTAGACTTGATGTACATCTCACGATACTCCCTGCTCACGGAGCAGGTACATCATGTGGCAAATGACTCAGTAAACAAAACATGGATACGCTCGGTAATCAACAAAAATATAACCCTATGCTCCAAGACATGACAAGAGATGCGTTTATCGCAGAGCTCACCAATGAACAACCACCCATACCTGCATACTTTACCCATAGCGTCATACTCAATAAACAGGGTAATTCCTCTTATCCAGCATGTATCCATACGATAAAACATATCACATCACTCGATAGTGTTCGCGACGACCAAATCGTCATCGATACAAGAAGTTATCGTCAAGCGACAGATTATCCTCTCTATGATAAAGCGATCAATATACCGTATGATAATGGATCATTCGTCAGCATGATAGGATGACTTATCAAACCAGGCCAACATATTATCCTCATCATCGAACGTCCATCAGATAAACATATCATCATGCATGGTATCGCATCGATCGGCTATGAATGACTGATCGATGGTATCTATTGTAGAGAAGAAAGCATCGGAGAATCACATATTCATAGCAAAGATATCATGACAGATACAATATGAAAATATACCATACTCGATATCAGAAACGAAAGCACCTATCGTGATAGTCCTATTTTCCCTCACGCAATCAATATACCATTAGAGAAAATAACATCACACATACAGACATTAGATACCGATACTATCTACCTCCCCTATTGTGGATGATCATATAAGTCGGATATAGCTCTTTCTCTCTTACACTATCATGGAATTAATGCACAAAAAATGATCGTATAAGATAGAGACATACGTATATATTTTCTTTTTCTTGCAATCAGTATTGAAAATCCATACCATGATAACACTCTTCTTGGTAGATAACTTCGCATACTATATAACCGCTTTTAACTATTTTCCTTCAATAACTATGCAACACCTCACACAATCAGACTTCAACACAACTATCGCACATGGCATCGCGGTTGTCGACTTCTTTGCCGTACGATGTGGTCCATGTAAATTCATCGCTCCTCATCTCGAAGAACTAGCGACCAAACTAACAGGGAAAGTCAACTTCTACAAAGTAGATGTCGATGAAGAACAAGGACTCGCTGCATCACAAGAGATCACCGCTATGCCGACGATGAAAGTATTCAAAGATGGCTCTCTCGTGGAAACTATCGTTGGTGCCGATTTACAGAAGTTGGTAAATGTGATAGGGGGATTGGTGGGATAATATTGCTTATAATCAATGATTCCTCTTCCTATATTCTTGTCGAGCATCTTCTGAGAGTGCTAGCAATGTCACAAGTAATCAGATTGAAACATCGTTGACATCGACATCTCATGGAAGCAGGCCTCATGCTTGAAATACTTCTATAAGAGCGTTGAGAGTATTCCCAATAATAACTCCTCTGATTCAAAAATTCTTTACAAAAAAATAGGGAAACACATGAATACAATGATCACCAAGCAAGTTTTTTATTTCCAATGCTCTGACAAGTAATGCTGAGGCAAGACCAACTATCACAAGTTTGCCAACAGGTGATAGCATCTTTACTCATAAAGTATCTCGAATCTTCCCCATTAGACATTTGCAATAAAATATGTATATAGCGACTATCTATAGCAAAGTCAATTCTTTTTACTCTTACTATTATCACATGAAGAAATTCACAAGTAATAATAGAATATGTGTAGTACCATCAGACGTTGTTAGGTGGTTAGAGAATAATAGTGATCAATTGGCTAGTATTCTATCAGGGGAATCACAAATAAGTAATAACATATGTGATATATCGCCGTTTACCCTATGAGAAGAAGTAGAAAAACATAGATCGAATACTAACAGTCTGGTAATGGATAAGGCATCAGAAGGTAGTCTGTGATTCCGTCAATCTATAGCCGATCTTCTTAAAAGGCTAAATCCACAAAATCAAGAATTAATAAATTTTATGTTTTATGATGAAGCTGGGAGTATAATAACAGAAAAGATTATACTCGCACTAAACAATAATACAGTATTATCTGATCTTGATCGAGAATATATTTGGGAAAATTGTATAGAAATATTTAACAATACAGAGAACAATCCGATATTTTCAATAAAGTTATATCACGATAATATTACAAAACATATTATAGCTAAACAATGATGACTTCCTACTATGGTATTTGATAAAATAGATACCATCAATGATGATGAAACAGTTATACCTATTTCTGGCGATCTAGGTGTTTTTGGTAAAGATTGTGAAATATTAATATATAATAAAAGGGGTAAAGGCACTCTCATATCCAAAGATATATCATATCCTCTCCATATAGAATGAATCAATTCTAGTGAAATACAAAAAATGAGTTATAGTCATAAAGACCGTAAAGATACAATAGAAGTAACTCTTTCTACAGGCAAAACAGTTATAATGAATATATCGATAGATAAAGATATAACTCACATCAGACCATAAAGACTAAAGAATAATTTTACAAACATTTATTCTACAGTCTTAGGAACTCATAGCTTTCTCCTTTATACATTTCCACGTTTTATCTATGTCTCACCATCGTCTCGTCATCATAGGCTCATGACCTGCAGGTCACACCGCTGCCATCTATGCAGCCAGAGCTGATCTTCAGCCACTTATGTTTGAGTGATTTCTCGCAGGAGGTGTCGCAGCTGGTGGACAGCTCACGACCACCACCGTCGTCGAGAATTTCCCTGGATATCCTGATGGGATACAGTGACCAGAGCTCATGGAGAATATGCGTCAGCACTCCCTCAATGCAGGGACGACTATCCTCACCCAGACCGTCGATCGTGTCGATCTCTCAGTCAGACCCTTTCAGCTTTGG
>JACCDN010045445.1_pt1 | contig 20010 bp, 19 predicted proteins | sample 7441691 | NCBI WGS metagenome assembly JACCDN01 (sample SAMN15323439, study PRJNA562643) | freshwater metagenome | isolation source: river surface water | place: USA:Blue River Watershed | collected 2017-08-16 | reverse complement strand
GTCTTTATGGGGACTTGCTGCCGATTGCCGAGGAACGTGTTGTGATTGGTCAGCATGGCGATACGCTGGTGCTGGGCGAGCGCACGCTGGAGATTTTGGATACACCGGGACACGCGCGCCATCACATCAGTATTGTGGATCATGCGGCGAAGGGGGTTTTCTCGGGCGACACCTTTGGCCTGTCCTATCGTGAGCTCGATGTGGATGGTAAGGCCTTTATTTTTCCGACGACGACCCCGGTTAATTTCGAGCCGGACGCCATGCATGCATCGATTGATCTGATGTGTTCCTTCAAACCGGCAGGCATTTATCTCACGCACTACAGTCGAGTGACGGAGATCGATAAGCTGGCGGCAGACCTGCATCGTCATATTGATGCGTTTGTTGATATGACGAACAAGGCTCCGGGTCAGGGTGACGTGCGTAAAGCAGCCATTGAAGCAGCGATGACGGCTTATCTGCTGCAGGAAGTGCGTGCTCATGGTTGCACGTTGCCGGACGATGAGATCAAGGCGATCTTTGCAACGGACCTGGATCTGAACGCGCAGGGGTTGGCTTACTGGAAGTCGCAAGAAGAAAAGAAAGCGGCGAACGCCTAAAATTGTATGGTGGAGCCTGTTGATTTGCAGCGCCGTTTTGGGGGTATTAACCGTCTTTACGGTGCCGCTGCGCTTGATCGCCTGGCGTTGTCGCACGCCATTGTCATTGGCATTGGCGGCGTGGGTTCCTGGGCAGCTGAAGCATTGGCGCGTAGTGGTATTGGTCAGCTCACGCTGGTCGATCTGGATCATGTGGCCGAATCCAATTTCAACCGCCAGTTACACGCGCTGGAATCGACCCAAGGTCAGGCAAAAGTCGAGGCTATGGCCCAGCGGATTACGCAAATCAATCCGCAATGCGCGGTGCGCTGTGTGGATGATTTTCTGACGCCGGAGAATGTGGGTGACATCATTGGTAGCGACTCGCAAACCCTGGTACTGGATGCCATGGATCAGGTCGCGGCCAAGGTGGCCTTGATTGCGTGGTGCAAGCGACACAAACAGCGTGTTGTGACCTGTGGCGCGGCCGGTGGCAAGCTGCGTGGTGAGCTGGCGCAGGTCGCCGATCTGAGCGAAACCACGCAAGACCCGTTGCTGGCCAAAGTGCGCACGGGCTTGCGCCGGGATCATCGATTTCCGGCGGGGCAGCTGAAACCGGCCCGTTCGGGACAGAGTGTAGGCAAAAGCGCGGGTAACAAGAAAAGCCGCTTTGGGGTTCAGGCCGTGTATTCAACCGAAGCAGTGAAGCGACCTGTGCCGGAGGGCGAGACCTGCACCCCCTTTGATCCGAGTGGTGGTGCCCCATTGGCGTGTGCCGGTTATGGCTCACTGGTCACGGTGACGGCGGTGTTCGGGATGGTGGCCGCCGGGCTATTGATTGATGCGGCCTTGTTGCGGAATGAGGGATAATAGCGGCATGACAAGTACGGCAACCCAACAGATTCCCTGGCAGGACGAGTGGACGTTGAATTATCCGCAAATGGATGAAACGCATCATGAGTTTATTGCTGAAATTAATCATATGCTGGCCGTGCCGGATGCAGAAATGCTGGCGGCGGTTGATCAGTTCATTGCGCATACGGTCGCGCACTTCGAGCAGGAGCGCGTCTGGATGGAAAGCACGAACTTTCCGCCTAAAGGTTGCCATATTGGTGAGCACGACCGCGTGCTGGCGATTGTGCAGCAAGTGCGTGGCATGGTCGAAGGTGGTGATTACGCCATCGGTCGTCGTCTCGCTGAAGAACTGGTGCCCTGGTTCAATCAGCATGCCCAGACGATGGATGCGGCACTGGCCTACGTGCTGATTGAAGGCCCGGATGCCGAGGGTGCACCGAAGTCTCATGATGGCTGCGCCTGCTGATGCAACGCCGCCAGTTTTTATCCCGTTTTTTATGGTTGCCCGTGGCTGCGAGCCTGGGCGTAGGTTTGAGCGCTTGCTCTGAAAGGAAACAGAAAATGACGTTGAAAATTGAAGATCTGGAAGTAGGTACGGGTGCCGAGGCACAAGCCGGTCAGATGGTGACGGTGCATTACACCGGTTGGCTGACGGATGGTCAGAAGTTTGATTCGAGCAAAGATCGTAACGATCCGTTCGTGTTCCCGCTGGGTCAAGGCATGGTCATTAAGGGCTGGGATCAGGGCGTGGTCGGCATGAAAGTCGGCGGCAAGCGCAAGCTGACTATTCCGCCAGAACTGGGTTACGGTGTTCGTGGTGCGGGTGGCGTTATCCCTCCAAATGCTACTTTGGTTTTCGAAGTCGAACTTCTAGGTACGACGTAATTTGCCATGAGTGAACCCGTCCGCCTTTCGAAGCTGATGGCCGAGCGTGGGCTCTGCTCACGCCGTGAAGCGGATAGTTATATCGAACGCGGCTGGGTGCTGGTGGATGGCGCGGTGGTCGATACATTGGGCACGAAGGTGTTGCCCGATGTGTCGATTGAACTAAAAAATTCGGCGCAGAGCGCGCAAGCGAAGCGCGTAACGATTCTGCTCAACAAACCGGTGGGCTATGTCTCTGGTCAGCCGGAACCCGGTTGCAAACCGGCCGTACAGTTGATTGGTGGCGCTTCGCGTTGGGCCGAAGATCCGGCCATTCGGCAGCAGCCATTTTCACCCGGCATGCTGCGGAATCTGGCGCCGGCAGGGCGCCTGGATGTGGATTCCACCGGCTTGCTGGTCATGACGCAGGATGGGCGCATTGCACGCCAGTTGATTGGTGACGATTCAACGACGGATAAAGAGTATCTGGTGCGAGTCACCGGGAAGCTATCGCCGGATGGCTTGAAGTTGCTGAATCACGGTCTGTCACTCGATGGCAAGAAGTTGCGACCGGCCAAGGTGAATTGGCAGAACGAAGATCAGCTACGTTTTGTGTTGCGCGAAGGGCGTAAGCGTCAGATTCGCCGTATGTGCGAGCTGGTTGGCCTCAAGGTGGTTGGCCTCAAACGCATCCGTATCGGCAAGATCAAACTCGGCAACTTGCCCGTCGGACAATGGCGTGTGTTGGGGCCCGACGAGCAATTCTAGAGCTTACTGACCCGCTTTGCCCCAGGAGTCACGCAGGGTCACGGTGCGGTTGAATACGGGTTTGCCGGCGCTCGTGTCGAAACGGTCGGCCACAAAATAGCCGTGACGTTCAAACTGGAAAGCCGTTTCCGGTCGCACATTGGCGAGGCCGCCTTCGACCTGTGCCTGAATCGTGGTGATGCTGTTCGGGTTCAGGTCGTCGAGGAAGTCACGCTCCACGCCCTCTGGCGTGTCGGGTAGCTTGCTACCCGGGTTGGCACGTGCAAAGAGACGGTCGTACATGCGGACATCGGCGGCGCAGGCATGCGGGACCGATACCCAGTGGCTGTTGCCTTTGACTTTGTAGTTGTCGGCACCGGGGGTACCGCTCTTCGAGTCTTCGAAGTAGGTCGCAAATACCGTGGTGATGTTGCCATCCACATCCTTTTCGCAACCGGTACATTCAATCACGTAGCCGTAACGCAGACGTACCTTGTTGCCCGGATACAGGCGGTGGAAGCCCTTGGGCGGTGCTTCGGCGAAATCTTCGCGCTCGATCCACAGTTCGCGTGAGAAAGGCACTTCCCGCTTGCCGAGCTCCGGCTTGAGCGGATGGTTCGGCGCGTGGCAGATTTCGGATTGGCCTTCGGGGTAATTCGTGATGACCAGCTTGACCGGGTCGAGCACAGCGATGCGGCGTTCCGCGGCAACGTTGAGATCTTCTCGCATGCAGTCTTCGAGCACGGTGTAGTCGATCAGCGAGTCCGAGCGCGAAACGCCAATGCGTTCGGCAAACAGGCGGAAGCCTGCCGGCGTGTAGCCACGACGGCGTGCGCCGACCAGGGTGGGCATGCGAGGATCATCCCAGCCTTGCACATGGCCTTCTTCAACAAGCTGGATCAGCTTGCGCTTGGATAAAACGACGTAGGTGAGGTTCAGACGCGAGAACTCGTACTGGCGCGGCAGCGGCGTATTGAGGCAACCCAGTTCGGCCAGGCGTTCGTTGAGCCAGTCGTAGAGCGGCCGGTGCGATTCGAACTCCAGCGTGCAGATGGAGTGTGTGACGTTTTCCAGGCTGTCGGAGACGCCGTGCGTAAAATCGTAGAGCGGGTAGATACACCAGGCATCGCCCGTGCGATGGTGATGCGCGTGACGGATCCGGTAGGCCAGCGGGTCGCGCAGGTTGATGTTGCCCGAAGACATATCAATCTTGAGGCGTAGCACCAGACTGCCATCGCCGAATTCGCCGGCTTTCATGCGGCGGAACAGATCCAGGCTCTCAGTCGCCGGGCGATCTCGCCACGGTGAATTGCTGCCTGGCTGCGTGAGCGTACCGCGATTCTGGCGGATTTCGTCGGCGCTCTGTTCGTCGACATAGGCATGGCCGGCTTCGATGAGCTTTTCAGCGAAGGCGTAGAGGAAATCAAAGTAATCCGAGGCGAAGTAGAGGTTGGTTTCCCCATTGAACTGCCAGCCAAAACCCAGCCATTGCACGGATTCGATAATTGAATCGACGTATTCCTGCTCTTCTTTGGTCGGGTTGGTGTCGTCAAAACGCATGTGGCAGGCACCACCAAAGCGCTCGGCCAGGCCGAAGTTCAGACAGATGGATTTTGCATGACCAAAGTGCAGATAGCCATTGGGCTCGGGCGGAAAACGCGTACGAATCGCCGCGGGGTCGAGTGGGCCGGCCTTCTGCTGTGCTGCGGGCCCCGGTTGGCCCGACCAGTGACGCTGGGCATACTTTTTATCGGCAAGATCCTGCTCAACCACCTGCACCAGAAAATTGGAGGCGGCTGCGTTTTTTTCCGGGGTGTCAGTAGCTGTAGCGGCGGGTTTTGCGTGGCTCACGGTCGGATCACTGTCAGAGAATGTTTGTTGCAATGCATTCTACCGGATGCGACCGTTAAAATGATGCATATGCGTGCTTCTCCTCCCCCCAATATTGCGGCAAAAATTGCAGCCCGGCAGACGCGGATGGCCTCTCTGGCCGGCCGAATCTCGTTCCCGGAAGCCTTGCCCGTCAGTGGCCGCCAGGCAGAAATTGCATCGGCCATTGCGGCGAACCCGGTCGTGATTGTGTGTGGCGAAACCGGTTCCGGTAAAACGACGCAATTGCCCAAGATCTGCCTGACGCTTGGCCGGGGTGTGCAGGGGCTGATTGGCCATACCCAGCCCCGTCGTCTGGCGGCACGATCCGTCGCCAGACGGGTCGCCGAAGAACTGGATACGCGGATTGGTGAGGGTGTGGGCGTCAAGGTGCGTTTTCAGGATCGTACGGCACCGGATTCCCTGATTAAGCTGATGACGGATGGCGTTCTGCTCGCCGAGTCGCAGCATGATCCGTTACTCAAAGCCTACGATACGATCATCATCGATGAGGCGCACGAGCGTAGTCTCAACATCGATTTCTTGCTCGGTTACCTGAAGCGCCTGCTGCACAAGCGCAAAGACCTGAAAGTGATTATTACCTCGGCCACCATTGATGCCGAGCGCTTTGCCAATCACTTTGCCATCGATGGTAAGCCGGCACCGGTGATTGAAGTGTCCGGCCGACTATATCCGGTGGATGTGCGTTGGCGCCCTATTGAAGACCCGCGGGATGCGGGGGGCAAGGGTGTGGCCTTGACCAAAACGGGCGTTGTCGCAGAGCGTAGCGAACGCAGCGCGCGTGAGGCCCGTGAGGCCGATGAAGATCGACTGTACGAGGCGATCAGTGATGCGGTCGACGAATTGTCGCGTTCTGGGCAGGGCGATATTCTCGTTTTTCTACCCGGTGAGCGTGAGATTCGCGAAGCGGCCGAGGTGCTTCGTAAACATCATCCGCCACACACCGAAATTCTGCCGCTGTATTCACGGCTATCTGCTGAAGAGCAGGATCGCGTGTTTCGTGGTCACAGTGGCCGTCGCATTGTGCTGGCCACCAACGTGGCAGAAACATCGCTGACGGTGCCGGGCATCCGCTATGTGGTGGATGCCGGCCTGGCACGGGTCAAACGATATTCGTATCGCAGCAAGGTGGAGCAGCTGCAGATCGAAAAGATTTCCCGGGCCGCGGCAAGGCAACGGGCCGGGCGTTGTGGTCGCGTGGCGGACGGAATCTGCATCCGTCTGTATGACGAGCAGGATTTCGAGGCGCGTAGCGAGTTTACGGATCCGGAGATTCTGCGGTCATCCCTGGCCAGTGTGATCCTGCGGATGCTCGACCTCAAGCTGGGTGATGTGACGCAGTTTCCGTTTATCGAGCCGCCGCCGGATAAGGCGATTCGCGATGGCCTATTGTTGTTGCAGGAGTTGGGGGCTGTTGATGAAAGACAGTTATTGACGCGTATGGGCCGCGACCTAGCGAAGCTGCCGCTGGACCCCAGACTTGGCCGTATGGTGTTGGCGGCTCGCGAGAATCAGTGTCTAACGGAGTTGACGATCATCGCCAGTGCGCTCGGCGCACAGGATCCACGGCAACGGCCCCCGGAGCAGCAACAGGCCGCCGACGAAGCGCATCGCCGCATCATGTTTGGGCCGGAAGAACAGTCTGAATTCACGGCCTGGCTGAAGCTCTGGGCCTGGTATGACGAAGCGATGAAGCACCACTCGTCGCGCAAGTTAACGCAGTTGTGCCAGAAAAATTTTCTGTCGATACTGCGGTTGCGTGAGTGGCGCGATATTCACGGCCAGCTGCACACGCTGGCCGCCGAGCTCGGCTGGAAGTTCAATACGGCACCGGCGACCTACGAACAGATTCATCGTGCGCTGCTGACGGGGTTGCTCGGCAACATCGGCTGTAAGTCGGAAGAGAAAGGGGACTATCTGGGCGCACGTGGCATCCGCTTTGTCGTGCATCCGGGGTCGTATCTGCAGAAGAAAGCCGGCAAGTGGATCGTGGCCGCGGAGCTGGCCGAAACCTCACGCCTATTCGCGCGCTGTGTGGCACGCGTGAATCCGGAATGGATTGAGCAGATCGGCGAGCATCTCCTGCGGCGGAGTTATAGTGAACCGCACTGGGAGAAGAAAGCGATGCAGGTTGTCGCCTTCGAACGGACGACGCTGCATGGCCTGACGCTACAGGCCAAACGTCGTGTGCATTATGGGCCGCTGGATGTTGCTGCATCACGCGAGATTTTTATCCGTGAAGGATTGGTGGCCGGTGAGATTGATCCGGCCTGGGTGAGCCGCTGGCCGTTTTACCGGCACAACCAGAAACTGATTGAAGAGATTGAACAGCTGGAGCACAAGCAGCGTCGTCAGGATGTGCTGGTGGATGACGCCCTGATTGAAGCCTTTTACGATGCACGCATTCCGGCCGATATCGTTAATGGTGCCGGTTTTGATGCTTGGCGACGCGCCGCTGAAAAAGCAGACCCCAAGCTACTCTATCTGAATCGTGATGATCTGATGCGGCACGAAGCCGGCGGGGTGACAACCGATAACTTCCCACCCGAGATCGTGATCGGTGGTGCCCGGTATGACCTCTCGTATCACTTTGCGCCGGGTGCCAGTGATGATGGTGTAACGCTGACCTTACCGTTGGCCTACCTGAATCGTATTTCGCCCGATGCCTGCGAATGGTTGGTGCCCGGATTGCTACGTGACAAGGTATTGCAGTTGTTGAAAAATCTGCCGCAACGCTACCGGAGCAAGCTAGTGCCCTTGCCAGCTTTTGCCGAGGCATTCATTGCGGCCCAGGCAACGCGAACGGATGAGCAGCGGGGCGGGCTGTTGGCAGCCTTGCTGCATCATATTCTGTTTGAGCATGGTCTGAATGCACGTGGTTGGGTGTTGACGCCAGAGGCCTTTGCGCCAGAGTCGCTGCCGGCGCATCTGCAGATGAACTTCCGTCTGGTGGATGGCGATGGCCGACAACGCGATCAGTCGCGTAGCCTGACGGAGTTACGGGCCCGCTGGGCACAGGAAGCCCGCGAGGCCTTCAGTCAATCAGCTCAAGCGGCTCTGGCCGCGGCCGAGATGAGTTCGGTATCCGATATTTCGACGGTAGCCGCCAGCACGCCCGCGCGCGCATCCGCTACGGCGGAACAAACCCGCGGCATCACCGAATGGTCTTTTGACCCCTTGCCCGAACTGATGACCCTGGTGGTCGACGGCCAGGAACTCTTTGGTTATCCAGCGCTACACGATGAGGGTGATGCCGTATCCATCCGCGTGTTCGATTCGCCGGAGGCCGCGCGCGCGGTGCATCGACAGGGATTGTTGCGTCTGTTTGCACTGGCCTTGCATGAGCCCTGGAAGGGGTTTGAGAAGCAGTTGCGCAAAGACAGTGAGCTGGGCATGCGGTATATGCCGCTCGGTGATGCTGCCGATCTGGCACAGCAGATTTTATGGGTGGCGTTGCAGCAGGCCTGTCTGCCCGACCAAGATAAAGACTGGCCTCGCGATGCGGCGGCCTTTGAGGTTGCGGCACGTCGTGGCCGTGAGCGGCTGGGGTTGTTGATCCAGGCGTTATCCCGTCTGGTGCGCGTGATTCTGGATGAGTGGTCGGCGGTGCGTAAGAAACTGCTGACGGCCAAGGCCTGGCCGGCTGTGGTGGCGGATATCGACGCGCATCTTACCCGCTTGATCACGCCAACCTTTGTCCGGGATATCGCACGGGATCAGTTGCAGCACGTGCCCCGATATCTGAAAGCACATACCGTGCGTCTGGACCGTTTGAAGAGTGGCGGGGCGCCGGCGCAGGCGCGTGATCAGACGGCACTCGCAGAATGGACTGCCTTGTGGCAGTCTTACGAAAGGCGGGCACGCGAGTTGGCCCGCAATGGTGTTCAGGATGATCGGCTTAATCAGTTCCGCTGGCAGCTGGAGGAGTTGCGCGTTAGTCTGTTTGCCCAGGAACTGAAAACGCCGTTGCCGGTGTCGGTAAAACGCCTGGAAAAAGCGTGGCAGCAATTAAGCCACGGTTAGTATGGATGAGAGTGAGGTTGTTTTGGATTTAATTTTTGTGACACGGGTGTTCTGGCGCAGCCTGGCAGCGGTGCGTAATCCGGCGCTCTGGAAATTACTGGCGGTGCCTGTGGCGATTGCCGTGGGGAGTTTAATCGTGCTGCTGCTGACGGCGCTACAACCTCTGTCAGCTCAGTTTCTGACGATGGCGCCGGCCACCTGGCTCGTGAGTATCGGCTGGACGGGTCTCGCCGATGTCTTCGCTTGGGTGGCGGCCTGGCTGATGCTGTTTGCCATCAGCTACGGTCTCGCGGCGCTGGTTTCCGGTTTGTTGATCGTCAGTCAGCTGACGGATTGGCTGGGCCGGACGACCTATCCCCAGCTGCGTCGGCACGGATCGGACCGGGTGCTGCGGTCGGCACTGGTGAGTACCGTTTCCACGGTTGTTTATCTCGGCGGTTGGTTGCTGACCTTGCCGCTCTGGCTGGTGCCGGGGCTGGCCTTCGTTTTGCCGGTGGGTTGGTTGGCCTGGTTCAATGCCCGCACCCTGTCCTTTGATGCACTCACCAATTATGCGAATGACGCCGAGTTGGCTTCTGTGCGCCAGCGTTTCCGCGGCAGTTTTTTCGTGCTGGGCGCGGTGGGTGCGTTGATGGCGCATATTCCGATCGTCGGTTTTTTTGCAGCGTCCTTTACGGCGTTGATGTTCGCGGTGGCGGCGCTGGAAGCCTTGAGTGTGTTGCGCGGCCAGTCCGATGGCGCTGGCGAAGTGATGGAAGGTGAAGTGATTATGAGCTCAACTCGGGGCACACTGCGATGAACAAAGACGTGACGGGTGCGCGGGCACCCCTGCCCACTTTCGGTGCCATCATCATCGGCGACGAGATTCTGTCTGGCAAACGTGTCGACAAGCATTTCAGCTGGCTGGCGGGCGTGATGGCCGCGCGTGGCTTGCGTCTGTCCTGGGTCGAGTATCTGGGCGATGATCGAGACCGATTGGCCTCGGTGTTTGCGCGCACACGTGCGGCGGGCGATGTGGTGTTTTCTTTCGGCGGTATCGGTAATACGCCAGATGACCATACCCGCCAGGCCGCGGCCGCGGCCTTTGGGGTACCGCTGGTGCTGCACCCGGATGCCGAGCGTGAGATCCGTCAGCGCTTTGCTGCTGATGAGGTGACGCCGCAGCGTTTATTACTGGGTACGTTTCCGCAAGGATCGGCCATCATTCCGAACCCGTTTAACCGGATTCCCGGCTTCATGATGCATCAGCACTATTTTGTGCCGGGCTTTCCGCAGATGGCGCATCCGATGCTCGAGTGGGTACTGGATAGCTATTATCAGTCGTGGTTTAACCGTGAACCCGATGTTGATCGCGCGATTCTGCTGACGGGCGATAACGCCTACGAAAGCGCCTTGCTGGATCTGATGGATCGGATCGTCGCCGCGTACCCGGATCTCAGACTGTTTTCGTTGCCGTCACTGACCGAGGACGGCGTTCGGCGACATCTGGAGCTGGGCGTCAATGGGCCGGCTGCGCGGGTTGCACAGGCGCTTGATGAGATTATCGCGGAGGTGGAGCGCCGGCAGCTGCGTTGGACGTATCGGCCGGATTGATCAATCCTTACCGCGCCCAACGCAAGCCTGGCGACGTTATTTGCCCGGGCTCAGCACGGCTTTGGCGCGGCCATCTGCTGCGGTACTGACGGGCGGTGCTTTGTCACTCGGTAATGCGGCTTTGCTTGGGGCCGCAGGGCTGGCGGGCTTCAACTGGTTTTTTGCGGGCACCGCCGGTTGTGCCGGCAGGGCTTTGCCCATTTCCGGGATCGGTTGCCCCTTGGCCAGAATCTGATAGCGCTCGGTCACATTGTCGTAAATGATCACGTCGCCTTTGGCATCATCGGTCGATGTCTTGATGTGGGCCTGGTCAAAAAAAACGAAGGTGTCGGTGCGGTCGTTATATTCGATGCGCTCACCCCAGCCTTCCATCCAGCCTTTGCCATCATTCTCGCGCTGTTTTACATAAGCGAGTTTTTGGGCAGAACCATAGGCGATGCTTTTGCTGAAGCCAGCCGCGTCCTGTTTGATGCTGACTTTATCGGCGGTGAGTAGTCGCGTGCCCTGGGTCATGCGCACATGGCCCACATACTGGTAGGTTTTGCGCAGGTCATCCATGTTGGCACTGCTGGATGAAAAGTTCATCGGCTTGGTGCTGTCGCTCCGGTCAGCCAGTGCGTTGCCGATACACAGGGTGGATACGAAGCACAGCGTCAGGATGGTGCGATAGGCAATCATAATCAGCGTTTATACGACCCAGTGACGTTGCTGCGGAAATGATAGGTCTGGGTGACATTGTCAGCATCAAAACCGGTACCACTGATCCAGGAACTGCCCTGTTGTACACGGGCGAAGCCCGGGGTGCGGGCACGTTCTTCGTCGACGAGGACGAACATATGCGGCGCCGTGAGCGTGACGGCTGCTTTGCCACCCTGCGCTGGTCGATAGGCGCGCACATCCCCGGTGAGATCGACTTCGGAGCCATCGCTGTTGATCACGGCCTGATGGGCTGTGACGGTTGATGCCTCGGTGGTGGCAGCGAAGCGCCGGAGCAGAGGTTTCTGGATGACTGATGATTCATCGTCCGGGAAGTGGCGTAGTTCGGCGCCACGTAGTCCGGCTTTCCGGTAGCCGCCTTCGTTGTAACTGATGGCATCAAAATTGACGACGATCGTGTCGGGGTCGTGTCGGAAACGGCCGCCGATATCCACGGGTTCCGCCGCCGAGACCAGGGCGAGCCAGTAAGAGAGTCCTGCCAGGACGGTGAGCAGGCCGATAGGGAACGCGGCCGTGAACACATCTCGCAGGATGGGCTGAACAACGTTGGGTGCAGTCGGTCGGAACATGCTTAATGGATGCCGCTGGTCAGGAAGCCATCCAGCTTGCCCTGGGCTTGCAGAATGTGTTCGCAGACGGTGCGCACAGCACCGCGCCCACCGTGCTCTTCGGTGACCAGGTGGGCGGCATCGCGCACCACTTTGACCGCGTTGATGGGGGCCGCGGCAAAGGCGCAAGCCTGCATGGCGGAAAGATCAATCAGGTCATCACCCATAAAACCGGCCTGGGAAAAATCAAGTCCCATCTCTGCCAGCCAGGTGTTGTACACGTTGAGTTTGTTGCTGACGCCCTGGGCCAGGTGGGTGATGCCCAGGTTCCTGGCACGGTGCTCAACGGCGGGCGATGAGCGGCCCGTGATCCAGCCGACGGTGATACCCGATTTCTGGAGCATACGGATGCCGGCACCATCCAGGGTGTAGAAGGTTTTGGTTTCGCTGCCATCGGGCAGGTAGGTCAGGGTGCCATCGGTCATGACACCATCGACGTCGAAGGCCATGAACTTCAGCTGTTTGAGCGCATCAGTCATTAGACCACCTTGGCCCGGAAGAGATCGTGCATGTTGAGCGCGCCCTGCAGCATGCCGGTCGAGTCGGCCACGACCAGCTGATTGATGCGGAACTGCTCCATGAGTGCGACCGCTTCGACGGCCAGCTTTTCGGCACCCATGGTTTTCGGGTTGGCGGTCATGACATCGGCCACGGCGACGGTCTGCAGATTCAGTTGTTTTTCGAAGGCGCGTCGCAGGTCGCCATCGGTAAAGATGCCCAGGACGTGGTGTTCGGCATCGCAGACAACGGTCATGCCGAGTCCGCCCCGCGAGATGGCCAGGACGGCATCCGCGAGCGAACTGTCTGGTCGGACGGTCGGCACCTCGGTTGCCGGGTGCATGACATCACGGACGTGGGTCAGCAGACGGCGCCCCAGAGCCCCCCCCGGATGCGACTGCGCAAAGTCTGCTGGGCTGAAACCGCGGGCTTGGAGGAGGGCAATCGCCAGCGCGTCGCCGAGGGCGAGCGCGGCGGTGGTGCTGGCCGTGGGGGCTAGATTGTGCGGGCAGGCCTCGCGGCTGACGCTGCCATCAAGGGCAATGTCAGCTTCCTTGGCCAGCGTGGCGTCGAGTTTGCCGGTGAGGGCAATAACGCGGGTGCCGCGTCGACGCAATACGGGCAGAATATTCAGCAGTTCTTCGGCTTCGCCGGAGTAGGACAGGGCGAGAAAGACGTCGGCACCGGTGATCATGCCCAGGTCGCCATGGCTGGCTTCAGCCGGGTGGACGAAATAGGCCGGGGTACCGGTCGATGCCAAGGTGGCAGCGATTTTACGGGCCACATGGCCTGATTTGCCCATGCCCGAGACAATCACGCGGCCCTGGCTGTTCAGAATCAGTTGCACGGCACCGACAAAGGCATCGCCAAGGCGGGGCTCAAGATCAAGCAGGGCTTCGGCTTCCGTGCGGAGTACACCGCGCGCCAGCGAGAGCAGATCGCTAGGGTTCATGAGCGCTGATTTATTTACAGCGCCGGGGGCTGGGTGTGCGGACATGGCTTGCGGCAGAGGTATGATTGAGTTCGAGTATAACAAACCGGATGCCTTCATCCGGCGCCTACGGTCCGTTGCCCTTTATGTCTACGTTGTCTCTGGTTCTGTTGCTGCTGGCTGCCTCGGTTTTCGGGGTGATCCTGGTGCGCCGGATCAATATGCCGCCGATGTTCGGCTACTTGCTGGTCGGTTTGCTGATTGGGCCGCATGCGCTATCGCTGATGAAAAATGTGAAAGCCGCGAACACGCTGGCCGAATTCGGGGTGGTGTTCCTGATGTTCTCGATTGGGCTGGAGTTCTCCCTGGCGCGGCTATACACGATGCGCAAAACGGTGTTTGGCTTCGGGATGTCGCAGGTGTTGGTCACGATGGCGGTGGCTGCAGGGCTGGCTATGCTGACGGGCTTGAACTGGCAGGCCGGCTTTGCGCTGGGTGGCGCTATGGCGATGTCGTCAACGGCGGTTTTGTCCAAGCTGTTGGTCGATCGCCGGGAGTTACAGGCACCGCATGGCCGCGAGGTGATGGGGGTATTGCTCGCTCAAGATCTGTTGGTCGTGCCTTTGCTGATAGTGATTCCGGCCTTGGGCCAACCGGCGGCTGATATGGCGCTGGAGGTCGGCGTGGCGCTGCTCAAGGCGACTGTGGTGCTGGGGGTGGTGCTTTTCCTCGGCCAGAAATTCATGCGTCGCTGGTTCCACATTGTGGCGCTGGGGAAATCCTCCGAACTCTTTGTGCTCAATGTGCTGTTGGTGACGCTGGGGTTGGCTTACATTACGGAAGAGGCCGGTTTGTCGCTGGCGTTGGGGGCGTTTGTGGCCGGGATGCTGATTGCAGAAACGGAGTATCGGCATCAGGTGGAGGAAGACATCAAACCGTTCCGGGATGTGCTGATGGGGTTGTTTTTTGTAACGATCGGCATGAAGCTCAACCCAACGGTGATCTGGGAGAACCTGGGGCTGGTGTTGCTGCTGGTGATGGGTATTCTGGTCGTTAAAGCGATTGTGGTGTTTGTGTTGTCCCGGCTCTTTGGCGGGAGCCATTCGACGGCGTTGCGTTCCGCCCTCTGGTTGGCCGCGGGCGGCGAGTTCGGCTTCGTGTTGCTGACGGAAGTGGCCTCGGCCCGCCTGGCACCGCGGCCGACGCTGCAATTTGTTCTGGCAGCCTTGCTCATCTCGATGATGCTGGCACCGCTGATCGTGCACTGGTGTGACCGGATCGTCATCCGTTTTTCAGCCGGAGAGTGGCTGGCCCGCTCCATGCAGCTGACGCAGTTAGCGGCGGCCTCGTTGGCCACGCAGAAGCATGCGGTGCTCTGTGGTTTTGGCCGTAGCGGTCAGTCGTTGGCCCGGATTCTGGGGCAGGAGCACATTAGTTACGTCGCACTGGATCTGGATCCGGAGCGGGTGCGAGAGGCTGCCAAGGGGGGGGAGACCGTGATGTTCGGTGATGCCGGACGGCGGGAACACCTGATTGCGGCCGGTATCAAGCGTGCCAGTGTGGTGGTGATTACCTTTGCCGATACGCCCACGGCTGAAAAGATTCTGCACTACTGCCGCGAATTGCGGCCAGATCTCCCCGTGCTGGTGCGTACGGAGGATGAGCGTGATTTGCCGCGCCTGGTGGCGGCCGGTGCTGCCGAAGTGGTGCCGGATGCGCAGGAGGCCAGTCTGATGCTGGGTTCGCATGCGCTGTTGTTGATGGGGGTGCCGCTTAACCGGGTGATGCGGCGGGCGCGGGATGCACGTAATGCACGTTACCGTTTGCTGCGCGGGTTTTTCAAGGGGATATCGGATCAGCCAGAAGAAACGGATGCCGAATCCGCTCGAATGTATTCCGTGATGATGGAGTCCGGTGCGTTTGCCATAGGGCAGAGCCTGGAGGAGCTGGCGCTGCAGGATGTGGAGGTCAGCGCGATCCGGCGGCACGGCATCCGTGGGCTGGAGCCCGGGCCCGAGACGCGGCTGCAAGAGGGGGATGTGGTGGTGCTTTTAGGTAGGCCCAACGCGGTAGCCGCCGCCGAGGGGCGGCTGCTACAGGGCGTCTGATCAGTTAACCGCTTGTGTGGTCGGTTGTGTGACGGGTTGGGGTTGCGCATCGTTACCCGGTAGCGGTGTGACGGTTCCCTGGGTTTTTTCAGCATCGTCACGCGCGTTCTGATCCAGCGCTTGGGCCTTGGGTTCTTCGATAATCGTGATCAGGGATGTTTTGACCACGCGCTGAACGCCGGCGGTAGTGCGGGTGATTTCAATGCCACGTTCCAGCTCACTTTGCGTCAGGTTGCCCATGACGTAAACAACGCCATTTTCTGTGATGACTTTGAAGGCGTTACCCAGTTCCGGGCTGTCGCCCACCAGTCGGCTTTTGACTTTGGAGGTGATAAACGTGTCGTTGTTGCGCACTTCCAGTGATGTGACGGGGCCGACGGTCAGTTGATTGTCGACACCCTTGACACCGGAAATGGCTTTCACGATATCCGAAGCTTTCTGCTTATCCGCATCAGACGCGACCTGACCGGTGAGGAGGACGCGGCTATTAAAGGCATTGGCGATGATGTGCGTGTTCTGACGAGTGCCAATGTCACCGAGGGGCGTTGCGGCCTGGATATCAATCCAGGCGTCCTTGCTATAGGTGCCGACGGAGCGTCGATCACTCAACACCACGGCGGTTGCCGCAACGGCGCCAATGATGGCCGTTTCAATACAGGCCGTGAGCTGTGTGCTCAAGCAGACAGCGGCGAGTGCCGTGACGAGAGTGCGCTTGGCCGGTAGTTTCATGCATCTTCTCCGAGCAGCGATACGTCGATACCGTCACAGAGCGCATGAATAATCGTGAGGTGCGTCTCCTGCGTGCGGGCGGTGCGATCTGCGGGGGCGCAGAGATGGACGTCGCCATCGCGCAGCATGGCGCCAATCTGGCCGCCGCCTTTGCCGGTGAGGGCAATGATCTTCATGTCGTGCTCGTGCGCCGCCTTGATGGCTTCGATGACATTTTTCGAGTTGCCGGAGGTGGAGATGGCGAGGAGCACATCCCCGGGATGCCCCAGGGCACGGACCTGTTTGGAGAAGACGACATCGTAGGCGTAATCGTTGGCGATGGCCGTCAGAATCGAGGTGTCGGTGGTCAGCGCAATGGCGGCCAGCTCCTGGCGCTCACGCTCGAAGCGGCCGACCAGTTCGGCGGCAAAATGCTGGGCATCCCCGGCTGAGCCGCCGTTGCCGCAGGCCAGGATCTTGCCACCAGCGATCAGCGCCTGGACCATCGTGTCGATGGCGGTGGCGACCGGGCCGCTGAGCGTTTCAGCAGCTTTGAGTTTGGTTTGGGCGCTATCTTCGAAGTGACGTTTGACGCGGGCTTGCAAATCCATAAGAGGCTCCGTAACTGACTGTCCTGTCAGGCTTAAAAGGTTGGCAGGATCTTAACATGGGTGACTAATCGGAAAGCCGGGTGCTGATCTCGAAGCGTAGGCGGCGCCAGGGAGATTCGTCAGGGCGCAGCGCCACCACACGGGCGACAAGCGGTTCGCCCCGGTCAAGTGCGCGTGCAATGCCTTTGTTTTCCCGGCGGGGCACATAGCCGAGCATATGCCCCTGCCATAGGACGCGAACGGCATTGGCATCATGGGGGTTATCCGGTTCTCGTTGTAACGTTAAGGCATCGCCAACGCGAATCTGGGTGAGCACGTCGGGTAGCGCATGAAACTGGCTTCCCGCGAGCGGTGAGGACTGGATCAGGAGGGAGGCTTGCCCTTGTTGCGTACGAGCGCTGTTCTCGGGTGCGGCCGGGGCATTGGCCAGCACGGGCTGCGCAACCAGCAGGGCGAGCGTCGTGCCGCAAATGAAGCGGCAGCGCCTGGTGCAGTTGGGGTCCGTCGGCTTAATGGGTTTGAAAGGCATCTTTAATCCATTCGACTTGGTCGGCATCCAAGCTGTTGAGCAGGACGCAGTCAAAACGACATGGGCGCTCTGCCTGCCTCGGATGGCGCATGAGATAGCAGCGTGCGGCATGAATAATTCGTTGCTGTTTTCGGGCGTCGATGCTGGCGGCCGCGCCGCCAAAGCGCACATTGCGACGTAAACGAACCTCGACAAACACCAGCGTGTCGCCATCCAGCGCAATGCAGTCGATTTCGCCACCGCGTACGCGATAGTTGCGCGTCAGAATACGCAGTCCGGCTTGTGCCAGATGCATGGTGGCTAGGTCTTCGGCCGTGTTACCGGCGAGTTGCTTGGGCGTGAGCGTGGTATCTTGGTGTGGCATTCGCTTCTTTCATCAAGATCATTTACTAATCGCAATGACGACTTTAACGCAAACGCCAGCAAACAGCACCGCGACTCTGTACGTGGTGGCAACGCCGATTGGCAATCTGGAAGATTTAACACCGCGTGCGGCAAGAGTGTTGCGTGAGGTGGCGGTGGTGGCTGCGGAAGATACGCGGCGCACGGCAACGCTGCTGCGTCATGTCGGGAGTGGCGCCAGCATGCTGGTGGCCGATGAACACCACGAGCAGCGGGCGGCCCAGAAAATTGCACAGCATCTTGCGGCGGGCGAGTCGGTGGCTTTGGTGAGCGATGCGGGGACACCGGCGATTTCAGACCCCGGGGGGCGGGTGGTTGCCGCATTGCGTGCCGATGGTTGGCCGATCGTGGCGGTACCGGGTGCCTGTGCTGCGGCAGCGGCGTTGTCGATTGCCGGGTTAACGCATACCGGCGGTGGCTGGATTTTTGCCGGGTTTTTGCCGACAAAAACGCAAGAGCGCTTGCGCGTACTCGCCGATTGGAAATCGCGGGCGGCGGCGGATCTGGCGCTGGTGTTTTATGAAGCGCCGCATCGTATTGATGAGACGCTGGCGGCCTTGGCCGAGGTGTTTGGCGCAGAGCGCGAAATTCTGATCGGGCGGGAGCTCACCAAGGTATTCGAACAATCGGTACGGTTGCCTTTAGGGGCGGCGGTGGCCTGGCTGGAAAGCGACGCGAATCACGCACGGGGGGAGTTTGTGCTCGTGGTCTTTCCGCCGGTTGAGCAGAAAGTCGTGGCCGTCGGGCTGGATGAGGCGGCGGAGAAAGTGGTGCAGACACTGGTGGCCGCTGGATTGCCGACCAAGCAGGTGGCGCAGATTGCCCAGCAGCTCACCGGAGCACCCAAAGATATGCTTTACCAGCGGGCGTTGGCACTCAAAGACTGATTGCCCGGGAGGGCGGTGGGGCGCGTAAAATACGCCTATTGATGATTTAGCTGAAGGATGTTTGCCGTGACTGCTGTGATCAACGAACTCATTATTCGCCAACCGGATGATTGGCATATTCACCTGCGTGATGACGCAGCGCTGGCAGTGACGGTGCCGCACGTGGCTCACCAGTTTGCGCGGGCCATCATCATGCCGAATCTACGGCCGCCGGTGACCACCGTTGAGGCTGCACGGGCTTACCGGGAGCGCATTCTGGCGGCGCGGCCGGCGGGTTCGGATTTTGAACCACTAATGACGTTGTATCTGACAGACACCACGAGCCCGGAAGAAATCGCCAATGCCAAAGCATCCGGTTTCGTCAAAGCAGTGAAGCTTTATCCGGCTGGAGCAACGACCAATTCGGATGCCGGTGTGACGGCCATCGAAAAGACGTACCCGGCCTTGGCCGAAATGTCGGCTCAGGGCATCCCCCTGCTGGTACATGGGGAAGTGACGGATGCCTCGATCGACTTGTTTGATCGGGAGGCCGTATTCATTGAGCAGGTGCTGAAGCCCTTGCTCCATAAGTTCCCGGATTTACGCGTGGTGTTTGAGCACATCACGACAGCGGATGCGGCAGCCTTTGTGCGTAGCGCTGGCGGCAATGTAGGCGCGACGATTACGGCGCACCATCTGCTCTATAACCGCAATGCCATTTTCCAGGGCGGTGTGCGTCCGCATTATTACTGTCTGCCGGTGTTGAAGCGCGAGACGCATCGCGAAGCACTGGTGGCGGCGGCGACATCGGGCTCGCCACAGTTCTTCCTGGGCACCGATTCGGCACCACATGCCAAGCTGACCAAAGAGGCGGCTTGTGGCTGTGCCGGTTGTTATACCGCCGGCGAAGCCATGGAAATGTATGCCACAGCCTTTGATGCCGCTGGTGCGCTGGATAAGCTGGAAGGCTTTGCCAGCCTGCATGGCCCGGCTTTCTACGGGCTACCGGTGAATGAGCGTAAGGTGGTCTTGCGTCGTGCGCCATCGACGGTGCCGGGCGGGTATCCGTACATCAACGGCGATACGCTTGTCCCGCTTGAGTCAGGCAATACGCTCCCCTGGACCTTTGGCGGCACCGTATAATAGCCACGGGAAGTCGCCCAGGCAGTCGCTGCGTACCGCCAGGTACGGGGAGGAAAGTCCGGGCTCCATAGAGCAGGATGCCGGTTAACGACCGGGCACCGTGAGGTGACGGAAAGTCCCGCTGGAAGCAGTGGGCAGCAAGGGTGTGTGTCTGATTCAGGTTCGTCCCATCACATCATTGCTGGCAACAGAGAGCATACCGCCGATGGCGTCAGACGCCAGGTAAGGGTGAAAGGGTGAGGTAAGAGCTCACCGCGTCCGGGGCCAACGCCGGACGGCACGGTAAACCCCATCCGGAGCAAGACCAAATAGGGAAGCATGGCGTGGCTCGCGTCGCTT
>JACCDN010481908.1_pt1 | contig 20013 bp, 19 predicted proteins | sample 7441691 | NCBI WGS metagenome assembly JACCDN01 (sample SAMN15323439, study PRJNA562643) | freshwater metagenome | isolation source: river surface water | place: USA:Blue River Watershed | collected 2017-08-16 | reverse complement strand
ACACGTTACCCGCCAAGTCAGTGACCACAGCCGTGAGCCGATGAGCCCCCTCCTTGCTTGCAACGCTTGTGTCAACCAGATCTGTTTTCTGAACCGTCAAATTAACAACCTTTGCAGTGACTTCGGCTGACGTGACTGTATGTGCTACCCCGACTGCATAACCGGTATCAAACAACTGAATGACATCTCCCTCAGCCATTTCTGCATAGCTCACCTCCACCGTCACCGAGGTCTCAGCCAGCGAAAGCCACTGGTCTTGCCCTGCAGCCACTTGCAGTGCGATTTTGTCTTGCACCATGGTGCCGTCAGCATTGAACTGCTGCACAAAGATGCTGTAATCTCCCGCACTATCCACTGCGCGCCACGTCACCACATAACCGCCTGCAAGTCCAATTCCAATAATTTGCGGTGAGCGATCGTTTCCGTTTATCTTGCCAATGGCTTCGAGCTGCACGGGTTGATAACCGGTTGTGGTACCGTCAGCATTGAATTGCTGTACAAAAATGCTGTAATCTCCCGCACTATCCTCCCCAGACCACGTCACCACGTAACCGCCAACACCGCCAACCGCAGTGACTTGTGGAGCTGCATCCGTTCCGTCTACATTGCCGATGGCTTCGAGCTGCACGGGGGCATAACCTATTGTGGTGCCGTCAGCATTAAACTGCTGTACAAAGATGCTGTTGTCACCCGCGCTATCCGCTCCATACCACGTCACCACATAACTGCCAGCACTTCCCACAGCGGTAACTTGTGGCGAAAAATCACTTCCGCTTACCACACCGATGGCTTCAAGCTGCACAGGTGCATAACCTACAGTGGTGCCGTCAGCATTGAACTGCTGCACGAAGATGCTTTCATCTCCCTCGCTTTGATCTCCAGACCACGTCACCACATAACCACCAGAACTTTCTAATGCAGTAACTTGAGGGGATCCATCGCTCCCGTTTGTTTTGCCAATTGCTTCAAGCTGCACAGGTGCATAACCGGTCGTGGTGCCGTCAGCTTTGAACTGTTGTACAAAAATGCTGAGGTCTCCCGCACTATCCACTCCGTACCAGGTCACTACATATTCACCAGAACTTCCCAATGAAGTAACTTGCGGAAACAAATCAGACTGGTTTGTCACGCCGCTGGCTTCAAGCTGCACCGGTGCATAACCGGTCACGGTTCCATCAGCATTGAACTGCTGCACGAAGATACTTCTATCGCCCGAGCTGTCCACTCCAGACCATGTCACCACATAGCTACCAGCAGCTCCCAGTGCAATAACTTGTGGTTCACTATCGGCGTCATTTGTTACGCCGCCGGCTTCAAGCTGCACAGCCGCATGGCCCGTGGTGGTTCCGTTGGGGTTGAACTGCTGCACAAAAATGCTGTCATCTCCCTCGCTATCCACCCCAACCCATACCACCACATAGCCATCAGAACTTCCCAATGAAGCAACTTGCGGAGACAAATCAGACTGGTTTATCACGCCGCTGGCTTCAAGCTGCACCGGCGCATAACCGGTCATGGTCCCATCAGCATTGAACTGCTGCACAAAGATACTGTTATCGCCCGAGCTATCCACTCCAGACCATGTCACCACATAGCTACCAGCAACTCCCAGTGCAGTAATTTGTGGGTACCAATCACCCCCGTTTGACACATCGATGGCTTCAAGCTGCACAGCGACATATGGTGCACTTGATACCACCGCTTGAGTGTCCAGCGTGTAGCTCTGCGGTGCACTTAAACTGCTGGCATTACCTGCCGCGTCGGTTTGGCGCACAACATAGCTGTGTTGGCCTTGTGTTAGCGTGAAGCTGTTGCCAGTTCCCGCTAGCCACGTATCGCTTCCATCAACCTCATACTCCCACGTTGCACCCGCCTCCAAACCCAACACATCTACCGTCGCCACGTTCGTCACGCCATCGGTGTCGCTGCTGCCACTATCGCTGGTAAGCAATAACACGGGTGCGCTAGCCACGGTGTCCATCGTGAAGGTGTGGGTACCAGCCGGACTGGTGTTACCCGCCGCATCGGTTTGTCTTACCACATAGGTGTGAAGGCCATCACTGAGATTGAAGCTCGTACCTGTTCCTTTTAGCCATGTACCACTGCCATCGACTTCATATTCCCAAGTTGCTCCGGCCTCTAAACCCATCACTTTAACTTCCGCAACGTTTGTGATGCCATCGGTGTCGTTGCTGCCACTATCGCTGGCGAGCGATAACACGGGTGCGCTAACCAAGGTGTCCACCTTGAGAATGATGCCCACCGGGGTTTCATTTGACACGTTACCCGCCAAGTCGGTAACAACTGCCGTGAGCCGATGAGCCCCCTCCTTGCTTGCAAGGCTTGTGTCAGCCAGATCGACCCTTTGAACCATCAAGCGAACAACCCGTGCAGCAACCTCGGCTGACGTGACTGTATGGGCTACCCCGACAGCATTACCAGCTTCGAATAACTGAATGACATCTCCGTCAGCCAGTTCTGCATAGCTCACCTCCACCTCCACCGAGGTCTCTGCCTGAGCAAGCCACTCGTCCTGACCTGTGGCCACTTGCAGAGCGATTTTGTCTTGCAACAGAGTGCCGTCAGCATTGAACTGCCGTACGAAGATGCTGGTATCTCCCTCTCCCGCGCCATCTTCTCCAGACCACGCCACCACATAACCACCAGTACTTCCCACTGCAGTAACTTGTGGGTACCAATCACCCCCGTTTGTCACGCCAATCGCTTCAAGCTTCACGGGGGCATAACCTACAGTAGTGCCGTCAGCATTGAACTGCTGCAGAAAGATGCTGTCATCTCCCTCGCCGTCTTCTCCAGACCATGTCACCACATAACTGCCTACACTTCCTACGGCGGTGACTTGTGGGCCCCAATCGTCCCCATTTGTCTTGCCGATAGCTTCAAGCTGCACGGGGGCATAACCTATTGTGGTGCCGTCAGCATTAAACTGCTGTAAAAAGATGCTGAAGTCCCCGTTGCTATCCACTCCAGACCATGTCACCACATAACCACCAGCACTTCCAATGGCAGTAACTTGTGGCCCCCCATCAGCCCCGTCCGTCTTGCCGATGGCTTCTAACTGCACTGGGGCATAACCTACAGTGGTGCCGTCGGCATTGAACTGCTGCACAAAGATGCTTTCATCTCCCTCACTGCCATCTCCAGACCACGTCACCACATAACCGCCAGCATTGCTCACTGCAGCAACTTGCTGGATCCAATCGTTCCCGTCAGTCTTGCCTAGAGCTTCAAGCTGCACGGGTGTATAACCGGTCGTGGTGCCATCAGCATTGAACTGCTGCACGAAGATGCTGTTATCTCCCTCGCTATCTTGTCCAGTCCACGTCACCACATAACCGCCAGAACCTCCCACTGCGGTGACTTGCGGGAACCAACCGCCCCCACTTGTCACGCCAATGGCTTCAAGCTGCACAGGTGTATATCCGGTCGTGGTGCCGTCAGCATTGAACTGCTGCACGAAGATTTTTTCATCTCGCGCGCTATCCACGCCAGACCACGTCACCACATAACCGCCAGAGCTTCCTACTGCCGTTACTTGTGGGACTCCATCGTATCCGTCTGTCTTGCCGATGGCTTCAAGTTGCACAGGTGTAAAACCTACAGTGGTACCGTCGGGGTTGAACTGCTGAACAAAAATGCTGTTATCTCCCTCGCTATCTTCTCCAGTCCACGTCACCACATAACCGCCAGCACTTCCAATGGCTGTGACTTGTGGCACCTGATCGACCCCGTCTGCCTTGCCAATGGCTTCTAGCTGAACGGGGGCATAACCTACAGTGGTACCGTTGGGGTTGAATTGCTGAACAAAAATGCTGTCATCTCCCTCGCCGTCCTCTCCATACCACGTCACTACATAACCCCCGACACTTCCTATGGCGGTGACTTGTGGCGTCTGATCGCCCCCGGTTGTCTTGCCGACAGCCTCAAGCTGCACAGCGACATATGGTGCACTTGATATCACCGCTTGTGTGTCTAGTGTGTAACTCTGCGTCGAACTTGAACTACTGGTGTTGCCTGCCGAATCAGTTTGCCTTACCGCATAGGCATGGAAACCATCGGTGAGGTTAAAGCTCTCACCTGTTCCTGCTACCCAAGTACCACTGCCATCGACTTCATATTCCCACGTCGCACCAGCCTCTAAACCCATCACTTTTACTTCCGCAACGTTTGTGATGCCATCGGCGTCGCTGCTGCCAGTGTCTGTGGCGAGCGACAACACCGGAGAACCGACCATGGTGTCGACCGTAAAAGTATGAATACCAGCAACACTGGTGTTTCCTACCACATCGGTTTGGGTTGCACTGAGCTCAATAGTACCCTGTCCAAGAGCATCAATATCCGCTGCAGTAAGGGTGTAACTCCAAGTTGTGTCGGCGTTTGCCGCGACTGCGTGAGTGCTGATACCACCAAGTTTCAAAGAGACCGAAGCACCTGCATCTTTGGTTCCTGTTATAACAACAGAATTGACAGCCTCGGCTGCATTGATGACGTTATCGCGGGCTATTGTGTTGATTTTGGGAGCCGGTGGAGCAGCCCCCCCCGACTTAGCACCACCGCCAACAGCAATCGCAACAGCTCCAACACCCATCACCCATGGCACCCCAGCAAACGATGTAACTGTATTGGCAATCTGATCGACCTCACCCAAGGTGATTACTGACAATTGAGCCGTATCAGCAACTGCATATTGCTGCATTAACCCAGCATCGTTGCCGCCCCACAAAGAAGCATTACTGCTGTAAAAATCTTCAATGACAAGATCAATTTCTTCTACACCTGCCCCATCAACCACCTTCACAATACAGTCATTGCCCACGCGCTGCGCTCGAACTTTTTTAGGTGCTTGACCGGTGTTTACGTCAAAGAGCTCAATTTTTTGCGATGCCTGCGCGTGAATTTTGTTAACAACCCCTTTCTCAAGCGTGACAACTTTCACCCCCATCGAACCGATAACTCTGATTTGAACAACTTCAACCATAAAAACTCCTCAATATTGTGAACAAACAAAACTCCGCAACTCCTCTTTGAGCCCCTCGCTTGTAGCCAAGTTCTACGAAAGAACTCACGCAAAACGAAACCGAAACCCTCTTCTCTGAGAACCATAACTCCCAAACAAAAGCATCACGGAGCACAGGCAGGGGTAAACCGGCAAAAAGGTTCATCGAATTATCTAATTTAGTACTTTAAAAGTATATAAATAATTTTATATAGTAAATATAAATTAAATATAGCAAATTTAGGCCTTCGCAGCCATTTCGTAATGAGTTAACCTGCCTAACAGTCGCAGGATCAAAATACCTCACAGTGGCCGAAGACTTCAGTCATGAGTGCGTAGACATTACGGTGGACTATGGAATTTCAGGCCAGTACGTAAATCGTTTGCTGGACTACAGGGTCAAGACCAGCTGCAATATTCAGAGGCTAATGGGTGAGTGAGTACTTATCTGAGACAAAGTCCATACTCCACACATCATTCACGGTTTGCGCCAATTGCAGTGGCACACGTTCATTCAATGGCCGCTTGGTCTTCTTGCGACGGCGCACTGCTAAGTTGGCATCACGATAAAGCCGATACACCCGCTTGTGGTTCACATGTGGGAACTCTGGGAGTAACAAATCATGGATACGCCGATAACCAAACCTGCGACGCACGTGGGCAATGTCCACGATGCGTTCGCACAGATCACGGGTGAGTTGATCTGGCTGTGGTGGGTTGCGATAGCTGTCGCGGCTTAGCCCCACAAGACGGCAGGCGTGGCGCTCGGACAGTTGATGGTCTTGGATCATCTTGCCAATCGCCTCGCGTTTGACCTGTGGGGCTAGCGCTTTACGCCGAACACGCTCTTGAGCGCGTGAATATCCAGATGGGCCTCGGCCAGTAGCTTCTTGAGTTTGGTGTTCTCGGACTCCAGATCTCGCAATCTAGAAGCATCTGATGCTTCCATGCCACCGAACTTGGAGCGCCACTTGTAGAAAGTGGGCTGACTGAAGCCGCCGCTGCGGCATAGCTCCTTGATAGACATGCCGGCTTCGGCTTGCTTGAGGAAAGCGATGATTTGTTCATCGGTAATTGGCCTCCGCGCTGTGAGGCCTCAGTCAATTGAGCAAGATTTCCATCAACCACGGTTAGGCCGATGGCCTTGCACTGCGCCTCATCCAGTTGATCGACCTCTTCCAAAACATCAGCAGCCACATAGACTGGCCCAATATGCTTCACGACCTGCCCCAAAATGGCTGGTGACGTCTCGGCATAATCAATCAGAACGTTAGCATCAGCAATGAACCAAGCTGATGTGGATTTCAGTTTGCCCACGATTCAGCTAAGTCTCGCATCTCGTTGAGTTTGATGCCGAGTATCTCGGCTCCCCGCGCTAGGGTGATATCCCCCTCCATGGTGGCCTGATGCACCAATCTCCACAAGCGATCACCCTGAAAATCATGCCGCTCCATACCCGCAGGCTCGGGGCCCGCTTTGTGCAGGTCTGACAAGTCACGGTATGCATCCGCACCGACTCCTTGCGGTTCATCCATTTTTAGGAGCACTTTGCTGTTGATTTTCTTGTATGCATTGGAAAAAGGTGGACGATGCCGGTGCAAAACTGGAAGCCCGTGCTGAACCGATTTACCATCCAGTTTGGGGAAAGGATGCCGACCAATTAACACTCGCCCCGTTTACACAAAATTCGGGACACCCTCGGCGATTTGAGTCCAGTCCACACCAATGTTTTTATTGGTCTGACGAAACGTCCCAGCCCACTGCCAAGTCTTGTCAAACATCTGGCGGTGCAAATCTCGCACAAAACCTTCATCCAACAGATCGCGTTTTTTCTGGCGAGCTGCCCAGCGATCTCCTAAAACGATTTTGGCCTGCTCCCAAGCGTTGAGGTCTGCCTGTGTTGTGATGTGCACAGGCACTAGACATGCAGCCTCATCAGGATCAAGAGGGGTGGCCCCCGGTGCGTACTGAAATTCCATTTGCCCTATCTCACCACAATTCGCGACGCGATCCTTCAAGCAACTCTTTGACCGCGAGATCAAATTGAAGTTTATTCAAAGGGCCAACTACAGCCTGGTCCTCAAGCGCCATGGAATGCGCGATCGGTTGCAAATGCTCCTTGGCAACTGCTAGTGCTCTATCTTGGAGCTGCTGAGTAAGACTTGTTCGAGGTACAAGCGCGTACTGCAACTCACAGTCCAACGCCTGCGCCAACTTGCGAAGCGTCGCCAACGTGATGACATCCGAAGCCTCAGACGCCTCCAACTTGCGCACACCTGCATGCGAAATACCAAGCCGCCTAGCGAAGGCCGCTGCCGACATTCCCAAAGTCTCGCGCACAGCACGAACCCAGCCCGATTTCGGTCGTGCGCACAGTTGCGCCGACTTCCAAGAGCTGAGCAAAGCATCCAACTGCTGGAGCTGAAGATCACGAAATTGCTTGTCCATGGTACTTATGAGTTTCGTTAGACAGGCCTAATAATAACCTATGGGTTCCATTTCGACAACAGATATAAAACTCTTGAGTTCCATATTTACGAATAATTTGAAACCTATGAGTTTCACCAAATTGGCTGTCTGACTCTAGAGGAACGCCACCATTGTGACTGCTTAGGGGTAAGAACTGGGGGGTATCAGAGTTTCTATAGGACTTTTTACAAGGAGTCCTTAATGCTGAAAAAGCTCTGCGCCCACTGCGGCAACTCAATTTTGCCACGCCCTCAAACCCCTGACCAGTCCTACTGCTCCGACCCGCAATGTCAAAAAGCGCGTCGCAAACGCTGGGTTGATGAAAAACGGAAATCGGACTTCATTTTTCGGGATAACCAATCCCGGGCTCAAAAGGCATGGATGGAGCGAAATCCAGACTATTGGCGCAAATATCGTGAAGAGAACCCTGAATGGGAAAAGGGCGCTAAAATGCATGAAACTTCAATGAGAAATCTTTCATGCCAACGACCGCCACACTGCCAAACTCATCCCTGCGAGGTGCCACTGCGCACCTGGCGGATGAGCTAAAAGCCGGACACGTCTATCGGCGGGAGGATCTCGCTCGCCTGAGCAAAGCGGTGGATCGGCATCTACGTGAGCTGGTATCAATTGGCAAACTTCAAAAGCTGGCCCAGGGGCTTTACCACGCTCCCAAGCAATCGAACTTTGGCCCCCTCCCCCCAGCCGACGATCAGGTTGTAAAAGGATTTCTGCGGGACAAGGAATTCCTGGTGTTTTCGCCCTCGTCTTACAACGCTGTTGGCTTGGGCACCACCCAGCTCTACAACCGAACGATGGTCTACAACCACAAGCGCCATGGCGTGTTCCGATTGGGAAACCGACAGTTCGACTTTCGGGTGAAGCCCCGCTTCCCCAAGAAGCTGTCCCGCGAGTTTCTCTACGTTGATCTACTCAACAACCTGGACGAGCTCGCCGAAGACCGCGATGGGGTGCTCAGCCAGGCTCGCAGCAAGCTACCTTCCTTCGATCTGGATCGGTTGCAAGCGGCCGTAGATAGCTACGGCAACATGGCCACACGCAAACGGTTCCGGGAGTGGGTCGGTGGCTGAATTTCTTCACGAGCGACGCGATTTCGCCCAATTACTTGCAGTTGTTGCGAACGATCGAGGCCTCGACCCCATGCTGATCGAGAAGGATTACTGGATCATGCATGGGCTGTGGGGCCTGCAAGCCCAAGGCTTTGTGTTCGAACTCAAGGGAGGCACATCCCTTTCCAAAGGCTTCGGAGTGATCCACCGGTTCTCAGAGGACATTGACATCCGTATCGAGCCACTGGCCGACATGGACGTAAAAACCGGTCGTAACCAGGACAAGCCTGCTCACATTGCCTCACGTCAGGCGTATTACGACGAACTGGCCAGGCGCATCAGCATCCCTGGCATCGACAGCGTGGAGCGGGACACCTTCTTCGATGACGAAAAAATGCGTAGCGCAGGCATTCGCCTGTCTTACTCACCCCGTGCAGCCGCACTGGCTGGAGTGAAAGACGGCATCCTGTTGGAGCTGGGGTTTGACGATACAGCGCCCAATAGACCGGTCACGATTTCTTCATGGGCCTTGGATTTCGCGATTGCCCGAGGCATTCAAGCGTTCGACAACCGTGCGGTGAATGTCCCTTGCTACGCGCCGACACACACCTTCGTTGAAAAGCTCCAAACCATTTCAACCAAGTACCGGCGTTTGGCTGAGGCCAAAGAGTTCCCTGCCAACTTCCTACGGCACTACTACGACGTTTACTGCCTGCTTGATCTACAGGAAGTTCAGGAATTCATGAAAGCGCCTGCATATCAGGAAAGAAAACAGCAGCGCTTTCGAACAGGCGATGAATTGACGATCTCCAAGAATCCAGCATTCACCTTGAGCGATCTGAAGCAACGGGAGCTGTTTGCTCGGGAGTACAGAAAGTCTTCCGCGCTCTATTACCAAGGACAGCCTGATTTTGATCAGCTCCTTGCAAGAATTGGCAAGCACCTGAATTCCATGTGAAGAATCGAGATCATGAACAGAGAAGCACTACTAGCTAATGCCCCAAATGATGTTCAGTGGGCTGCCTATGTCCAAAGCAGATAAACAATCAGCTGTCGTTGATCTAGCCATCGCCGCTCTGTCTGAGTATGCCGCCAATGGCCGAGAGCTGGACTCATGGGAAGCTCAGCATCTGGGCAGCGCACTGGGCGCCATCTACACTGATTTTTTCAGTCTAAGCATGAACGATGTGGTGTTGGCAATGGCACCACCCGAAGAACGAGCTCCTGACTGGAAAGATCGGCTTCCAAAAGACATTCCAACAGTCCATCAATTCCACAGAGCGTTTGATCAAGCTCGTTATCGGCCTGTTCCCGAAAACTGACCCGATCACTGTGCTGGCCATCGCCCTACCCCGCGCTGCAAGGCCGTGACTTCAACTGCATTGCACATTTGTCCGTAGAGCGCGTTTTGCCAGTTGTCAGTTGGCATCTCGAGCAAGGTCTCAGCCTCTTTGTCGAAGCGCTGACTGTTTTTGCCCCGGAGCAATTCCCAGTACCCCACGATGCAGTCTTTACGAGACCGCAGAATTTCGGTGGACGGCAGCTTATTGCTCTTCTTGCTGTTGGCGGTCTTGGATGCTGGCAACAGGTTCCAGACATCGTTGTTATGCCAAAGGTCAAACGGGATGACATGGTCCACGTCGAAGCTCTCCCGCAAGGTAGAGCCGGTCCAGACGCATTCCAGCCGATCCAGCCCTGAAAACAGCTTCCTGGCCTCGATGGTGCTGCGCTCATCCTCCTTCTCCAAGAGAAGGTTCACCACGGTGGCAACGTCAACGTCCTCCCCCAGCTTGGTGGTCTTTTCAGCCCATTGCAGGATGACGGCTTGGCTCACCCAGTATCCCAAGTGGCTCAGCTCGATCCACAAATCGTTGGGGATCAAGACTTGTCGGGTCTTGGCGTCATAGCCAAACACCCGACCCGTGATGAGAGCACCACCTGCGAAGACCACCGGCCCCTTGATGATCGCGTCTTCTATGTCGGCCATCAGGGCTCGCTACAGTTTCTGGGTGTCCGGGGATAGCTGCCCCTTGTTGCGCTCTATCCTGAAGCCACTGTAGCCACCCGCTTTGGCATAGCTCTGGACCAAGGCATGCAGGTGCTTGCGAAACTTGATGGGCTTTCCAGCGTCGGGCCTCTCGCCGTTGAGCTGGGGAATGAAGGTGCGCGACTCGACCAGCGGCCAGTAGTACTGCAGCCACTTCTCGGCCACGTACCGCACCGGCAGCCCCACCTGGCCGTCGGCAAGCCATGTCACGCTGTTGGGGCTTTGGGTGGCGATTTCCGCGAGCGCACGAAAGAGCGCGAATTTGTATGTGGCGCTTTTCTTGTCATGATTCAGCACCCCTTCGATCTGGTCGATGGGTCGGGTGTTGGCGCCAGATTTGAGCTGAAACAGCAAGGACACCCATTCGATGCCCTGCCTATTCATGGCATCCGAGTTACCCCATTGATCAATCAGGCTAAAACCTAGACGCTCAAAGATCAGCCGCAGGTAGCCTGGGGGATAGGTCTTGAAGAGACGGCCATTTGCATCCCGCTCACCGCCTCCCGTGTCCGAGCGCTGGCTTGGAACGGAAATCAGCAGGCGGCCATTGACCTTGAGGCATCGCTTGATTGACAGCGCCGCATTGAACAACTCCGTGGAGTCGATGTGCATCAGCACTGCGCAGCAAAGGACCCCATCAAACTCACCGCCAAACGGCACCGGAAAATCAGGCAGCAGTCCTTGTATGACCCGCCCTTTAAGTTCCGGGTGGAACTCCTGGGCCAACTGAACAAACTCAGGGGTCCCATCCAACCCGAATGGCTGAAAGCCTTGACGACCCAACTCAGCCAAATCGCGACCCGATCCGCAACCGATGTCCAGAACCCGGCCGCCGGGCGGGAAAGCCGTGACAAATCGACTACCCAATGAACTCTGCGCCGCCTCATAACGTTGGGCGACATCATGCGCATTGGCAGAGTAGTAATTTAGGGTCGAGGAGTCCATTGGGTTCAATTATGTGGCCACCGCTTGGCTCAGGCCGTGAGCCTTTAAATGGCAAAATTCTGAATCCACCTCTCACGATCATGACATTCAGCATAGAAGACCTTGGGGACATTGACTTGACCATTGGCCAATGGTGCCTGGACAAGGTCCCTCCCGAACTCAAAAAGCAGGTTGACCACGACTACGAGGTCGATGGACAGTCGGTGACGATTTTCGAGGTCAGGCCACTTTGGCGGGGACAACCAGGCCAGACGACTCGCAGACCATTTGCCAAGTTCCGCTACGTCAAATCCAGCGAGCTCTGGCACATCTACTGGATGCGCCAAACAGGTAAGTGGGAGTCTTACGAGCCAGCCTCAGCGGCCTGTGGGCTTGAAGAAGCACTCGACATCATCGAGTTGGACACATACGGCTGCTTTTTCGGCTGATCGAGACCAACTCACGCCACCGGCAATTCATCACAGCAAGTCGTGTAATTCGGTGACTTGCGCTCCTGGCGCATCTCCCTGTCCCTGAACGCTCCCTGCGTTGACACTTTGACGTACCCCACACAAAGCGCTGGTTGAGGCTATCTAGCGCCAGCATCAGCTTGTCGTTGACAAGGGCCACTGGCTCCAACAAGCAGCCTTGCCAGTGGGTCATCGGACTGATCTATCTGAGCATATCTGCCCCAGCAAAAAAGCACAAAACTCTCAAAGCGAACCCAGCAAATTCAGACTGAATAGAACTTCGAGAAGTTTTTTTCACCACCGATATTGTTCTTGAAACGCAAAAAATCCCGACCTGTCCAAAGACAAGCCGGGCTTTATTTTTAAGGGTCAACAAATGATTGCCGCTGATACCAGCGTTGTAGTTCCACAAGCATCAAGGTCGTTTGTGCTGCGTCCGTGCTCAATTGTTGGCAGCTCATATTCTCTGCATTTCCTTGGGCAACAAGTAAAGGGTCGGAGCTGGCTGCATCAGCTCTGGTGGAAGTATCGGTAATGGCGGACAAACTCCCGATACTGGCTGTGGGGATGTTGCACACCCCGACAAAACGAGGATCAGGCAGGCGATCAGCCAGAAGTTTGGATTTTTTAAGAAAGTCATTGGAGATCTCCTGATTGATTTGTGTTTGCATGTGCTTGACGTCCTCAACGTGCTGCTCCATCTTGGCGGTGATTTGCTCGTTCTTGCTTTTCTCAGCGGTCCACTCCTTCTGGACGTGGGACTCGCCAATCTGAATCCCAATGATCAAAGCCATCAAGAGCAACATGCCATCCATCAACCATGACCAGTTGGCCAACAAAAATCGATTGAGCCAGTTCATTTCAGACCTCCGTCATATGAAATTAGGTTGTGTTTTTTCATTACCCCGATCACCTTGTCTGCATAGAGAGGATCGGTGGCATAGCCTGCCTTCGCAAGAGCCCGGACAAATGCATCTGCTGTTAGGCAACTAAAGCAAGGTGCGTAGCGTTGGTTTTGCTTCAAAAAGGCTGCGTGGTCATCAATGCTGGCTTGCCAGCTTGCGTATTTGCGCCACTTGGCAGGGACAACAACCCATTGACCCTTGATGAACTCCTTGGTTGGAAGGGTCAAGGTCTCTCCCCTCCAACGGCTGTCAGCCTTGATTCCGAAGAGGTTGTTTCCCGTCTTGGCCAAACCGGACTCTCCCCAGCCTGACTCGAGGGCAGCTTGAGCAATTGAGAGACTGGCGGGAACACCTGATTGCTTGGCGACAGCTTGGGCCGCTTTTGCGATTTGGTCTATGAATTCTTGTGGTTTCAAAACAGCTCCTTCACATCCTTAGCCACTTCGTCAATCGACTCATCTCTGCGTTGCTCGATGAAATTGAAAAGCCACCTCACCAGAGCCCAGCCGGGCAGGCCACACGCAAAGATGACTCCGCCCATGGCATACAGACCAATCGTCGAAAACGCCCAGTGGTGCAACTGGAAATACTCAACGGTGATTGCGCCACCGCAAATACTCGAGACAACGGTGCTGATCAACCCCACCGTCCATTCACGAATGTTTCTAGGTGGTGTCATAAGCATGACAACAACTGCGGCGAGGGTTGCACCACTGGCTGCAGCACCTGCTGCACCTCCTATGGCCTTGTATGCGGCGGCTGCCCCAGCGACTCCGGAGCTTGTAGGTTCTGGCATTGATTTCTCCAAAAGAAAAGCCACCGTGAGCGAACTCAGGGTGGCTGGTTATGAACTCTTTGTATCAGGCTGATACGACCGCGATTGGGAATGGTTTTCTGGTTGAGCTTGAAGTCTCGCCTTGGGCGTTGGGGATTTGATTGGAGAACCCGAAGATGTCCTTACGGTCCTCTCGAAGCTTGCCCTCAATGTGAACAGGCACCAACCCGGTAAGGTACTCAATTCCAGCAGCAAAAATGGGCAACGCATCTGAGTAGGCGTTTTCACACGATGCTTCCCAAAGCGGCCCTTGCAAAAACATACAAGCGCCTTTACAGATTTGCAACATGGGGCAACCCGGGCATTCCATGCGGTTGGACCAGTGAGTCGCTGTTTTGAGGGCTACCTCTTCAAGCTGGCTTGTGTGACCAATGCAGTGAGACTCGCTATTTGGAGCCAATGCTGCTGCACTCACGTTCTGGCAGGTGAGCACATTACCCTTGAGATCAACTGCGATGGAGTCCAGCCGGTCCATGCCACACTTTTGCCCAAGGCTAGATGCAGGACGCTCGAACCGCAATGAATTGACGAAGGACATCACCCGATCCCGAACGCTTGAAATGCGCCCAGCTTTACCATGACGAATATCTTTGAACGCTTGACGCCTGAAGGAATGAAACTCCTCTGGTCGTAATGATTGAGCGATACCACCAGCGTCATATGCATCGACAAAGCCACCCTCACCGATCAAAACATCTGGATCACCCGTAAGGTCTATAAAGAAAGCTTGAATGGCTGCGCGAGACTGGTTTTCTCGGTTAAGCATGGCGTTAAAGCTGAACCGCCCCTTGGGTGCCAGCCTTCGATACAACTCTAGGATGGCAGTCCTGGCTTGATGATCATCGAGTGGATCAGGTCCACGCACATGCTGGCCTGGCCCATCATGCGAGATGCTGACAGTAAAGCCGAGATCATCAAGCCATTGGTTGGTATCGTGATTCAACAAAGATCCATTGGTAATCACAGAAAACCTAGCCTCTGGAAACTTCTCACGCAATGCCTGCGCCAGAGGCTTTAAAGTCTTGATGTAGACAAGAGGTTCCCCACCCCAAAATTCGATGGCGCTGGGTGGGTTGAGGACCCATGTGTCCAGGGATGCTAGGAATCCATCTATGTCATCTGGGTTGGTTTCTACATTTCTGTCTACAAAACGCTGCGAGCAATATTCACATGCGAAATTGCAGGACAAACCCAGAGAGATTTTAAGAATGCGGGGAGACGTTTTTCCCAAAGGGGCGTCGCGGGATGTCACTGGCGCAACGACCGTTGGGGCACGAAGGGACGCATCTACTGTTTGAACTACCGAGCGCCCCTGTAGATCGGTCAAGCTGGAGTCCGTGTTGTCGTAAAGCAGGGGTACAACGGTTTGTTTGCTTGTATCCACTGCTGTGATCAGGAATTTAGCCATCGAGTCTTTCCACCTTGATATTGAGTAGCACTTGAATAAAAGGTGCCTCGCCCAAGTAGGGCTTTTGAAAATGAATTGCTCTAGCGTCAAAGGCCACGAGCAAGCCTCTGTGAGGCTGGATCCAGTACTTGGCGTGGGTCTCCCAAGGCATCAGGCATTTGCCAAAACCCGAGGTACGCCAGTCCGGGTTGCAGATGGCAAAGGCATTTCGACCGTATTGGTTCACCTGCTGCTGCAGATCTTGTGAAAGATCTAGCTCCGGACCATTGGGGAAATAAACAGCCTGAAGATGGCATTCGCCTTCATCAGAGTGCGGCATGATTTCCATACCAGCGACTCGAACGACCTCTCGCCCTTGCAAGTGAGTAATTCGCCCTTGTGGTCCTACAAAGTCACGCTGGAGGATGGGTAAGGCCATACGGGCCAGCTGGGAAGCGCTGGGAACAGATCCGTCAAAGATATCGTGAGGCTGACGACCCCAGATTTCTTCAGATCCAGTCCTCATTGCGCCATGGACCTTTAGCAGGTCTTGGTACAGACCTTGGTCGAATGTAGGAAGGGTGTTGAGCATCCATAGGCCAACGGCAGTGGGGAACAGGTTCAGTCTCATTGGACGTTCACCATCAAGTCATCTGTCCCAGAGAAGTACTTGAACCCCACCTTTATCTTGGCCACATCCCCAGTTGTCAGACCATTGGGGCGGAATACTGTCGAGCCTGATCCACTGAGGGTTCTTACACGACGGGCAACGAGGTACCCAGCGGTTGACTCCAGGTAGACCTCTGCATCTCGACCCTCAATCGGGTCACCATAAGGAGTCTCCAAACGGAAATCAATGCTCACCTCCCCAGTTGCAAATACATTGATGGACGGGCCACTGACAAACCGAACCACGGGTAAGGTTTCTTCACGAACCAACGCCAACGTAATGGCAGGGATGACTTCAATGCTGCGATTTACCTTGACCAACTCTGGCGAGAACACATTGAACCCAAGCGTCCAGTCTTCGATTGGTGAGGATTTGAATGGCACAAGGATGTGACCAATCGGATGGGTTTGAAACACTGATGCATGGAAGGCCTGTGCATCCATCTTGGATGCGAGGGTTGCCACATAGAGATTCGGGGTCTGCTGAAAGAATCCCGAGGGTGTTCCATACCGCTCCATTACACCAACGGGTGCATAGAGCATAAAACTGGCGTGATCAGAATACTCGGGGTGCTGACGCAATAAATTCAGGTCCAGTGTGCGCTGGTAGAGCGGTTCGCCAAAAACACCAAAGTCACCCCGCCACTCACTGATCAAAGATTGGTCAAAGAACTTGCCACCGTTGGAATGTTCCTTCGATGGGTCACCAACGAACTCTCTTTGCATGATGGGCCGCGTACTAAATGTAAGTTGCGTGCCACTGAGCGTGACATCTAAGGCGAAAGGAGAATTTTTGTTACCGATGTAGAGTTTCATGAGTACTCCTCAGCAACAGTTGCAATCGCAATTGCAGTTGTAGCGTGTCGTTTGTGAACCAAAGCTGATGGTTGAGCCTCCATCAGATAAGCGCAACATGTACACAGACGGTTGAGGCGGTATGTCTCCGCAGTTGTAATAGTCTGCAGTATTTGCAGCGCAGTTTGGAGCTCCTTGCCAACCGGAAGTTGGGTTGTAGCTTCTAAAACAATTGCTGACAGCATTGAAGAAATAGTCGTGGAGCCAGCCGTATCCGGCGGTCCACATGGAGCCACTGTTGTTCATGTACATATCCCAGTTGCCATCGGATTTCAGAAATCCCATAAGCCCTTGGTTGTGGTGCAGGTATCGGGTGCCCCAGTCCTGATCGACCATGTCCAGGTAATTGACAGTACTGGAGATCTGTAATCGCGGCACGGTGAGCGTGCCGGACATGGTGTCGCCGCTTTTTGCGATCCGACTAGACAAATCTATAGGTATTGATGAATTGCCATTGGCATCCGGCCCTACACCATTGACTGATCGAACAAAGGCTGTTGAGTCATATCCATCGAGCTTGTCAGCATCAGACGCTTTAGCTGTGATACCAAGGTAGATAGCGTTGTGGTTGTGCCCAAGTGCAGCATAGGCAGCATCATGATTGTGTCCTGCAAGAGCGAAGCCTGTGGAATCGATGCCGTCCAGCAAATCAGCGTTTGCCACCTTGCCGACTGTGGCCGACAAGTCGATCACCATCTTCCAAGTAGCTGGGCTAGCTACAGTCAGAACATAGAGCTTTTGCTCGTCGGTCCTAAAGCAGGGCATACCCTGCTGCAGGTTGACTGTCGGGAAAGACGTACCGCTTGAGAGCGACAACGCTGTCTTGTCGTTGTTCAGGATTTGAGACAACGAGTCTGACAGCGTCGAGGATGAAGGAATTTCGGTGTAGTTTTGCATTTCGTTTCTATCGTTAGTACCCCTGAGCGACCCAAGAGATCGCACCAGTGACTCGCACTCCTGATGTGTTTTCTAAAACAGCCGTGAAGCCTGCGGTGCTCACGCTTCCGAGAATCCGGGGGACAGCAACCGTTGTTCCCCCTTTGAAAGTCAGCGTCACCTCTGGTGAAACCCTGAACATTCGGGAGAAACCAACAAAGACGCCATTGGCCGCATTGACAACTTGGGCTGTACCTCGATCAAACACATCGGGGACGTCAACCGTGACTCGCAGGCCATCGATGTAGCCCCTGTCAGCATTGTTCGAAGTGATCACCGCTCGAAACAAAGCACGCTGGTAGGTGTAGTCACCTTGGATGAAATCTCGGAAATTTGTGTATCCCGGTGGATGACCTGACTCCAAGATGTCCATGAAGTCCTGCTCAGTAATTTCGGAGCTGGCAACGATCATGTCGCTGATCACACCGTTTGCTTTTCGTCGGTATTGCTCAACGAGTGAGAACGCCTCGCTGAGCTTGATCGTCTGAGCACGCTTTAATGCCTCGCCAATGGCAAAGCCCTCTACGATTGCTCGTCGGTATGCAACCGTTCGTCCGAAGATTTCAGCAAATGCAAACGCCTCAGCTACTCGCTTGGTCTGCGACTTTGCAAGACCATCCGACAAGCTAATCGTTTCAAATTTAGGCTTAGTGATGTTCTTGGCAGTAACTTCTGAAAAACTGAAGCTCTCACTCACACGCAAGATGTAAGCGATGAGATCGGTATAGGTTTCCGCAATCCCAATCGCTTCGAACTTCTTGAGCACCAGCTGCCTTGCTAACCCCTCGCCAACCTGAAACGCCTCAAAAACTGACTTTATCCAGGCTTGCTTGAATTGCTCAGATACCGAGAAAGATTCCACAAACCTCAGCACATAAGCAATCAGGTCGGTGTAGGTTTCAACAAAGCCCCATGCTTCGAACTTGTTGAGCACAACACCACGGTTACTGGTTTCGACTATTGCGAACCGATCAGCGATTTGCTTTGTGTTGAGTTTTTGGACCAATTCAGCGAAGTTGAGATCGGACGCCACATTGAGGACATAGATGGCGGGATAGGCGCTCGACCAGTTCTTACCTGAGGCGGCGCTGTTCCACGCAAACTTTGCCGTGCTCCATGTGTAGTTCGCACCAGGTGTCGTTATTACGCTTGCGGTCTCGGCCATGGCCTCAGTCCTATCAGCTCATGGTGAACGTGAACACAGCGGTCAAGCTGTCGTCTGCTCCCTTGTTAACCACAGGGAAAACAACACGGTCAAACATGGAGCCAGCAGATGCAGCGTTGAACACTCCCGCCTCGGTGATCGCTCCCGTGGCATCTCCTGCGGGATAACTGGCGGTGAAGGTAAAAACCTTAGTGCCAGCCGTATGGGCATACGTTGCAGCGTTGCGCTTGATTTCTGTGACCAATGCAGTCTGCGTTGCCGCTGCTGCCGTTGTCCCTGTTCCAAGGGCAATCCACCCCATCACGCCGGGGCGACTGGATGAGTTACCAATGGCGTCGGCTACAAAGTCAAAGCCTCCATTGACGATGATGTTCTCTTTGTGGACCACCTCAACCTCGCCACTGGCCTTGGCCAACAGCAGCGTGATTGCGCCTTTGATGTTCATGCCTTCTTCAATCATGAGTAATTCCTAGTTGTGCAAAGAAAAAGGCGCTGGACCTTTCGGTACAACGCCTGGTTTTTGAGAATCGTTTTTTGGTCAGTAAAGCTTGAGTGCGGTGTAGCCCGCTGTAGGTGTCATTGAGCTGCTAGCGCTTTGCACATCCCCACCCATCTTTCCGATAAAGAGCCTGCGCTCTAAAGCGGTTTGACAAACCCCAATGCAAATGCGATCGCTCGCATTGACGGGGTATGGGACTTGGATGCGATTGAACAGGTGATCTTCAAGGAAGAACATTTGGTTTGCAGCGTCATATCCGACGCACAAACTCACCCCAGTACCAGAAGCGCTCCAGATCACCGATGTGGTGACTTGATTGGGGATGAACCAAAAGCTCACATGAAACACGCCCGGTATTCGAACGCCCCATGACACTTTGGTGGTGTCCTTGATCAAGACGCCCGTCCCGTAACGGCCATCTCCGTAGCTCACGCCAGAGGCATCCACACTTGTTGGACTGCCGTAGCCGCTCAGCACCCCGTTGAGACGCCACCCATAAATCTCGCCAGACTGCAATGTGTCTTCACGCGCTATTTGGAATCGCGCCTCAATGCTCTTGAGCGCACCGTCATAGGTCCATTGACGCTTGGCCGCTTGGCTGTTCCACGCATAGTTGACCGTGCTCCATGTCTCGCGGTCATCCAGCGTTGCGCCAATGCTGGCCAACAACGTGTTCTGCGCCCGGTAACTGGTCGGAAGGTTCACTTCGAACAGATATTCAGACTGGCTGACTCCGCTATCCACACGCAGGACATCAAGGCTGTT
>JACCDN010042655.1_pt1 | contig 20014 bp, 17 predicted proteins | sample 7441691 | NCBI WGS metagenome assembly JACCDN01 (sample SAMN15323439, study PRJNA562643) | freshwater metagenome | isolation source: river surface water | place: USA:Blue River Watershed | collected 2017-08-16 | reverse complement strand
TGTGCTGCGAGAGCAAGCAAGGTTGCAACTGAATTGCTCCAGACCTTGGGTCTTCCATCATCGATTCATATTGAAGTTAAGCAAGCTATTCCTGAGCATTCAGGTTTAGGCTCTGGTACGCAAATGGCTTTGGCGATTGGCATGGCAATTAGTGATTTTTACCAATTAGATTTAAATGTAAATGAGATTGCAGTATTAACGCAGCGTGGTGCGCGCTCTGGGATAGGTTTAGGGACTTTTGCTCAGGGCGGCCTCATCGTAGATGGCGGTAGAGCTGCTGAATCCAAAGTGCCGCCAGTGATTGCCCATGCAGACTTTCCTGAAAATTGGCCTATTTTGTTGATTTTTGACAAAGCTCATCAAGGTGTCCATGGGCAGCAAGAGATTGATGCTTTTCGTAACTTGCCAGAATTTCCTGCAGAACATTCCGCCATTTTATGTCGTCACGTCTTGATGCAAGCTTTACCCGCGCTTGCTGAACGTGACTTAAGTTCTTTTGGCGCGGCAATTCGCGCGTTGCAAGAAATAACTGGGGATTACTTTGCGCCTGCGCAGGGTGGGGCGCGTTATACCAGCAAGCTCGTGGCTGATGTTTTAGCGCACTTGGAAGTTGAGGGCATTGCTTGCTTAGGTCAAAGCTCTTGGGGGCCGACTGGTTTTGCAATTTTTGAAAATCAATCGCAAGCGGAAAAACATTTGAAACAATTAAAGGCTATATTTGAAAATCATGCGGGTTTAAGTTTTGTGCTGACCTCTGCAAATAATGCGGCTAGTGTTGTTAGAAAAATAATCTAACGCTCATTTTAATATTGAAATAAGAAAGTAAATTCATGGAAAAAGTATCCATTTTGCATTTGATCACAGCAGCGAAAAACGCTAGTCCATTTGACGTCAATATGGCATACGACGCTGGCTTTGAAAAAATCATGCCATACACTCATGTGGAGATGACAGAAGTGATGGGCTTGGTGCAAGATGCCATTTTTTCTCGTGGTCCGAGTGGCGTTAAGCGTGAAAGTGTTTTTATTGGTGGCCGTGATATTGATGTGGCTATGGATATGTTGGATGAAGCACGTAAATCGATGGTGCCTCCTTTTGAAGTGTCAGTGTTTGCTGATCCATCAGGCGCGTTTACGACAGCGGCTGGGATGATGGCTAAAGTTGAACAGCATCTTGCTAAGCACTTTGGTGGTGATTTAAGTGGCCGCCGTCTGAGTGTATTTGGTGCGACTGGTCCAGTAGGCGGTTGTACTGCAGTGATTGCAGCTAAGTATGGCGCAACGGTGCAAATGGTTGCTCATCGAAATATTGCAGATGTGCAGACAAAGGTCGATTCTTATAACGAGCGTTATGGCGTGAATATGGTTGCGGTTGATGGTGCGAGTGATGATTCAAAAGTGACTGTACTAAAGAATACAGACATCGCTTTGTGCGCAGCAGCAGCCGGTGTGCAAGTCTTGAGCTTGGCACAAATGGTGCAAGCGCCAGATTTGAAGATTGTCGCTGATGTAAATGCAGTGCCACCAACAGGCGCTGAAGGTGTTGACGTATTTGCCGATGGTATTCAAATTGCAGGAACAAAAGCATTCGGTATTGGTGCCTTAGCAATTGGTAATGTGAAATATAAAACGCAGCATAACTTGCTTAAACTGATGTTGGAATCAGAGAAGAAGCAATATCTAGATTTCTTGTCAGCATTTGAAATGGCGCGTAAAAGTCTTTAACCATCCATTGAGAATATTCTGAATAAACGTGTTTTGATCGCTGCAGTTTCATCGCGTCCTTTTGTGAAGGCCGCTGCGAGTGCTGGCTACTCAGTAACGGCACTCGATGTGTTTGCTGATACAGATACTCAGCGAGCGGCTGAGCATGTTTATAAGATTGAGTATGCGAATAGTGGCTTTGATACTAAACAATTTGAAGCAGCTTTAGACCAAATTGATTTGACTGGTGTGATTGGCTTTGCCTATGGCAGTGGTTTTGAAGCGCAACCTGATTTGTTAGCGCGTATTGCTCGGCGCATGCCTTTGATTGGCAATTTACCTGACACGGTTCGCCGATTAAAAAACGCACCTGAATTTTTTGAAGTACTAGACCAGCTCAATATTCCGCATCCAGAAGTGTGTTTTAAGCCTTTGGCTAATCCAGTCGGATGGTTATGCAAGGAAGAAGGTGGTTCTGGGGGTACGCATGTATTAGATGCTAAAGCAGACGCAACTCTTCCTCATGGCCAGTATTACCAACGCATGATGGATGGCATTCCAATTTCTATGTTGTTTGCTGCGAATGGCAACGAGGTTAAGGTGGTTGGTTTTAATCAACAATGGGTTGCGCCGATTGCAGGTAAGCCTTATCGCTACGGCGGTATTGTTGGTCACGCTAATTTACCTGCTAAGCTTAAAAAATCTTTACAGGATGTTGCTCAGAAATTGACGGTGGCGATGGGTTTACGTGGCTTAAATAGCTTGGATGTTATTTGGCAAAACGACGCGTTCTGGGTGTTGGAAATTAATCCAAGATTAAGCTCAACTTTAGACTTGTATCAATCACAAGAAGCTAACTTGTTTGAGTTACATGTGCAGGCAGTTGCTGGTGATTTGAGTCAATTCCCACAGATTCCAAATCATTCCAAAGCACGCAATGTTTTATATGCGGATAAAGATATCGTCATTCCAGAAAACTTTATATGGCCTGAATGGACGGCAGATATTCCGATGCCATTAAGTTGTATTCCAAATGCTCAGCCTATATGTACGGTATTGGCTGAAGCGGATAACGCCACTGAAGCCCAAGATTTAGTGCTGTCACGCGTGCAAATCTTATCCAATCTATTATTTAATTAAGTTGTATTTTTAAAATTTCGCAGGAGTTTTCATGTCTGAATCATCACAAACTACTCAACTCGACACCTCTAATTGGCCAAGCGTTAATGCGCTTACCAATCCTTTGGTCACGCATTTGATTGCAAATGCAAAGGAGTTGCGCGTAGGTGTTGAAAAATCTGGTAACGGCGCCACGATTATTGATGCAGGTATTAAGCATGTTGGTGGTTTAGAAGCAGGTCGTTTGATTGCTGAGATTTGTATGGGTGGTTTGGGGCATGTCAATTTGCAAACTTCATCAACATTTTCACATTGGCCTTGGATGTTGTCAGTACATTCAAATAATCCAATTTTGTCATGTTTAGGTAGTCAATATGCAGGTTGGAGTTTGGCACATGAGAAGTTTTTCTCACTAGGTTCTGGTCCTGGTCGAGCAATTGCTGCGCGGGAAGATTTATTCAAAGAATTGGGTTATCAAGACCAAGCCAAATCTGCTTGTCTAGTGCTTGAAAGTGATAAAGCACCTCCAGTAGAAGTGATAGAAAAAGTGGCGCGTGATACGGGCGTTGCGGTTGAGAATTTAACTTTTATTCTGACACCTACACGCAGTTTGGCTGGAACGGTACAAATTGTGGCACGTGTGTTAGAAGTCGCTATGCACAAAATTCATACCTTACATTTTCCACTAGACCATGTCGTTGATGGCATGGCTAGTGCACCACTGCCTCCACCTGCGCCAGATTTCTTGATTGGAATGGGCCGTACTAATGATGCAATTTTATTTGGTGGTCATGCGCATCTATTTGTAAAAGGCTCAGATAACGCGGCAGCAAAACTTGCACAAGATTTACCAAGCAGCTCATCACGTGATTATGGCCGACCTTTTGCTGAAGTATTCAAAGCAGTGAACATGGATTTTTATCAAATTGATCCTATGTTGTTCAGTCCAGCCGCTGTGACAGTTACAGCGCTTGAGTCTGGTAATACATTCACTGGCGGTAAATTAGATGCCGCTTTGATTGACCAATCCTTTGGTTATAAAGCTTAGGTTTAAATGAGAAAAATTCCCGTCTTTACTGACGATCCTGGTTGGCATGGCCAGCGCTTAAAAGAGGCGTTTGCTGTTCGTGGCTATGAGGCAGTTTTTATATCACTTAAAGACTGTTACTTTAATCTTACTAATGGCCATTCAGGTCTTGTGATTCCTGGTTTTGATCAATTACCACCGATTGCTTTTGTTCGAGGAGTGCCGGGAGGTTCCTTACAGCAGGTGATTGCAAGGTTAGATATTTTGCATGCCTTAGAAGTGCTAGGGGGCAAAGTCTATAACGACGGTCGAGCAGTTGAGCGCACTGTCGACAAAGCCATGACCAGCTTTTTATTGCATCAGCATAGAGTTTCAACCCCTGGCACTTGGGTTTGTGAATCGCGCCATGTTGCCCAGGCTTTTATTGAACGTGAGTCTACTCAAGCCCCCTTAGTAATTAAACCCTTATTTGGATCGCAAGGTCAGGGCGTGCGTTTAATTAAGCAAGGGGATGCTTTCCCAGTGCCGATGGAACGCTATGTGGATGGTTTGTATTATCTACAAACTTATATTGATAGCGGTGAAGGTGCTTGGCACGACCACCGTGTATTTGTGATTAATGGAAAAGCAGTTGCAGCCATGGTCCGACACGGCGCGAGCTGGGTAAACAATGTCGCGCTTGGTGGTCGATGTGAAGCGATTGCCTATGACGGTGAATTGGGTGCTTTAGCTGAGGCGGCATCTCGCGCCGTTGATATTAATTACTGCGGAGTTGATATTATTCGCGATGCTCAAGGCAAATTGTACGTGCTGGAAGTCAATAGCATACCTGCCTGGAAAGGTTTGCAAGCTGTGACGGAATTGGATATTGCGCAGGCCTTGGTGGATGATTGTTTGGAACAGTGTCGTGCTTGAGCAATTATTTGGTGACAAATATCGTGATGCTTGTATGGCTGAACTAACAGCCATTAAGCCAGGCAATGTCCATATGTTTGCTGATGGTCACGGTATGGTGGTGCAAGATTTTATTCAAAGCGCAAATGTCTCTGCGCCTGCTATTGCGCAAGTTGGTTTAACTGTGGGTGAGCGCATTTTAAATGCCACGCAGGCCACATGGAATGCGGTGGGTTGTAACACAAACTTGGGTATTGTGTTGTTGGCTGCGCCCATGATTCAAGCAGCTTATTCTGACAAGGGCTTTTGTCGAGAAAGTCTGCAATCGGTATTGAAAGCTTTAACTGTTCAGGATGCTATTCAAGCTTATCAAGCGATTACGCTGGCTAATCCAGCGGGCTTGGGCGCTGCTTCCGAGCATGATGTGCAAGATGCGCCGCAAGTAAGCTTGCTAGAAGGCATGCAGGCTGCTGCAGACCGCGATTTAATTGCTCAGCAATATAGTGATGGCTATCAAGCAGTTTTTCATGCCTTGGCGCTCTATCAAAATTATTTTGGTTTATGGGAGAGGGAAGCTTGGGCAGTGACGGCTGTTCATCTTCATTTTTTAGCTGAATTTGAAGATAGTCATATCGCCCGTAAGCATGGTAATGCAATCGCTCAAGCTATTCAGTTGGAAGCAAAAAATCACTATCAACATTTCACTGCGCAAGAAAATCCCAAACTTTATCAAGCCAGTCTTCTGGACTGGGATGCTGACCTCAAAAAACGCGGGATTAATCCGGGCACTTCAGCAGATTTGACGGTTGCCTGTTTGCTTGCTATCAATCTCCTTCATTAGTTCATTATATTGATCCAATCAATTCGGCTGCAAATCCTTGATTTGAAGCCATTTTAATATGCTTAAAAACCATGTGATTTGTGGTGCTTAATCATGTTAAAATCACGTCTTTATTCCACGTTTAAGCCAATAGAACACTATGGATCAATTCGCAAAAGAAACCCTCCCGATTAGTCTTGAAGATGAGATGCGTCGTTCCTACCTCGATTACGCAATGAGTGTGATTGTTGGTCGTGCGTTACCGGATGTACGTGACGGTCTAAAACCAGTCCATAGACGCGTTTTATTCGCGATGCATGAGTTGTCTAACGATTGGAATAAGCCATACAAGAAATCTGCTCGTATTGTCGGTGACGTTATCGGTAAATACCATCCTCATGGTGACACGGCTGTTTATGACACGATTGTTCGTATGGCGCAGGACTTTTCTTTGCGATACATGTTGGTGGATGGTCAAGGTAACTTCGGTTCTGTGGACGGTGATAATGCGGCAGCGATGCGTTATACGGAAATTCGTATGGCACGTATTGCACATGAATTGTTAGCGGATATCGATAAAGAAACAGTGGACTTTGGCCCTAACTATGATGGCTCAGAGCATGAGCCGTTGATCATGCCTGCGCGTATTCCTAACTTACTGATTAATGGTAGTTCAGGTATTGCTGTGGGGATGGCGACGAATATTCCGCCACATAATTTAAATGAAGTGCTAGATGCATGTTTGGCTTTATTGCAAAACCCTGACATGACGATCGATGAGTTGATTGATATTGTGCCTGCGCCTGACTTCCCAACAGCTGGGATTATCTACGGCACGGTGGGTGTTAAAGAGGGTTACCGTACAGGCCGTGGTCGCGTAGTGATGCGTGGTCGTACCCATGTGGAAGATTTGGAACGTGGTGGTCGCCAAGCGCTTATCGTTGATGAGCTTCCATACCAAGTCAATAAAAAGACTTTCGTTGAGAAAATCGCTGAGTTAGTTAACGAGAAGAAAATCGAAGGTATTTCTGATCTGCGCGATGAGTCTGATAAATCAGGCATGCGTGTGGTGATTGAGCTTAAGCGTGGTGAAGTGCCAGAAGTTGTATTGAACAACTTATACAAACAAACCCAATTGCAAGATACTTTTGGTATGAACATGGTGGCCTTATTAGATGGTCAGCCTCGCTTACTTAACCTCAAGCAAATGTTGGAAGCGTTTTTACGCCATCGTCGTGAAGTGATTAACCGCCGTACCGTATTCGAGCTTCGTAAAGCTCGTGAACGTGGGCATGTCTTAGAAGGTTTGGCTGTGGCTTTAGCTAACGTCGATGACATGATTGCCATCATTAAAGCGGCACCAACACCACCAGAAGCGAAAAAAGCGTTGATGGAGAAACTCTGGAAATCGCCTGTTGTTGAGGAAATGCTCAAACGTGCTGCTATGGAAGCTTCACGTCCAGATGGCTTGTCAGTGGACTTTGGCTTAACGCCAAACGGTTACCGTTTATCAGAAGTGCAAGCACAAGAAATTCTACAAATGCGTTTACAACGCTTGACTGGCCTTGAGCAAGATAAGATTGTGAATGAATACAAAGAGGTGATGGATCTTATCGCTGATTTGCTTGATATTTTGGCAACACCTGGTCGTGTGACTCAAATGATTATTGATGAGTTGGCTGCGATTCGTCAGCAGTTTGCTGATAAACGTCGCAGTGAAATCGTGCATAACGCACAAGATTTATCACTTGAAGATTTAATTACTCCGCAAGACGTTGTGGTTACCTTGTCTCACACTGGATATATTAAATCTCAACCTTTAGAAGAGTATCGCTCACAACGTCGTGGTGGCCGTGGTAAACAAGCTGCTGCAACGAAAGAGGATGACTTTATCGATAAGATGTTTGTTGCTAATACGCATGATTACATCTTGTGCTTCTCTAGCTTAGGTCAAGTCTATTGGTTGAAAGTTTATGAAGTGCCTCAAGGTGGTCGTGCAAGTCGCGGTAAACCAATTATCAACTTGTTCCCGCTCAAAGAAGGCGAAAAAATTAATGCCATCTTGCCAGTGAAAGAGTTTGACGAAAATCATTATATCTTCATGGCTACCGCATTAGGTACTGTGAAGAAAACACCATTGATTGATTTCTCTAATCCACGTAAATCAGGGATTATTGCGATTAACCTAGATGACGGCGATTACTTAATTGGTGCTGAAGTGACCAATGGTGCGCAAGATATCGTCTTGGTCTCTGATGGTGGTAAAGCCGTTTGGTTTGATGAAGAAGATGTGCGTGGAACAGGCCGTAATACGCGTGGTGTTCGCGGTATGAAGATTGCTGCGGGTCAGCAAGTATTGTCATTGTTAGTTGCTGAGAATGATCAGCAAACAGTATTGGTTGCGACTGAAAATGGTTACGGTAAACGTACTGTTCTAGCTGACTTCCGTCACTCTGGACGTGGCACTCAAGGCGTTAAAGCCATTGCAATTAGTGATCGTAACGGCAAGGTGGTTGCAGCACGTCTAGTGAATGATGAAGATGAAATTATGTTGATTACGACTGGTGGCGTTTTGATCCGTACACGTGTGAAAGAGATTCGTGAATTAGGTCGTGCAACACAAGGTGTGACGCTTATTAATCTTGGTGAAGGTGAAAAATTATCTGGCCTAGAAAAAGTCGTTGAGACCGATGATGATGCAGACGAAGGCGAAGAAGTCGCTGCAGAGTAATTCATGACGCAAATTTTTAATTTTTCAGCAGGTCCAGCAGTGCTTCCTAAGGATGTCTTAGCGCAAGCACGTGATGAGATGATGGATTGGCATGACTCAGGCATGTCCGTGATGGAAATGAGTCATCGCGGTAAAGAGTTCATGAGTATTGCTGCCGAAGCAGAAGCTGACTTGCGTGAGCTAATGAACATCCCAAGCAATTACAAAGTATTGTTCTTGCAAGGTGGCGCCCATTCTCAATTTTCTATGGTTCCAATGAATTTGCTTCGTGGCAAAACAAGCGCTGATTATTTGGATACTGGTATTTGGTCTAAAAAAGCGATTGATGAAGCGGCTCGTTATTGTGAGGTGAACATCGTTGCATCAAGTAAAGATAAAAACTATACCTATGCACCTGAGCAAAATACTTGGAAGCTGAATAAAGACGCAGCTTATTTGCACTTCACATCAAACGAGACAATTGGTGGTGTTGAAATGTTTTGGACGCCAAAAACTGGTGATGTGCCTTTAGTGTGTGACATGTCTTCGCACATTCTTTCACGTCCAGTTGATGTCAGCCAATATGGCATTATTTATGCGGGTGCTCAGAAAAATATTGGCCCTGCTGGATTAACGATTGTCATCGTACGTGATGATTTAATCGGAACAACGATTGCTGGCACGCCAACCATGTTCGATTACAAAGTGCATGCGGATAATGACTCGATGTATAACACGCCAGCAACTTACGGTATTTATATGGCGGGCCTGGTGTTTAAGTGGCTTAAAGCCAAAGGTGGCTTGGCTGCCATGGAGAAAATTAATATTGCTAAATCAGCGCTTCTTTATGACTATTTAGATGCTTCTGATTTTTATCATTCGCCGATTGCTGTTGAAAATCGTTCACGTATGAATATTCCATTCACACTTAAAGATGCATCTTTGGACGAGGCTTTTCTTAAGCAAGCGCAACAAAATGGCTTATTGCAATTAAAAGGACATAAGTTAGTAGGGGGCATGAGAGCTTCTTTATATAACGCAATGCCTATAGAAGGTGTGCAAGTCTTGATCTCATTTATGAAACAGTTTGAGCAAGCAAACTCTTAATTCGACTTGTAAAAATCGGACCTTGATATGACGGATATTCTTAAACAACATCGTGACCAAATTGATGCGATTGATGAACAGCTTTTAAAGCTTGTGAATGAGCGTGCAAGTCACGCACGTCAGATTGGTGAGTTAAAGGGTGAAGGCCCTATCTATCGTCCAGAACGTGAAGCGCAGGTGCTACGCCGATTACTCGACCTAAATGCAGGTCCATTACCAGGTGAGGCAGTTACAGCGATTTTCAGAAGTGTGATGTCAAATTGCCGCGCTTTGGAAAGAGCGCTTACGGTTGCTTTCTTGGGGCCTTTGGGCACATTCAGTGAAGAAGCGGCAAACAAACAATTCGGTGGTTTAAGTTCACCTATGCAATGCGCTTCAATTGATGAAGTATTCCGCATGGTGGAGTCTGGCAAAGCCAACTATGGTGTAGTGCCAGTAGAGAATTCAACAGAAGGTGCAATTGGCCGTACTTTAGATTTGTTGATGGAAACACGTCTCAATATTTGCGGTGAAATTGAGTTGCCTGTGCATCATAATCTTTTAAGTAAAGCATCAGATTTAAATGCGGTGCATAAAGTTTATTCGCATGCTCAATCCTTAGCGCAGTGTCATGAATGGCTCAATCGTTATCTACCTAATGCAGAGCGTCAAGCCGTTGCTAGCAACGCGGAGGCAGCGCGTTTATGTGCTTCTGAGCCTGGCGCAGCAGCGATTGCAAGCTTACGTGCTGCCGAGCTATTTAGTTTGCAAGATTTAGCGAACAACATTGAAGATGATCCTAAAAATACGACTCGATTCCTGGTCTTGGCAGATCATGACGTTGCAGCATCAGGAAAAGATAAAACCTCACTAGTGATTGCGACTAAGAACGTTCCTGGTGCGATGGTGTCCATGCTTGAGCCTTTATCTAAGAATAAAGTGAGTATGACGAAATTAGAATCACGTCCCGCCAAAATGGGCTTATGGGAATATGTGTTTTTTGTAGATGTTGAAGGGCATCACCAAGATGCTGGTTTGCAAAATGCCATTGCTGAAATTGAGCAGCGTGCTTCATTCGTCAAAGTTTTGGGTTCTTACCCAGTTGCCGTTATTTAAGGTTTAAACCGTGTCTGAAATTGCAAAATTAGCACCATCATATATTCGCTCTATTGCCCCTTATGTTGGCGGCAAACCAATTAGTGATTTAGCTCGAGAAATGGGATTAGACCCAACTCAAATCGTTAAATTGGCTTCTAATGAAAATCCTTTAGGTGTAAGTCCTAATGCGCATATGGCGATGATGGATGCAGTGGATGACATCGCCCGTTACCCAGATGGTAATAGCGTTGAGCTTCGGCAAGCTGTTTCAGAAAAGTTTAAAGTAGCGCCTGAACAACTAGTATTTGGTAACGGTTCTAATGATATTCTAGAGCTAGCTGCACGTGCATTTTTAGCGCCTACGGATGAGGTTGTTTATTCTCAGCATGCATTCGCTGTATATAGCTTAGTTACACAAGCGGTTGGAGCTAAAGGGGTTGTTGTTCCAGCTAAAGATTTTGGCCACGACTTAAACGCAATGTCTGCTGCGATCACTCCAAAAACTCGAGTAGTGTTTGTGGCAAATCCGAATAACCCAACAGGTACTTTATTAGGTAAAGCTGAGTTAAAAGCATTTATTGCTAGGGTTCCTCAACACACTTTAGTGGTGTTAGATGAAGCTTACGATGAGTATTTGAGTGATGCGGATAAAGCCGAATCTATTGCTTGGTTGTCTGAATTCGACAACCTAATTATTTCGCGTACCTTCTCAAAAGCTTATGGTTTGGCGGGCTTGCGGGTTGGTTTTGGTTTAACTTCCGCTTCTATTGCAGATTTAATGAACCGTGTACGTCAGCCATTTAATGTGAATAGTATTGCGCAAGCAGCAGCAGTTGCCTCGCTTGCCGATGAAGAGTTTGTTGAGCGTACACGCGCACTTAATAATGCAGGTATGGTGCAAATCACCCAAGGCTTGAAAGAGTTGAGCTTAGACTATATTCCATCTTTTGCTAACTTTGTGAGCTTTAAAGTTGCTAATGCAGCAGCGGTTAATCAACGCTTATTGGCGCAGGGCATTATTGTTCGTCCAATTGCCAACTACGAAATGCCTGAATACCTCCGCGTTTCAATTGGTCTATTTTCTGAAAATGCTAAATTCTTAGCAGCGCTTAAGTTAGCACTTTCAAAGTAAGATAAGCTTTAAGACGGCTTTACTGACGTCCTTTATTCTTCGCGTATTGGTTATTTATCGCAATTTAATATCTTCTGTCATGAAAATCATTAGCGTAGTTTCCGTGTTTTTACGCTGTTGATAGACTCACCTGTAGCGCATGATTCATACCACGTTGCATGCAGGTGAAAACAGGCGAGCACGTATTTTTTTAAACTTATAACTAGGAGAAACATTATGTGGACTAAACCAGCTGCTACTGAAATGCGTTTCGGTTTTGAAGTAACAATGTACGTTTGCAATCGCTAAGATTGTTATACAGTACATGTAGTTTTTAAGACTACAATAACTGGGCTACTCAGGTAGCCCAGTTTTACATTGAAGCAATCATTTTTAAATAATTAAAGAGAAATATATGCACATTCATGTTTTAGGCGCTGCTGCAGGTGGTGGTTTTCCACAGTGGAATTGTAATTGTCATAATTGCGATGGACTGCGTAAAGGTACTATCAAGGCAACTAAACGTACACAATCTTCAATTTGTGTAAGTGGTGACGGTGTTAATTGGGTGTTATTTAATGCTTCTCCAGATGTACTTCAACAAATTCAATCTTTTGGCCCCCTTCAGCCTGGCCGTGCAATTCGTGATAGCGGTATTGTTGGAATTGTCTTAATTGATGCGCAGATTGACCACACGACAGGTTTGTTAATGTTGCGTGAAGGTCAAGTGAAGCGTGAAATCTACTGTACTGATATGGTTTATCAAGATTTAACGACTGGTAACCCATTATTAAATATCCTTGGTCATTATTGTGGCATCAATCATCATGAAGTTGCTACAGACGGTAAAACAACTTTTGAAGTTAAGGGTGCCAACAATCTTCGCTTTACAGCAGTTGCATTGAAGAGTGCGGCACCTCCTTATTCGCCTCATCGTAATGACCCGCACCCTGGCGACACCATCGGTGTATTAATCGAAGAAATTAGCACCGGTAAAAAATGCTGGTATTCACCAGGCCTTGCAGAAATTGAACCGCATTTGCCAGAGCTTATGAATCAAGCTGATTGCATTATGGTTGATGGCACTTTCTGGACGAATACAGAAATGATTGATATGGGTTTGATGACTAAAACAGCGCGTAGCATTGGTCATAATCCACAATCAGGCGAAGGTGGAATGATTGAAAAACTTGATGAATTTGATGCATCTCGCAAAGTTTTGATTCATATCAATAATACTAATCCAATTTTGCGTGAGGATTCTGCGGAGCGTGCTGAGCTCACTAAGCATGGTATTGAAGTCGCTTATGACGGCATGGACATTATTCTTTAGGAGAACACTATGAACGCAGTAGCTAATAATAATTTACCTTGGACACGAGAAGAATTTGAAGAAAAACTTCGTACCAAAGGTCAGGGTTATCATATTTATCATCCATTCCACGTGGCGATGTATGAAGGTAAGTTAAGCAAAGAACAGTTGCAATCTTGGGTAGCCAATCGTTTTTACTATCAAATTGGTATTCCGCAAAAAGACGCGGCTATTCTATCTAATTGCCCTGATAAAGAAGTACGTAAAGAATGGATTGTACGTATTACTGACCATGATGGTGTGGATGGACAAGTCGGTGGTATTGAAGCTTGGATACAATTAGGCGAAGCGGTCGGTTTAACGCGTGAGCAAGTGACTTCACTTGAAATGGTCAGTCCAGGTGTGCGATTTGCAGTTGACGCATATATTAATTTTGCACGTCAACGCCCATGGCAAGAATCTGTGTGTTCATCACTCACAGAACTTTTTGCTCCACATATTCACCAACAACGTATCAGCTCATGGCCAACCATGTATCCATGGATTAAAGAAGAAGGTTTGAGTTATTTCAAAAAACGCTTAACAGAAGCGCGTCGTGATGTTGAGCAAGGCTTGAGTGTAACATTGGATTACTTTGGTAAGAGCCGTGAAATGCAAGAGCGTGCTTTGCAAATTTTACAATTTAAACTTGATGTACTTTGGGTGATTGCGGATTCTATTATGTTGGCATCTACTGATGTTACAACTGATGGTGTGCCATATTTACGTCAACCAGTTTATTAATTAAGAATTCGGATATTGATTATGAGTGTTCAACAAACTGACGTTTACGCAATTGCTTTGCATCATCGCTTTCAATGGGAAGAAGCACAAAATTGTTACGTGATCTTATTTCCAGAGGGCATGGTCAAACTTAATGGTGGTGCAGGTGAAGTATTGAATCAGATTGATGGCCAAAGAACCGTAGCTGATATCGTTACAATTTTAAAAGCTAAATTTCCAGATGTGCCAGATTTAGATAAAGACATTATCGGAATGATAGAGCTCGCGCTTGAAAAAGCTTGGTTACGCCAAGTTAATTAAGTCAAAACAGGAGTATTAAACAAATGACACAAGCATCATTAGGTCAATCAGTCGTACAAAAAGAAATTCAGGCTCAAAACAATGGCGTTGCTGCAAATATTACACACACGCAGCCATTATGGTTGTTGGCTGAGGTGACCTACAGATGCCCATTACATTGTGCATTTTGTTACAACCCAACAGATTATGATAAACATACGCAAAACGAGTTAAGCACAGAGCAGTGGATACAAGCATTACGTGATGCCCGAAAATTAGGTGCGTTGCAGTTAGGTATTTCGGGTGGTGAGCCTTTGTTGCGTGATGATATTGAAGATATCGTCATCGAAGCTAAAAAACTTGGTTATTACAGTAATCTCATTACCTCTGGCGTCGGCTTAACTGAAAAACGTATCCAAGCTTTTAAGGATGGTGGTTTAGATCATATTCAATTGTCGATGCATGACATTACTGAAGAGATTAATAACTTCATTACAAATACTAAGACGTTCGAGCTTAAGAAAAAAGTGGCAGCGATGATCAAAAATCATGGCTACCCAATGGTGCTTAACGTGGTAATTCATCGTTATAACATTGGCCATATGCGACAAATTTTAGAGATGGCAGAAGCCCTTGGTGCTGATTACATTGAGCTTGCAAACACCCAGTATTACGGCTGGTCTTTGGTGAATCGTAGTCAATTGATGCCGACTAAAGAACAAATTGATGAAGCTGAAAAAATCACCAATGAGTTCCGTGAAAAACAAGGCAGCAATATGAAAGTGTTCTTTGTGGTGCCTGACTACTTCTCAGACCGTCCTAAGAAATGTATGAACGGTTGGGGAGAGGTATTCATGATAGTCACCGCCAACGGTGATGTATTGCCATGTCATTCAGCACGCGTGTTGCCTAATATGGAATTTCCAAATGTACGTGATAAAGGTCTAGCTTACGCTTGGAATGATTCACCAGCATTTAACAAATATCGTGGCGATAGCTGGATGAAAGAACCATGCCGCACTTGCCCAGAAAAAGAAAAAGATTTGGCAGGTTGTCGATGCCAAGCATTTATGTTAACAGGTGATGCTGAAGGGGCGGATCCTGTGTGTAGCTTGTCACCTAATCATCATGTCATTACTAAAGCGATCGAAGATTCTCGTAATCCTGTAATTGCTGCACAACCGATTATCTTCCGTAACGATAAAAACTCAAAAGCGATTATCGCTGGCGAGATGGATGATCGTGTTAAGGAATTCCACGCGCTGCCGTAATTTCTTGAAGCAGTTATTTTGTGGTTAAATGAATGCGCCAGTGAATATTCACTGGCGCTTTTTTATTAAAAGTCTGATTCTTAAAAGTAGATACATAAATTAAATCAATGACTAAACTATCCCCATTATTTTTATCAGTCGTACTCGCATCACTCGCTGCATTAGCGCCTTTTGCGATTGACACTTATCTTCCAGCCTTTACAGCACTTGAAACAGATTTGGCCGCACAGCCAGTCGCTTTGCAGCAAAGCCTTACTTTTTATTTATTACCTTATGCCATCATGACACTTTGGCATGGTGCCATATCAGATTCCATTGGTCGTATTGCTACCATTAAATGGGGCTTGGGTATTTTTGTGCTTTCTTCTATTGGCTGTGCCTTAGCCAAAGATGTTCAAACACTCTGGTTTTTTAGAGCCTTACAAGGTTTATCAGGGGGTGCAGGCAACGTAGTAGCCAGAGCCATGGTGCGTGATTTATTTGAAGGGCCGCAAGCCCAGCGTGTGATGGCGACCGTGCAAATGTTATTCGGAATAGCACCTGCGGTCGCACCTATTATTGGCGGATTTTTGTTAGGTATTCATTGGCAGGCAATCTTTATCTTCTTGGCTCTATATGCAGCGCTCGCTTTATTTGCCGCCGTTAAATATCTCCCAGAGACCATGCCACCTGAAAAGCGCATGCCTTTATCTGCTAAGCAGGTCGTCAAAGACTACCGCATTTTATTTTCAGATACTGAATACTTTCGATTAGTTTTTTCGATTAGTGCCAATTTCGCAGGTTTCTTTTTGTACGTGCTCGCCAGTCCCGTATTTTTGGTCAAACATCTCGGCCTCACAGAGCAGCAGTTTGGCTATATGTTCATTCCAACCGTTTGCGGCATGATGCTAGGGTCCTATTTTGCTAAGCGAGCCGCTGGTATTTATAGTCGTCAACAAGTTGTGCAGTGGGCTTATGCGTGGATGTCTATCACGGTTTTAGGCAACATCGTCGCCTGTTACTTCTTGGCCAATTCGGTTTGGCTTATATTGCCGATTGCTCTCTTTAATGTGGGCATGGCACTCGCCATGCCAGTCCTGTCAATTGCAGCACTTGATCGCCATCCTAAAATACGTGGCACAGCGGCATCGGGTCAAGCCTTTTGCCAAATGCTGCTATCAAGTTTATCAGCGGGCTTAATTGCGCCTTTGTTATGGGGTAGTCCGCTAGGACTTGCTTTAGGCATGGCTGCTTATTCAATTATCGGATGGTTGGTGATTAAGCAAAGTCATTTGTGGCGGGCGGCCTAAGTAATAAAAAAAGGAGACCTGAGTCTCCTTTTGTTTTTTTGCGTGGAAGGTATTAATTATTCGACCAATAACTCACGCTTACCTGGCGCGCCGTTCATTGCATCAGCATCTGGTAGTGGTTCTTTACGCGCTGAAATAACAGGCCAAACTTGAGCAAGGCGTGCATTTAAAGCGATGTATTCTTGTTGATCTGCTGGCACGTCATCTTCTGCAAAAATCGCTTCAGCAGGGCATTCAGCTACACATAATGTGCAATCAATACATTCATCTGGATTAATCGCCAAGAAGTTAGGGCCTTCTACAAAGCAATCGACTGGGCATACGTCAACGCAGTCGGTGTATTTACATTGAATACAATTTTCGGTTACGACATAAGTCATATTGGTTTCCTTCTACTTTGCTTAAGTGACTGGGCTGTTAAGCCATATTTTAATAGATTTTGCATCATTCGTCATGATGCCCATGATTAAATAATCATGCCTGCGCCAACAGTGTTGTTGGTGGATTCATCAATCACGATAAATGCACCTGTTGCACGATTTTTGCTGTAGCTGTCGACCATGAGCGGTTGCGCAAGTTTGAAATTGATTTTGGCAATGTCGTTCATCGCTAGGCCTTGCGTTGGCAATTGCTCAAGCGTATTAACGTCCACTTTGTATTCAATTTCACCCACTTTGGCTTTGGATTCGCGTGTAGTGTGGCGGATTATATAAGTGCGTGCTGTAGAAAGCGGTGTCTCAGAGAGCCAGCACACCATGCCTGAAATTTGTTTAACAGGCTCTGGCACTTGGTCTGATTTCACAATCATGTCACCACGTGAGGTGTCGATTTCATCTTCTAGTAATAAGGTCACAGATTGTTCTGTAATTGCACTTTGTAGTTTTTCATCACCCAATTGAATGGCTTTAACTTTTGAGGTATAGCCATTTGGTAATACAGTCACTGCATCACCCACAGCAATCTCGCCAGACTCTACGCGACCCATAAAACCACGGAAGTCGTGCAGGTCTTTGTCGTCTGATGCGTGTGGGCGGCAAACGAATTGCACAGGGAAGCGGAATGGTTCATTTTGTTCTGAGTGCGCAGCGGGCGCTGATTCTAAAAGTTCCAACATCGTTGGACCTTGATACCAGTTCATTGCTTCACCACGGTCAACTAGCATGTCACCAGTAAGCGCTGAGAGCGGTACCACTTGGATGTCGCGGCCAGCACGTTGCAAGCCAATTTGTTCAGCAAAGCTTAAGTAATCTGCTTTGATTTTTTCAAATGTTGCTTGGTCGAAATCAACTAAGTCCATTTTGTTAATGGCTACGACGATGTGTGGAATACCAACCAAGTGTGCCAAGAATGAATGGCGACGTGTTTGCGTGAGCATGCCTTTGCGTGCATCAATCAAAATAATCGCAAGGTTAGCGGTTGAAGCCGCAGTTACCATGTTGCGTGTATATTGTTCATGGCCTGGTGCATCAGCAATGATGTATTTGCGTGTGCCAGTGCTGAAATAGCGATAAGCCACGTCAATGGTAATGCCTTGTTCACGCTCAGCTTGTAAGCCGTCAGTGAGTAAAGATAAATCGACTGCTTCAAGGCCGCGCTTCTTAGAAGTGCGATCCATTTGTGTCAGAGTGTCGGCTAATATGCTCTTGGTATCAAAAAGCAAGCGGCCGATGAGGGTACTTTTACCATCATCTACGCTACCGCAAGTCATAAAGCGGAGGAGGCTGTCATTATGTTTTGCATTACTCATTAGAAGTAGCCTTCTTTCTTGCGTTGTTCCATAGAGGCATCGGAAGTTTGGTCATCTAACCTTGTTGCGCCTCGCTCTGTAATGGTCGTGGTCGCAGTTTCTAATACGATTTTTGTTACATCGTCAGCATCGCTAATGACGGGCGCTGTACATGTGATATCACCTACCGTACGGAAGCGTACTTGCATGTTGATAATTTCTTCGCCAGATTTAGGCTGATTAATGACTTCACCAGAAGCAAGCGGTACGTTCACTGGCACGATAGAGCCGGCACGCATGACAACATCACGTTGGTGTGCAAAGTAAATGCTAGGTAAGCCTAACTTCTCACGTTCGATATATTGCCAAACGTCCATTTCAGTCCAGTTTGAAATTGGGAATGCGCGGATGTTCTCACCTTTGTGTGAACGTGCGTTATATAAATTCCACAATTCAGGACGTTGGTTTTTTGGATCCCATTGGCCGAACTCATCACGAAAACTCATGATGCGTTCTTTAGCACGAGCTTTTTCTTCATCACGGCGTGCGCCACCAATGCAACAATCAAAGCCGAACTCTTCAATGGCTTCTAGTAATGTCACAGATTGGTGTTTGTTGCGTGACTCATCTTCTGATTTGAGCACGACAGTGCCGCGTTTCATTGAGTCTTCTACAGAGCGAACAATTAAGCGTTCGCCGAGTTCTGCGGCTCGTTGGTCGCGAAACTCAATTACTTCTTTGTAGTTATGACCAGTATCAATATGCATCAGCGGAAAAGGGAAGCGCCCTGGGCGGAAAGCTTTTTCAGCAAGGCGCAAGATACATAATGAGTCTTTACCACCTGAGAATAGCAGCACAGGGTTTGAGCATTGGCCTGCGACTTCACGCAAAATGTGAATCGCTTCCGCTTCTAGCCAATCAAGATGGCTGAGTGTTGTTTTGTTTGCTGTTGTCATCATTTCAACTAGTTGATTTTAATTAAGGTTATTTGGATTTCTTTACGTGAAGGCCACATTCTTTACTGGTTGGATCTTCCCACCACCAGCGGCCTGCACGTACATCTTCACCTATTGCGACGGCGCGTGTGCAAGGTGCGCAGCCAATACTAGGGTAGAAGGCATCATGTAGTTTGTTGTATGGTACTTCGTGAAGGCGAATATAAGCCCACACCTCTTGTTCAGTCCAATCGCTCAGCGGATTGAATTTTTCTAATTTGTTGCCTTCATCAAACTCTTGAATTGGTAAGTTTGCGCGCGTTGTTGCTTGCTCTGCACGCATGCCTGTAATCCAAGCTTGTTTGCCATTGAGTGCGCGTTGAAGTGGCTCTACTTTTCGCATATGGCAACAGGCCTTACGTAAATCAATGCTTTCATAAAAGGCGTTAATGCCTTTGGTTTGCACATATTGTTCAACGACTTCATGCTTAGGGAAATATACCTTTAGCTTGGTGTTGTAAGTGCTTTCAGCCTCAGCCATTAAAGTATAGGTCTCTGCTGGCAAACGGCCAGTATCTAGAGAGAAAATCTCAATAGCGAGTTTTTCACGCATGATGATGTCAGTGAGCACCATATCTTCAGCACCAAAGCTATTTGCAAAGCTAATCTCTGTAAACTTATTTGCTGCATCTTTTAAAACGCTCAACACTTGTGCGCGTTTAGTCGAGACAGATTGCTTAAGCGCATCTGTTAGCTCTGGACTGGTCGCTGGATTTTTTGCGGCTGAGCGAATCATTGATACGTCACCAAACATTAACGGTTCACTCTGCGCCAAGCAGGTTGTTGAATAT
>JACCDN010209824.1_pt1 | contig 20038 bp, 2 predicted proteins | sample 7441691 | NCBI WGS metagenome assembly JACCDN01 (sample SAMN15323439, study PRJNA562643) | freshwater metagenome | isolation source: river surface water | place: USA:Blue River Watershed | collected 2017-08-16 | reverse complement strand
CCGTGATGACCGCGGCGGCCGCCCAGCATGGGGCAATCGCGACGACCGCGCACCTCGTCGCGAATGGTCAGATGAAAAGCCAACTCGTGCCGGTCGTGAAGACCGCCCAAGCTACGGTCGCGATGATCGCACTCGTTTCGAAGACCGTCAGGCCAAGCGCAGCTGGGGCGGCGACTCAAACGACCGCGGCTACAGCCGCGATGACCGCGAATCACGCAACCCTAATCGTCCAGACCGCGCAGAGCGCGATGCTTCACGCGAAAGCACTTTCCGCGGTGCACGCGATTCAAACCCAAACAAGAAGGCATTCTTCGAAGACAAGGTGCTTGAGCGCCTAGAGGTCGAGATGTCAGAGGTTGTCACCGAAGACACCTTCGAAGCAATGGGTCTGCACCCTAAGGTTCTTGCTGCACTAACCGGCATGGGCGCAGAAAAGCCATTCCCGATTCAGGCAAGCACCATTCCGACCGCAATTGCTGGTCGCGATGTTCTTGGCCGCGGCAAGACCGGTTCGGGCAAGACCATTGCCTTCACTGTTCCACTTGTGACCAAGCTGATTGCAGCTGGCTCAGTGCCACGCAAGCCAGGCAAGCCACGCGCTCTAATCTTGGCTCCAACTCGCGAGTTGGCCGACCAGATCGACCGCACCGTTAACGGCATCGCTCGTCCGGTTGGTTTCTATACCGCTTGTATCTACGGTGGCGTGCCTCAGCGCAAGCAAGAGAACGCAATGAGCCGCGGTGTCGACATCGTGGTTGCGACCCCGGGTCGCCTAGAAGACCTAATGGCTCAGAAGATCATTGACCTCAGCGAAGTTGAGACCATGGTTATCGACGAGGCTGACCACATGTGTGACCTTGGCTTTATCGAGGGCGTGCGCCGCATCATGCGTGCCGCCGGCGACAGCCAGAAACTGCTTTTCTCAGCGACTCTTGACCGCGAGGTTGACGCGCTGGTTAAAGAATTCTTGCCAGACCCATACGTGTATGAAGTTCCGAACGAAGAGCAAGACACCTCAAACATCACCCACCGCGTTTTCACTGTTGAGCAGGATGACCGCTCAGCTGTGCTTTTGCGTTTGGTTCAGGGCGAAGGCAAGTCACTTATCTTCACCCGCACCAAGATGACTGCTGAGCGCTTGAGCGAAAGCTTGACCCAGGCTGGTGTTCCAGCTGCGCGAATTCACGGTGACCTAAACCAGAACCAGCGAAACCGCAACCTAGAGCGCTTCACCAAGGGTGCAGTTCGCGTCTTGGTGGCCACCGACGTTGCCGCTCGCGGAATCCACGTTGATGACGTCGCCCTGGTTATCCAGGTTGACCCACCAGAGGAATACAAGACCTATTTGCACCGCTCAGGCCGCACCGGCCGTGGCCACAACACCGGAACCGTAATCACTTTGATTCCGCGTTCTCGTCGTCGCCGCATGGAAGACCTGCTTCGTCGCGCTGAGCGTGACGGCATCTTCTCGGATGTTCGCCCAAGCAACCCACTGCTCGAAGAGCTAGCCGGCCCGATTGCTCCACCTCCTGCGCCAGAAATCCTAGATTTCGGTGACTCACGTGGCGGCGGTTCAGGTGGCGGCCGCGGTCGCGGTGAACGCGAAGGTCGCGGCGGTTCAGGTGGTCGCGGACGCGAAGGTCGTGGAAACTATGGCGGCAACGGCAAAGGTCGTTGGGCCGACAAGGGTGCCGGAGACAAGCGTCCACGCGCTCGCAAGTTTGACTAGTTCTAAATAAATAAAAAACCAGATTTAGATCACGCAACGTTAGGGGCAGGGGCCCTTCGGATGCGGATCAAATCTGGTTTTTTATTTCTAGGGGTTGCTAAGAGAGTCTTGCGAAGGTTAGAATTTCAGAAGCCAAAGACCGTCGGTTTTGTCATGATGCAAATCAAGACAACGAAGGATGCGAAAGTGTCAACCCACGCAGGTGTATGAATCAGTTTCTAATTGATCAAAAAATGTTCTGAACATTTCAAGATTTATTTGCTGCTCCGTGCGTCTGCGCCGGAGCATTTTTTATTGCCCAGCTTTTTAGCTGCCAGCAAACATCCCGGGGCTACCGACAAAGAAACATGACAAGGAGTGCCATGGCGAACAAGGTCGAAACTGTTGCCGAGCTAACTGAGAAGTTCTCAAGCTCAAACGCAGTATTTCTAACCGAGTACCGCGGACTCACTGTGAGCCAGCTCAAAGAGCTACGCCGCTCAATCAGTGCAGACGCAACCTACGCCGTTGCAAAGAACACTCTTATCGAGCTTGCTGCTAAGAACGCAAACGTGACCGCATTTGACGGTCAGCTGTTCGGCCCATCAGCTCTTGCTTTTGTCAGCGGAGACGCAGTCTCTGTTGCAAAGGCTCTGCGTGACTTTGCGAAGGCAAATCCTCTTCTAGTTGTAAAGACCGGAATCCTTGATGGAGTCGCTCTTTCAGCTGACGAGGTTAAGAAGCTTGCTGATCTTGAAACCCGCGAAGTGCTATTGGCCAAGGCCGCCGGCATGTTCAAGGCTTCACTATTCAAGGCTGCTTACACATTCAACGCCCCACTTGCTCAGGCAGTTCGCACTGTCGACGCGCTACGCGCAAAGCTACAGGGCTAAAACCGAGTTTTTTACTCAAGCTACAAATCGATTTAAAAATCACAAATTAGGAGAAACAAAATGGCTAAGTTGACCACTGAGCAGCTAATTGACGCATTCAAGGAGCTTTCACTAATCGAGCTTTCAGAGTTCGTAAAGGCTTTTGAAGAAGTATTCGAAGTAACCGCAGCAGCTCCAGTAGCAGTTGCAGCAGCTGGCGCACCAGCAGCTGGCGGCGGCGAGGCAGCAGCAGAGAAGGACTCATTCGACGTAGTTCTAGACGCAGCTGGCGACCAGAAGATCCAGGTTATTAAAGAGGTTCGCGCTCTAACTAACCTAGGTCTAGGCGAGGCTAAGGCTCTTGTTGATGGTGCACCTGCAACCATCCTTGAGGGCGCAAACAAGGACGCAGCCGAGAAGGCAAAGGCAGCCCTAGAGGCAGCTGGCGCAAAGGTTACCCTTAAGTAATTTCGCTTCAGCGAAAACCCCCTTCGACTTCGGTCGGAGGGGGTTTTACTTTTAGAAATGACTTCTAAAAAAATGTGCGGTCGAGCCGAACATTCGATGAGATACCTTAAACCTCAAATTTAGACTTGACCGGTCACAAGTGGGTTTTGTCGTACCCATTTTTGAGAAAAAGTTAGGTAAAGACACGAATGTTTAGTGCGAATTTGCAGGGCCTCCGGGCTCGAAGCAAGTCGTTCGCGCGCCTGCTAATTCTCGGATTTATCGCGGCCTTCGTGGCCGTTGGCGTGAATCTGCTGCCTACTGAATATGCTTCTGCTGCTCCGATCGAGCCGCAAGACTATGCGATGACGAGCAATCACGACACAGGCTCTTATGTTCAGCAATATTCAAAAACGGCAAATAACGATTTCAACCCGGGCACCGGTGCATTCACCGTTGAAGCTTGGCTTAAGCCGGATCCGCAATGCGCATCTGTTGCCTGCACATTCGTGAGCAAAGAGGTTGCATACGTTTTTGCAATTAACAGCGGTGTCTATGAATACGCCATCGGAAACGGCTCCAGTTGGATTCCTGGCTGGACTCACACCGGTGTGCGAGCAAACCTTGATCAGTGGCAGCACGTGGCCTGGGTGCGAAACGGTCAAACGATCTCACTGCTTATCAATGGGCAGACTGTCTATACAAACACAAACGGTGTAACTCAGGCCAACGCGAATATATCTACTGGAAACGCCTTCGCTATTGGTGGCCGCACAGTTTCCATTTATGAATCTTTCAACGGCCTAATCGACGAGGTGCGTTTCTATAAGTCAGCTCGAACTGAGGCTGAAATCGCGGATGAAAAAGACCGCACACTTACCAATGCTGAACTTGCTTCGAGTTCGCTCACGGGCTACTGGGATTTCAATGATGCCGAGGCCCACGGCCAGCGAATCAGAACGGTTCAAAACCTCGCAGCGAACGCCAGCAACGACAGCCACCTTTATTCAAAGCACTACGGCGTCTACTTCTATTCAGCTGTGAATTCAGTTTCAACCGTAAACAGCAAAACCATCGTCACATTCAAGCGCAGCTTCATTCACCAGAGTGGCGGATGGCGTGTGCCGCAGGGTGTTACTCGAATTGACGCACTAGTTGTCGGTGGTGGCGGTGCCGGTCAGGTGCGTCACGGTGGTGGTGGCGGTGCCGGTGGTTACCTTTATCGACAAAATATCCAGGTTTATTCAGGCTCCTCATACCAAGTCACTGTCGGTGGAGGTGGAGTTCCGCCGCGCAGCATTGCCTATGGAACAAACTGGAATGGCACTAAGTCAGCTTTTGGCAGCAACGAGGCACCGGGTGGCGGAAGCGGATCCTATGGGTCCAATCCAGCAGGAGCTTCGGGCGGTGGCGGAAGCGGATCTTCAAACACTGGCGCGGTGCTCAATTACAGTGCCACCGGATATGTTGCCGGCAAGGCCGGTGGCGCGGGCTCATATTCAACAGTCAACTGGGAAGGCAACTGGACCGGTGGCGGTGGCGGTGGTGCCGGATCAGCTGGAAGCAGTTCCAACCCAAGTGGCGGAACAGGCACTCAAGCTAGAGCCGGCTCTGGTGGCGCGGGCATAAAGAACTACATCACCGGAACCGGGCAGTGTTATGCCGCCGGCGGTGGTGGAGGTGCAGCTTCCTCAGCCGTGTCGGCGGGTAGTGGCGGGCAATGTGCGGCAACCTCCACGGGCGCAGCTATCACCGTTGGTGGTGCGGGTTCTATCTCAACCAACACCGCAGGATCAGGCGCGGCAAACACCGGATCAGGTGGTGGTGGCTCTGGCTTCGTCGGAGGTTCAAATGGCTTGGCCGGATCAGGCGGCACCGGAGTCGTCATTGTTGCCTACAGTGCAACTGCAGTGCCCCTAAATGGTTCTGGTCGCTGCGACACCTATACCTATAGCCGCACAATTGGCGGAACCAGCTACACCTTCCAAGAGATTCAAAACCAGAACGCAACATCACCATCGGCTAACGTCACGGGCGCGAGCCTCAGCTGCAGTTGGACTGCTCCAGCAGGAGTGACCTCGGTTGACGCACTTATTGTCGGCGCAGGCGGCGGTGGCGGTGGCGACGCTGGCGGCGGCGGCGGCGGTGGCGCCACTCGAATTCAAACCGGATTGCCAGTCAGCGCTCCGTTAGCCATCACAGTCGGTGGCGGTGGAGCTGCCGGTCTTTGGGGTTCTCACTCTGGAACTGCCGGCGGAGCAAGCTCGGTCGTGGTCGCTGGAACAACAATTGCAGCCCCGGGCGGAGCTGGAGCAAATACGGCACCTGGAAGCGCGGGCGGTGCCGGTGGTTCTAACGCAGGATTCTCGGCTGGCGGCGCTGGTGGTGCCGGCGGAATTGGCGCCGCAGCTGGCAATTTTGGTGGCATGGGTATCAACGGATATCGCACCGACTTTACCGGTCAACCAACCTACTTTGGCGGCGGCGGCGGCGGCGGTGTTTATACGAATAACGTTGGTTGGCTATTCGGCGGTTCCGGCGGTCGCGGTGGCGGTGGCCAGGGCGCGACTGCAATTGACACTGTTGGATCGGCTTACCCAGGTGACCCTGGTCGCCAGGGCACCGGCGGTGGCGGCGGCGGCGGTGTCGCCGGAAACAACCGCGGCTATCGCGGTGGTCCAGGTGGAACCGGAGTAGTCATCATCAAGTATGTATCTCCGTCTGTCGCCTCGGCACTGTCTATCGACACGGCCGCTTCGGCAACTTTTGATCAGGGGATCAGCGTTGCACCAGTAATTCAGGTCGTTGACGAAATCGGTCGACCTGTCGCGCAAGCCGGCGTGGTCATAACTGCAGATATCGACCAGAGCGGCGTTATCACCGGCAATACGGCAACAACAGGCCCTGACGGAAAAGCTACCTTCAGCAACCTGGCCGTCTCTGTGCTGTCTAACAAGTTCTATAAATTGACCTTCTCGGCGACCGGTTTGTTGCCAACGTCTCAAATCGTTGACTCTGGAAACCTTCCAATCAACGTGACAATCTCTACCTACGCGACCGACAATGCCTACTGGGTTGGCGGCGCACTTTACGCTCAGGAGCCGGGCGACATAGTTCTAAACACAACTGAACTTCAGGGTATTTTGAATGCCGGCACCAACGTGCTGATTCGCACCACATCCGGTGTAATAACCGTCGCGAACGCCGTGGCGACCACCGGTGCTTCTGCTGGTTCATTGACACTTGACGCCGGCAGCAACGTAAACATAAATGCATCGGTCACATTGACCGGAACCGCCAAGAAATTTGTTGCAAAAGCCAACCAAGCCGTCACTGCATTCACCGGCTTCACAACTGCTGCAAGCATTACAACGGCTGGCGGTGACATCACCCTTTGGGCCGATGAAGACGGAAACTCAAGCGGAAACATTCAGCTAGGCCCATTTGCCGCAACTACTGGGGGCATTCAAAGCCTGACTTCAAACGGCGGAAAAATCACTCTGGCAGGTGGTCTTGACAACGGTGGCTCAACTGTAGTTGCGGGCCGCACAGCCGGAGACGGTTATCCGGATGGCTTTGCCTGGGGAACAACGAACACAAATGACAGTGTTTCTGGCAACGGTGTTTCAATTGCGACCAGCCTTATTTCGGGTGGTGGCGACATATTTGTCGCCGGTCACAACACCAACGGATCAACTTCTAACTGGCTTTCGGGTGTTCAGCACTTCTCGGGTCACATAAAGTCTGGCATCGGAAAGATTTTTGTCGAGGGTGAAACCAACGGCTCGGGCTCTTATAACTTTGGCGTGCAGCTGGGTCAGCAGACCATAAACGGATCAACCACCTGGGAGATCAGTAACGCGAACGCTGATTCTGACGCAATCACGATCAATGGTTCAGGTTCTGGAAACAGCGGAACTTCGAGCGGTGGAATTGTGCTTTGGGATAAAACCTCGACCGGCGCAGCGGGTCTTCGGGTCGCAAACACGAGCACCGGTGGAATTACCCTTACGGGTCGAGGCAGCGCCGGACATGCCTCCACCAGCGGAACTGACGGCATCACGCTAAACAATTCGCAAATCTTGGCACTGAGCGGAAACATCACCCTTAGCGGTTACACCAACGGCACCAACGGCAACCGCGGCATCACTGTTGGTCGTCGCAACATCGCTGGCGATTTGACCATCGGATACAAAGCCGGAGTCAGCGTGGATGGCGTTTCGATGGCGGCATCCACCTCAGATATCACTTTGAATGCAGATTCTCTCGGCTTCAACCTTGCCGCCACCGCTAGCTTGACCTCGAACATCGCCACCACCGGTGACGTTTCGATTTTGCCCACTGGCACCAGCTTTAACGGGTCGTACTTCTCTCTAAAGAACCTGACATTCTCGGCCGACACAGGGTCACTAACTATCGGCAGCGCCTCAAACACTGCAGCTATCGAAATTGACAACATGTCGCCGACTGTGATCAACGGCCCGATTTCGGTGACGGCCGGAAACATCACGGTAAACAATGGTTATGGTTTCAAGTCAACGTTGGCTGGCGCCTCAATGACCTTTAAATCGACCGAAAATTTCAACGCGCCAAACGGTTCGTCAACTGCGCAGTCTGGCTCAGCAACATTCGTCACCAATAATGGCCCGCTAACTATCTGGACTGACAGCGACGGCAACGGCATCGGAAACCTATATTTCGGAAGCTATGCAACCGCTAACACTGCAAATGGATCGATTTCGCAGGCAACCGGCGGCGGTCGAATCACAATGGCCGGCGGAAACGCCGTCGATTCGGATGGATTCCCAACTGGATTTGCAAGCGCTGGCAATACTGCCAACACACGCGGCTTGGTTATCGGACGTCTTAACCCGATTTATTCGGGTGGTGGTGACATTGTCATTCGAGGTCGCTCGAGCCAGACCAACCGCGGTGTCGAAATATGGTCCGGAACGACTATCAACTCCGGCCAAGGTTCAATCTTGATCGATGGTCGCAACACGAATGCTGCTGCTCACACTGCTGTCGCCATCGCCGAAGGTGCAAACAGCTATAGCGAAAACACCACAATTAGGTCGGCCAAAACTACCGGCTCCGCTGTCACCATCAATGCCAACTCGACCGCTGGCTGGGGTCTTGAAATGTGGCAAGGACCTGGCAACACTTGGGGTGCTGTGGTCGCTGCAACCGGCGGCGGCAGCATTGACATCACCGGCATCAGCTCGGGTGGCACAAACTACTGGGGTGTATTGCTCGGACGCACTCAAATTCTTTCTTCAAGCGGTGCAATCAACGTCAACGGTGGCATCCGAGGCGTTCGAACCGCATATGCCGGATACTCAAATACCTACTTCGGCTCTCGCGACACCGGCGTTGTAACTAACAGCTCTGCCGACATCAACATCGACGGTGACCGCATCAAGACCGATGAAGGTTCAACCTATCTGAACACCACAGGTGCGGCTGTAATTGAACCTGTAAACGGTGTTCACTGGAGTGAAAACTCAACCTGGAACACGGTTGTTGGCAACACTCAGCAGCCACGTTCGCTAACCATCGGCAAGAATCAAGGAACCACAGACGGTGTTACCAGCATCTATGTGTCAAACTCCCAGGTAGTTAATGGCCCAATCAAGTTTTACGCCGGAATCGTCTCGCTAAACGGCAACCTAACCAGCAGGCTGCTCGAAGCGCCAATTCTGATCAAGGCCAGCCGGAATATCTACAGCTATTCATCCAAGGCATATCAGACCAACTATGGCCCGATCACCTTCTGGTCAAACAGCACAAACTCGCGCGCCACCGAGGGCCAAATCTACATCGAGAGTTACAACAGCTTCAATTCGGCCAATGGAACCGCGATGCCAACCAACAAGGCCACTTCAACGGCAGCTGCAGCAAGCATCGGAACCGGCGACATTACCTTTGCCGGTGGATTAGCCGACGCCGATAACCCAGAATTGCCTTCCGGATACTCATTTAGTCCTAGCGGAATTGCAGCTTCTGGCGTGCACATCAGCTACAACACGGCTATCTTCACCGGCGGCGGTGACCTCACCATTCGAGGTAAATCTAACTCATCCAGCACTTGGTGGGGCGGAATTTTGATTCGCTACTACAACACCTTTAACGCTGGAACTGGCCGAATTATTATCGATGGCGACTCGTCAGGTTCAACTGCCGATTTTGCTGCTGGAGTTCAGCTGAACCACGGAAGCTATGGCGGAAGCTCACGCTACCTCTCGGCTTATAGCGGAAGCTTGCCTGCAATTGAGGTTAACGGAATTGGAAATGTCAATTCTCCGGGAATTGATGCCAGCTACTACGGCTATTCGTATACGGGTGTTGTTCCAGCTCTGCAGACATTTGGCACCGGCGGAATCTCATTGACCGGCTCGAACCCAGGAACCACCGGCAGCGACTATGGCGTTGAACTAAACGGCATCGGCTTGTTCTCGAAGACCGGAAAAATCAAGGTCGACGGTGGTTATTCTGGCGTGCGCATGTCTGGCTATTACTATGCAGACTGCTGTGTTAACTACCGTGGCTACAACATCTTCGGTGAATACCCTGATGTGAACATCGACTTCAACTATGACGCAGCAAACCGCTCAACAGCAGATGTCGAGATCATCGGTGACCGCATCAATGCAAGCGTTGGTGTGACTGACACCCGGTTGTATACCAAGGGAAATGTCACCGTCAAGCCGGCAACGACCACCGGCGCAAACGCTAACCAGTTCAGAGACACCGTCTATTGGTATGCCACCACATATTTGAACCCAGCCAGCTTGACCCTAGGCACTGACCTGGGTGCAACCCTGGATAACAGCAATGTCTATATCCACGGAACTCAGACCTACGCCGGACCGGTCAAGATCTATGGTCGTTATGTCACGATTTATTACCCACTGACGGCCGCAGCATCGGCGTCAGGCGACGGTAATCCGTTCTTGATTGAGGCTGACACTGGAGTAAACATTGGCGGTAGCGCAACTCTGAACGTCAGCGGCACGACCACCATTGAAAACTCCACCACCGGACCGATCTCACTAAATGCAACTATTACCTCTGGTGATGAAGCACGGATCACCGCTGCTGGCAACAGTTATGTAAACCTAAACGGTCACATCTATGTGAATGGCCTTCACAAGCAACTTCTGGTGAAGTCAGCCAGCTATTTGACCACCGCGGCAAGCGAAACATTCCGAACAAACTATGGCCCGATAACCTTCTGGTCAAACAGTGCTAGTTCAACTACCGGTAACGGATATATCGATATTGGTAATTCGGTCACTATAAACAGCGCAAACGGATGGGGCGCACCTTCTTCAAAGGCAACCGCGATTTCTGGCTACTACACGAATGCCCGAGCATTAATCACACTTGCGGGTGGTGCTGCCGACACCGACAATGCGGACTTGCCGGCTGGAAACGCTTTTGCGCCAGCATCTTCTGGTATGGCTGGCGTAAGAATTCAGAGCTCGACCAACCTAATTTCTGGCGGTGGAGACGTCACGCTTCGAGGCAAGACCAACTCCAACAGCGCTTGGTACAGCGGTGTGATGATTTATTACAACGCCAACATTCACGCCGGATCCGGCCGATTGAATATGTACGGCGATGCTTCTGGAACCAACGCCTCTTACGCCAGCGGTGTCCAGCTGGCTCATGGGTCATGGGGCGCTACCAATCGATACACCTCTACCTATAGCGGTGAAGGGCCAGCAATTAATATCACCGGTCTTGCTGGCGCAAATGCCGCTGGAATCGAAGCAGGCTACTACAACACCTCATGGCTAAACACAACGCTTCAGGCTCTCGGTACCGGCGGAATTGAGCTGACCGGAACCAGCACAACCAACAACTACTACGGTGTGCAGATGAACGGAACATCGCTGTTCTCAAAGACCGGCGAAATTAAGGTCGATGGCGGCACAGCTGGCGTGGGCACCGGCAGCTGGTATGGCAACACAGTTGGCGGCGTGATTCTCGGCGACTACAACAACGTGACCTACGACTGGGCATACAACGCAGCGGCTCGATCGACTGCGAACATCTCTATTCTTGGTGGTCGCTTTTATTCATACCCAGCCACCAACTACTTGTTCCTCTACACCACCGGCGACATCTCGTTCAAGCCGACGGCTGCTAGCGGGTTGTTCTCGGGCACCGTGTCGATCTATCACCAAAACATAAAGATGACCGACAGTTCGAAGGCTGCAAACAGCTTCACCGTAGGAAACGACAAGGGCACTACTGCCCACACCAACGAGGTGACAGTTGTCGGTGACGTTTCCACCAGCAGTGGCGACATTGAAATGTATGGTTCGAACGTTCGTGTTTATGGAAACCTAACCACCAGCGGCACCGCTCAGCCAATCAAATTGAAGGCCAGCAGCGACGTTTATGTCTATGCGGGCTATACCTTAAAGACCAACAGCGGTGACGTGATTATTTGGTCTGACTCAGATGTCAGCAACCAGGGTCGAATTTATCTTCAGGGCAACAACAACATCACCACCACAAACGCTGCCTATACAACCGCAGGCGCAACTGGCGGCGGCCGCTTGATAATGGCAGGTGGCGCTGCAAACGGTGCGGGCACTGAGCCAACCGGTTTTGCAACCGCGACCGATGCCAACAACGGCATTTGGATTGGAAACCAGGGCCAAAACCAAACGATTTGGACCGGCGGTGGCGACATCTTCGTCAAGGGTCGCGTGAACTACAGCTCAGGAAACACTGGTGTGTCGATCTGGCCGGCAAGCACCATCAATGCCGGAAACGGTGAAATCGTCATCGAAGGCTCATCCACCGGCAGCCGTGGCTGGGGCTTTGAAACCATGTGGGGCACCAACGGTAACATGCGCCTAATTTCAAATGGCGGAACCTCCACCGAGCCCGCGATCTCTATCACCGGAACAACTGCTTCAACCGTTGACGCGGGAATCATGGTTTATTGGTCGACTGCGGCTAACAACAACCTGATTCAGGCAACCGGCGCCGGCGGAATCTCAATCACCGGAACCGTGCCAAACAACTCGTCTCGCTATGGCGTTGAGATGCCCGGAACCGGTGTGCTGTCAAAGACTGGCCCGATCACTATCGACGGCGGAAACCGAGGCGTTCGACTAAATGGTGCCGGAACCTATTACGGCGAGCGCTCTCTCGTAATCGGCTATTGCAACACCAATGTTTGCGCCGACAGCTTGGTGACCGGCAGCTCAACTGCCGACGTAAAGATCATCGGCGACACTGTGATCACGCCTTCGGCGGCAGCAAACCTTGCCATCAACACATCCGGCGCAATCGTGGTCGAGCCAAAGGGCAATGCATTTGCCGCAGACACCACCTGGAGTTCAAACGCAAGCGGAATTGCCAGCTTGCGCGTCGGAAAAGACTCGGGCACAACCCCTCAGACCTACCGCACAATGCTTGCGGGATCACAGTCGGTGAACGGCCCGGTTGAGGTTTTTGGTGGAGAGGTTGCTGTTTGTGGTGACATCCGTTCAACTGCAGGCACAGACGGCATGTTGTTTAAGGGCAGCGGCAATGTAATCGTGCCGGGACCTGGAACCACTTATATCAACGGAACCGCAACCCAGGTTGTTTGCCCTTCAGCTGTAAACGGAAACACTTCAACGAACCTATTCACTAACGGTTCGCCGATCACATTCTGGTCAGACTCTGACAATAACGGCTTCGGTGCGGTCGGTATCTATAACGGTTCTCACTTGAACACCAAAGTCGTAAACGGAACTGCTCAGTCAACAGGCGGTGGCGACATCACTATCGGCGGTGGAGTGGCTGACTCAGCAAATCCTCGAATTCCTTCTGGCTATGCCAGCGGTTATGGAACCAACAGTTTCTACGGCTTTACCGGAAGCACCGCGGTTGGTGACGGCTACACCTCAGGCGTAATGCTCGGCACCTCATCTTCTGCACTTAGCTACTGGACCCGCTTGCTGTCTGCCGGCGGAAACATTTCGGTCAAGGGTCAGTCGACAACCGGCACCAATGTGCCTGGCTATGTTTCGATGGGAATCGTTTCACCGTCATCCAATGTCTCTGGCACAACCACACTTGCAAGCGGAACTCAGATTAATGCCGCTGGCGGCAAGATTTTGATTGACGGCAAGGGTCGCCAGACTAATGCGGCCTCATCTGCAAACGCGGCGGCCATCGAATTTAGCGCTTGGGGTTCAAATACTCCGGCCTACTTCACCAAGCTAATCTCGACTAACACTGCAGCTGATTCAATCGTGGTCAACGCCCACGTTGCCAACGTGACCGCGGCGCACTTAGGTATGTACTCACCGTGGGGTGTGCATTTCTCGACACCGGGCGGTGCCGACCTAAATGCAAACGTCATTCACAACGACAGCCGCATCGTTTTCGACGTCAATGGCCGGGTTGAAGTTGCCTCTACCAACGCATCTTTTGATCGTGCCTTGACTGTCGATGGCGACTGGATTTTCAATTCAACCACTGCTCAAAAGTCGAGCGCGGTCGTAATCGGAAATTCAGCTAATGGTGCTGGCGCAACTCAGAACAACGCCGACATTACAATTTCGCAGAGCATGACCGTTGCTGGTCCAATTGAGATTTATGGCGGAAATGTCAACTTTGGACAGGGCATCAAGGTCTCTAGCGAAACCAGTAACAGCAAGCTATTAGTCAAGGCGCGCGGTTCAGCAACTATTGCGCCTGCAGCCATCGCCTCTTGCCAGGTTTACAACGGATGTATGTATTTGACTGCAGGTGGCCCTATTACATTCTGGGGTGACGCAGATAATAACGGCGTTGGCCGAGTTGCCGTGATGAACTTCACCACGCTCAAGAGTGCCGGTGGTCGAATCACACTTGCTGGTGGTCTTGATGATGGCGGCGCCGACGCTGGAATCACTAGCCCAATGGCAGTGGCAAACGACGGATTCCCAGATGGCTACGCCCGCGGTGAACTCTCTGGCTCACAGCCGAACATCGTCGGTGTAACTATGGAGCAGGGCTCAAGCCTCTACAGCTCGGGCGGAGACATATTTGTTGCTGGCCGTGGTTCTCAGAGTGCAACAGCATCGAGCCGTGAATCTGGCCTGGTTCTGCGAGACTTCATTATTGACTCAGGTGCTGGCCACATTGGAATGTTTGGAAAGTCGACATCGACCGCGCAAACCATCAGCTCGGCTATCGACATCTCAAACAATGTCGCTGGCTACGTCAACTCGATCGTCTCAACAAACACTTCTAGCGACGCCATCACAATCGTTGGTGATGCCGGCGCCGCAACCGCAATGGGCTCAGCCGGAATCTACAGCTGGGGACCAAGCACCAACGGCGGCAGCCTTGGAACTCGAATCCTTGCTCTTGGCGCCGGAGGCGGAATCAAGTTGGCCGGTTCTAGCAACGGTGCATTCAACACATTGGCCGGCGCTTCGGTTTTCGGTGACGGTGTAGAGCTCAACTTCACTCAGGTTTTGGCAACCTCTGGTCCGATTGTTATCGAGGGAACTGCAACCGGTAACAACACTGCCGGAGTCAGCTTCAGTCGTCGATCCAACACTATTGCGAACGATGTCGTTGCTATCGGTTCGGTTGCTGGAACTTCTTATACCCCATTCGGCGGCACGGCTATCAGCACCGCATCTAGCTCCAGCGACATCACAATCAGTGCAGACAAGATTGTTGCTGCCTCGGTTAGTGGCGCTATGACAAACATCACCACCACAGGCGCAATCAAGATTCAACCGCTGTCGGGCAACTTCAGCAGCACCTTTGATAACAGCGGATTCACCATTGGATCTGCAGCGTCTTCGGTCACATTCGGAAAAGATGGCAACACCGGACCGGTGACCGTTAACCGCTCACTAACGGCAGCATCGATTTCGGTGCGCGGCGGTGTGGTTGTTTTGAACCAAGCTTTGACAACAAACGCTAACCAGACTCGTGCTGGTCCGATTAGCATCACCGCGACTACAAGCTTGACCAACAGCGGTTCAGGTTCAGTCAACACATCAGGTTCAAACTCAGACATCACTATTAAGACCGACACCATCTCGGTTGGCGCAAACTACAGCGCAGGCACCGGTGCAATCGAAATTGCGCCAAACACTGCAGGCCGCCAGATGCGCATCGGCGCAAACACCGCAGGTTTCTTGTCAATTGACCAGAATGCCAGCACCTATCTTCTAGCGCAGAACTTGCGCATCGGATCGGCCGATGCGGGCGCGGTTCAATTCAACGCATCCTTCACACGTGCAGTTAGCGGCCGCAACACCGTGCGCATTAACACCGGTGGCGCAGTAAGCCAGACAGCTACATTCAACATCACCAACTTGGCGATCGATGCCGAGTCAACCATCGCCCTTGGTTCTGCCAACGAGGTCACCAAGCTGGCTCTTGACTCAGCAGCAAGCGGCACTTCGGCAATCACCTTCGCTGCCAAGACCGGCACTACCTACACTCCAGAGACCGTTGACTCGGTTGACCCTAAGTTCGGAACCGCGGCCGGTGTTGGTCTAAACAACGTGCCAACCAGTGCGGTTGCAACCACGATTTATCAAAACGTCAACATTTCGCCGAACCCTATTGCAAAGATCGTTGACGCCTACGGCATCCCGCTTGCTCTGCAGAACACGTTGGCCAGCGGATACAAGATCATCGCTTCGGTTGAATCTGGCAGCAACGTGACCCTTGGCGGAACCACTGAGGTAACAGCTAGCGGAGCTTCGGCGACATTCAGCGCAGCTAAGGTGACGGCCGGTATGGGCGCGACCACGCTTCGTTTCAGCGCTGCGGCACTGGCCGGCACCCCGGCACTCGCTGGTGATACTTTCAGCGTCACCGGTCAATACAACATTGTTAGCCCAGACCCTCGAAGCATCGTGCTTGACTGGGGCACCGGTGCAGTCACCGCGCAAGCAGGCAAGCCATTTGCATCACCTGCCGTTGTGACCCTGAAAGACCTAGGTGGCAACACAGTTTCTGGTGGTGACTATGTCAATGCGACCATCACCGCAACCGTTCGCGGCACCGGCGGAGAGATTGTAGCTGGCGCAACTGCCCAGGCGGTCAACGGTGTTGCAACTTTCACCGACCTAGCTATTGGTGGTCTGGTTGGTCAGAACTACTCGGTCGACTTCTCGCTAGATGTTTTGGTCAGTGGCCTAACTCAGACCTACACGGCTACCAAGTCTCAGATTTCGCTCACCGCTGGCGATTCATACAAGCTAAAGACGATTGCCGACCCAAGCAACCTGATTGCCGGTGCAGCTTTTAGCCCAGCTATCAAGGCCGAGATTCAAGACCGTTGGGGCAACGTGGTTGCCGCTGGCTCATCGAGCATTAAGGCTGTTTTGGTCCACAAGACCACCGGCGCAACCATCCAGGCGCCTTCAAATGCGGTCAGCAGTGCGCAGGGTGTTGCCACCTTCACCGCGGTTAATTTCACCAAGGCAGGCACATACAAGGTGAAGTTCGTTGATGCCGCAGCAACCCCAGTTCTGTTGCCTGACACATCGGCCGAGTTCACCATCACAGCAGCCAACCCAGCCAAGGCTGTTTGGGCGGCCGACAGCATCATCACCGGCGGCGTGACTCGCACCGCACTTTCGGGTCAACCAAAGATTGAAATTCTTGACCAGTACGACAACCTGGTGCTCACCGATAATGCGACCAGCGTCACCGTTGAAGCGGCCCCGGCCACTAGCGGTGTGGGCCAAGTCAACTTCATTAGCGGCAACACCAAGACCGCGGTCAACGGTGTGGTCACGTTCACCGACGTCAAGGTCGGCGCACTTTCAACCGCGCCAGCTGGCTCATACAAGCTGAGCATCACCACCGCTTCGAACAGCAACGGTTTTACAGTCACACCATCAACCACCAAGTCGAACGCTTTCACAATCACCCACGGTCAGGCTGCTTCGATCGAAGTCAGCACCCAGGCTGCCGGCGCAAAGGCCGGCCTGGCCTTTGATACCGCGCCAGTGGTAAAGGTTCTAGACGTTGATGGTGGTCTAGTTCTCGACTACAGCGGCAAAGTTCGCATGACCGCAACCGGATTCACCACCGTGGGCACCGCAACCATCGATGTGGCAAACGGTGTGGCCGACTTTGCTGGATCAGGAATCGGAATCGCCGGCGTTGAGGGCTCAGCCACCTTGAAGTTTGAGCTGCTAGACGCCAGCTCACAGTCGCTAAGCACCCCAATCACGCGCAACCAGGCTGGCCTAAACCTAGCCAACGGAAACCCGTTCAAGACTGTGATAACTCGCCAGCCTGCCGCATCGACCGTGGCCGGGGTAGCGATTAGCCCATCGGTCAAGGTTGAGGTTCGCGACGAGTGGAACAACCTAGTTGATGACCAAGTTGTCGCAATTGTTCCTAGCTTGACCGATGTATCTGGCACTGCGATTTCAAACTCGACCATGACCTCGGTCAACACTTCAAGCGGTGTTGCCGAGTTCACTGCAATCAACTGGAACACCGCCGGTAACTATCGAATCGCGTTCACTGCTGCCTCGCTTGGCGCCAATGAGCGTGTGATTTCTTCGAACGTGTTCTCGGTTGTCGCAGCCGCTGCAAGCAAGTTGGTGTGGCTAACCCAGCCGCAGGCGACCATCGCTTCGCGCGCGCTTCCCGGAACTCCGGCTGTGCTTGAGGTTCAAGACCAGTTTGGAAACCGCGTCACCACAGACTCGACCACCTCGGCAACCGCAAGCATTTTGCGCCCGACCGGCGGTCAGGTCAATTCAGACGCGGGTCGCACCGCAAGTGCCGTCGGTGGTTTGATCACTCTTGATCAGCTAAAGATCGGTGCAGTCGCCAAGGCCGGATATCGCCTATCAATCGCTGTCACCGGTGGCCTAACCGCGCCGGCAAACAGCAGCGATTTCGAGATCACTCACGGCGTGGCTCACTCGCTTTATGTTGAGCCAGCCTCGGTCAACGTTCGCGCCGGTGTTGCATTCAGCAACAGCGACAAGCCTGTGCTCTACATCAAGGACATCGACGGAAACCGCGTTTGGGATGCCGCCGGAACCGTTACCGCTTCGGTTTCGAGTGCATTCACCCTGACTTCGGCGGTAAGCGGCACTCCGACTGAGACCATCACCAACGGTCGTGCCTACTTCGATGCCAATAACCTGACTTTGAGTGGTCGCGCGGGCACAGTTTCAATTAGCTACAAGGCAACTGTCGGCGGCGTCGACTACTTTGCGACCCAGACCGCAACCCTTGCTGCCGGTGTTTCCGACCGCTTGGTTATCAAGACTCAACCAGCCAACGTTATTGCCCGCGACCCTATGGCCAACGTTGTGGTTCAAATCCACGATGCATATGGCAACCCGGTTCTAACCGAGACCAGCTCAGTCAAGGCTGAGCTCTACAGCCCAGGCACTTCAGCGGTGGTTAGCGCCGCTGGCTCGACCACAACCGCTGTCGTTTCAAACACCGGCCAGGTCACCTTCTCTGGTTTGACCTACAACGATGCCGGCACCTACCGACTCAAGTTCACCTATGTCAATGCGAACCAAAACGCACCGACAATCTCAACCTTGCTCTCGAACACCTTTGTTATCGCTCCGGCAGACCCTGCCAAGGTTGCCTGGTCGACCCAGCCTGGATCTGGCCAGACCCCTGAAGGTGCCATCGCATCTCGCGGTTCATTCGGTCGCGTTCCGGTTTTGGCAGTTCAAGACCTGAACGGCAACGCAGTTGTTGGCACCACAACCACCACTGCAACTCTCGAAGCAGTTTCAACTGACTCAAACTTCACTGGCACCATATGGATCTCGGGAAACACCGAGTCTTCATCAGGCGGTTTGATTACGTTCAACAACCTAAAGGTTGGTGCGCCAGCCGGCACATACAAGTTGCGCGTAGCGACTGTTACCAACAGCAACGGTGCCCTGACCATCGCCAAGCCGGTCGATTCAAGCAGTTTCGACATCACCTATGGTGCGGTCAACAAGCTTGCCGTCACCACCAAGGCTGGCACCGCGGCGGTTGGCACCTCGGGTCAGCCTGGATACGTTGCGGCATCAGATGCGGCACGCGCCGGTATTGCGTTCACACGTCAGCCAGTGATCACCATTCAGGATGCCGACGGTAACACCGTGGCAAACAGCACTGCGGTGGTCAAGGTTGAGGTTTCAGGCAGCAATTCACCGACGATTTTTGGCGCGAACAACACCGTTAGCAAGGCCGCAACTGCCGGTGTGGTTAACTTTGCGGGCGCAGGCCTCGGCCTTGAAGCTGTGGGCGGAAACTACACCCTGAACTACTCAATCGTTGGCGGCACCGCAACCGTCGCCCAGACCGGCCTAACCGTGAAGGGCGGAAACCCAGCCAAGCTTGTGGTCGACGTTCAGCCAACCAACATTGTTGCCGGGGTTGCATTTGACAACACCGATTCATCCAAGACCATCAAGGTTCGTGTTCTAGACCAGTGGAACAACCTGGTTGAAGATGCCACCGACTCGATTACTCCGACTTTGCTCAGCTCGTCAACCAATGCGGTGCTGCAAACAAAGACCGCGGTTGCCGCAATTGAGGGTGTCGCCACATTTACTGGCTTGACCTTCGACAAGGCCGGCTTGCGCAAGATCCAGTTTGCTTCAGGCTCACTTGCTAGTGCCGAGTCAAATGACTTCACAATCTCTGCCGCTGCTGCTGACCGCTTGGTTTGGCTGGTCGACCCAGGTGCCCGAATCACTAGCGAAGTAGCAGTGGGCGAGGCCTTGAGCGTTGATCCGGTTCTTGCTCTTTCTGATCAGTTCGGAAACCGCGTTAGCAACCAAACCTGGGAGGTCTGCCTCAAGGCTGAAAAGGTTGACTCGGTCAACACCGGAACAATTGTGACCCCAATCGTTGGCGCCTGCGAGACCACTGTGAACGGTGTCGTGACCTTCAGCAACATCGTGCTTCAGGCTCAGGTTGGTTCATACGAGTTCTTCGTTGACTCGACTCGATTGACCAACGCCTCATCTGGCGCGCCTGTGGTTGGCGGTGG
>JACCDN010582611.1_pt1 | contig 20048 bp, 19 predicted proteins | sample 7441691 | NCBI WGS metagenome assembly JACCDN01 (sample SAMN15323439, study PRJNA562643) | freshwater metagenome | isolation source: river surface water | place: USA:Blue River Watershed | collected 2017-08-16 | reverse complement strand
TGCCCAGGTGGCGGAATTGGTAGACGCACTAGTTTCAGGTACTAGCGGGTAACTCCGTGGAGGTTCGAGTCCTCTCCTGGGCACCAACGAATAACATTGAACCCGCCTTGTGCGGGTTTTTTGTTTTACAGCAGTGGTTGCTGACCAAAGATCCTTTTCCTGGCACCCGTCTCAGCTCGAGGACTAATTTTTGTTTTTGCCATGCCATCTGCCTACATACTACCACTTAAGCATATGAAGCCTTATTTGGCTAAATCAATACCCGATAGCCGCTAAGCGTATAATGTTGGGTGTGCCGATGTAGCTCAGATGGTAGAGCAGCGCATTCGTAATGCGAAGGTCGCCAGTTCGATTCCGGTCATCGGCACCATTTTTTAAAAAAAGTGATAGCTAAATTAAGCTGCGCGACTAACCAACCGCTTACTCACAGCTTAAAGGTGGTTTTTCGAAACCGACCACTGTCCAGCCTTCTGCACCTGACACATCCGCGTTTGAATGAACAGCATAGATCGTATATTTACATGTACTTGTCACCGAATTACCACTGGTTAATTTCGGTGCGTCCCAGATCAAACCATACAAGCCTGCATTGTTTGGCACAACGCTCGTCTGTACATTTTTTGTAGTCATGACCCACACAAAGGCTCTTTCATTTTGCCGTCCTGTTTCATAAACAGATGTGGGCATTCCATAGGTTTCCAAAATTTTCGACATTGGTTCACCCACATAAGACTGCATAGTCTGGCTTGCACAACCGAGCAATACGGTTAGTATCAGCACCCCAATTAATCTAACAACTCTCATGTGCATTTAAAACCCAAAATAATCGATTAAGATCTGCTCAGTATAGAGCTCAAACATCGTGTTAAAACGATCCACCAACGAATGCTGTATTAATTTGACACAAAGCTCATCACGTCCGTCCGCTTCCAGCGGTGATTCCAATCGATTTCAGATACCTGCTGAATTCTAAATTTCAGGTGTGATGACACACGATCCTGCAGCATGGCAGTAAGTGCCGCCATTTCATCCGAGCTTAATTCTCGTGTAGCAACCACGGTCGCCAATACTGAACCATTTTCTTTCTGCACCAGTCGAAATGCTTCTACAGGCGCTATTTGACGCCAATACTCACCCGTCAGACGAGCGACAACCTGCTCACCATCAGGCAATCGAAGAAAGCTTCGCTGTCTGCCCTCGATTCGCTGCAATACGGGTAGATTCAATCCACAATCACAGCCTCGCCCAGCGACAGCCACATCGCCAATGTCATAACGAATAATCGGCTGGGCATAGCTATGTAGACTAGTGAGTAGCACTCGGCCCGCAATGCCTGCCGGCACCGGTTTATCCTTTTCGTCTACCAGCTCAACCAAGCAGGTAGGCGACAGCACATGATAATGATCATGGCGCGGACATTGCAGCGCAATCCACCCGGCTTCTTCACAGGTATAACGATCAATCAAACGCGCACCAAAGTGGCTGAAACAGTCAGCCCTGAGCTCAGGTGTCACCACCTCGCCAAAGGTCAGAATTTTACTCCATTGGGGCAAGGAGTTTTCTCCTTGGGCAAAGTATGAAAACCTTTGAAGCAACGAGGGCGTGGTGAGCAAATACTCGGCTGGTTGTTCCCTAACCCAAGACCACAAATCCCGATCTGTATGCTCGACCAGGTTTCGCAGCAAGAGCTGCCCAGTCTGGCCCAGACCTGAGAATGGCACCCCCCAATGAGGCTGAACGCCATCTTGTACGTCCTTGATCACAGCCATCGCCTTTAACGGGTCTAGGCCATGCCATTTGGCCTCAAGCAGTGTAATGGCGTGAAATAAAAGCGGATAGAGCTGACGATGGCGCAACACCTCTACTGGTTGCCCGGTAGAGCCTGAAGTGCGTGTCAAAAAATCGTTCACCTTGCCCAGCTCAGCATCCAATTCAGTCCGCATGGCAACGCTGTCTCGCTGCAAATCCTGACGCGTCATGATCGGCAAATCCGTCAGTGCAATACCCGAAGACAGCGACCCCAGACGACCCTGCCAATAGGCCGAATGACGCATGGCAAAATTAAGAAGGTCAAATAGCTGCCTGCCTACCAGCGCATTTTGCTCGGCGGTTGCGAGCCGGCAAAAGCGATCCATATCGCTGGCAATCACCGCGCATTGTGCAGCCGCTGGTTCGGGCAGATGAGGAAAGATCATCTTTAAGAGCAATCACAAATTTATTCGTTTGAAGGTATCATGACTCATCGGAACAAACTAACCAATCTGTCTCGCCATGATGAAAATATCCACAAAACTGACACCTCTGCTTACTGTTGTTGCCCTAATCACCGGCTGTGCGACCCATTACAACTGGGTTAACTCGAGTAATGCCAATGCCGATCAGTACAAAGATCTTTATGACTGCACAAACCAGGTCAATGCAAGCGGTGTGTTCAACGAATCAACCGACTATGTTGCCGCCCCTGTTATTAACGTAGGCCCACGAGAAAACCCTATGTGTTACGGCGACGACGCCAGTTTAGTGAACTGCTTTTCCGGCACGCCGGAGTCTCTGATTCCTGCTGCGCCAGGCGGCCAATTTAAGGAAGACTCTTACCAACAGGGTGTCGATCGTTGCATGCAAAGCAAGGGCTGGCGCAAGGAAACCCAGAAATAACGCCTTAGCTATTAGCCATCTGCGCCAGATTATTTCTGGCTTCAGCCTGATCCGGCTGTACACGCAAGGCCGCCTCAAAAGCGGCCTTCGCTTCTTCTGGCTTGCCAAAACGGCGCAGAAGCACACCTAAATTATTCCAGGCATAGGCATGGCCAGGAACCAACCTCACCGCCTCCTGATAGTGCGTCAGTGCCTCTTGTAATTTCTGGGCGTCTGTCAATGCTAAGGCCAAATTGAAGTGGCTTACCCCATCTTCAGGGATTAAATCCACGGCACACTGCGCGTGATACACCGCATCTTGCGGCCGGCCCAGACGACGGGAAATCTCGGCCAGGTTACGGTGAAACACCATCTGGCTGCGATCTGCCTTGACTGCGCGAGAAATCAGCGCCGCTGACTTTTGTAACTGATCGCAGCGATAGGCAATCAGCCCCAGTTCATGCCAGGCCAAAGCGGACTCAGGATGATCAGAAACGATCCGACGGTATAGTGCCTCTGCCCGAGCCAGATCACCTGCTTGGATAGCCAGAGCAGCGGCCTCAACCATGGCACTCTGAGCCTGTCCGGCATATAAAGATAAATCTACCGCGTCCGAACCCGGAACGATCTCTGAATTGATCAGGATTTCATACGCCGTATGAATTACAGGGCGCAGTTGTGGAGGTGCCAGCGCCTCTTCAGCGGATATCTGATCATTGGTTGCAGGAAAATCTTTAACCACCTGACGCACCAGAGGGGAAAGCAGTACGTACAACAACATCACTAGGTCAATAAGCGCTAAAGTCGCCACTAATGCAAAGTCACGATGCGTGGGCGTCTGAACGGCATCAATATTTAAAGTAAGAAGCCAACCCAAAGACCAGGCATACGCCACTGCAATCAGCCAGTGCGCTCGGCGCCAGACTTTTTTCCAGAAAGGTGGGCTTCCAGGCTGCCTGAAATTAAGCGCCAGCAATACAAAAACAAGAATAATATCGCCCAAGAAATAAACCGGATTGTTCCAGATCTGTATCCAGTCACCGACTGCCTGATTCGCCTTGGGCAAAGTAATCAGAATATGACGGAGGCCGTAAATCATAACGATCCACATCAGGATCGGCGGACGAAGGTTACCAAATTGGTTAAAACGGGGGAGTGCTTTTGTCATCACAAAGAAAATTAATCAATTACAGGTGCTATTTTCTCGCAAATACCCCCGGAATTAAAAAGTTTTGCCACATATAATTAAAGAATGGCTCAAAATCAAGCTGACACCCCAAAGCTGCATAAACACGCGCATTGGCATTCAGCCTCGATTCTGGCACTTTTAGTCCTCTGGGGACCGGCCTACCGTGCCCTACTGGATAAGCTCTGGGCCCTCAGTGGTGGCATGGCCCTGGTCGGGCAATGGGCTCAGCTACAGTCCATCATGGATCTGATTGCTGCCCCCGCATTTGTCGGGGTAGGTATGGGCCTGACCGTGCTGGTCGCGCAACGCCACGCCGATCAGCACCGCCCTTTGCTGGTTGGCGCCATGCTGCTCGGCATGGCCAGTGCCTTGCCTTTTGCTGCAGCCACATTGGTCTTCCCGGTTGAGCTCACCCAGTTACTCGGCTTTAGCTCAAACGAAGCAAGACTTATACCCCTTGCAGCCGGGGCGGGGTACCTAGGCATTGCTCTTGGCATCCTCAATGGCTACTGGCTGGGCCAGCGACGCACCGGACGGGTGCTGCTCGTGTCACTGGCATCCGCCATGCCCACCATTGTTTACCTGCTTGTCCAGGTCTTGCGACAAGGCATACCAAACCCTGCAACACTCCTGACCATCGTTCTTCTGACCCAGATTGTCATTGCGGGAGTACTTGTATACCAATCATGGCAATGGCGTATCACCGAGCCCGCTCAGCTAGCGCCAATGGTTGCTGGGATCAAACCCTTGGCGCCCTTCATACTTTCCGGCCTAGCCACCGGGCTTCTCACCCCGCTCAGTGCCATTGTCATCCGCTCGGCCATGGCAGATCAAATGGACTGGGCCGCCGCTGGTATGGCTACCGCGCTCTGGCGCGCCTCCGATTGGATTCTTAGCATCGCCAACAGCATTCTCTACTACCACTTCCTCCCCCGCTTAAGCCTTGACGCGGCCAATGGCAACCTGCCCAAGGGCTTACAGCGCGCTACCATCAGGGTCATCTTGCCAGGTTTCATTGCGCTTGTGTTGCTCTATCTCTTTCAGGATCCCATCTTGAAACACCTGTATACCGCTGAGCTCGAGGTCAGCCATGGCATAAGTGCGTTATTCTGGGGCGGCGACGCATTACGCATGTTTGCCGGCTTGCTGCTCTTCGGGCTCTATGCCATGCATGCCAACCGGGCAATTGCACTGGGTGAATGGCTCAGCCAACCGCTACTTGCGCTGTTCGTCACCCTAGGCGCCGCTACAAGCCTAATCGGTGTCGGCCTCGCACATATGGCCACCTACATTGTTTTTGTGGCACTGAATCTCAGGTTGTTGCGCACCCTGTGGGTTTCTATGCGCATTTCACCCATTTCAAGAGAGCACTCATGAATTACACATCGCTTTGTGATGCTATCGCCCGCGGCGAAACCGCCGCTATCGAGATGACCCTCACAGAAACCATCCGTCTAACGCCTAACGACACGCATCCGCTGGCCTATGCCGCCCATCTATCGCTTTGTCAGGGCCACCCCCAACGCGCCAAAATCCTCGCTGAAAAAGCGCTTGCCTTGGTGCCTGACTTTGGTCCGGCCTTGATTGAATCGGCCCTGGCCGACCTCTATTCAGGTGACCTAGAGCGCAGTTACCGGGGGCTTCAAGCCGTCTCGCTTCAAGACCTCCCGGCAAGCCACCCGGCGCACCTGGCACAAGCCATCCTGAACGCCATGTTTGACGAGGCCCAACCGACGCTCAAACTAAAAGCGCATCAAATGCGTCAAAACTGGGCAGCCATCACCGGTGCGCCTGAACTCATTGATGCCCTCATTAGCCTGCTGGAAGTATCAGGCACACCCACGTCAACGCCCACCCAGAGTTTGCCCACCGAGGTATTGCCTATCCGGGCTCGTGCCTTGATTGCCGCGGGCAACCAACTCCTCATCAATCTCTTTGCCAGACTTTGCCAGCTGATTGCCCCAACCAGCCCCCATAGCTTTCTGGCCGTTGGCATCATCGAGCTCCATCAGGGTTTTCTGGAAAGCGCTGGCAAATCTCTGCATGAGGCGGCCTATCGTCAAACGGGTGTTCACCCGGAGGTACTCTGGCCGACACTGGCGCTTTTCTGCCGTCAGCAACGCTTCCATGAAGCAGTCGACGTTGCCAATCAACTCATCACAGCCAATGCCATGACCCTAGATGGCATGGGGCTCTACATCGAGCTACTGATCTGCTGTCATGCCGATCCTTCAGCTATCCGGCAGTGCCTGGATGACACACGGCGCTTTACAGGTGCGGGGCAGCATCCGTCGATTGAAATTGCCAGCCTGCGCGTTGATCTCTACACCGGCACAACGGCACCAGAGTCAGCAATCCAAACGCTCAATAAGAACCCTGAACTGACACAAACTGGCCCCGGTCTCTATTTAAGCGCCCACCTGATCAAAGCTTCGAATCCTGAACTGGCTCAATCCATCGCAGAAAAAGCGCTGCACCTCATGCCCAACCATCCGGATGCTGATAATTGGCTCCGTGACTTGCAGAACCCGCATGAGGTGGTTGAGTACATGGGCCTCTTTTTACCCAGCGCCCATGAAGGCTGCGCCTGGCCTAACGACCTGCAAACCGAATTATTAAAGGTGATCTTTGCCTCCCACCCTGCAGACATCATCACCGGCTGGCAAAGCTTTCTAGACAACCACCCACTCGAGCGCCTGGATGCCGGTTGCTATCGCCTATTGCCGCTGTTGCACAGTCGCCTCACCCGCTTCTGCCCCAACGCAGATTGGCCACGCCGTGAAATGCTCAAGGGCGTCTGGAAAAAGTCTTTTCTGGAAAACGCCACGCGTCTTAAATCCATCATGGCGCTGATCGACATCTTTAAACGTCATGGCATCCGTTACCGGCTCCTCAAAGGGCTTGCCAACGCCATTGGTTTATATGGCGATCTAGGCGCACGGCCAATGTCGGATATTGATATCGTCATCGCACCTGAAGATCTTTTGACCTGCCACAATTTCCTGACTGAACGTGGCTGGCAAACCGAAACAGCGCCCTCTGCCCAACGGCTGCGCTTTCAATATGCCAGCACCTACCTGCACCCAGATGGCGGCAATCTCGATCTGCACTGGCGACCTGCTGAAGACTTCACCACAGATTTCTATAACCCCAGTGACCTCGGTGAAAGCACCCAACTCGCATGGATGGGGCAAAGCATCGAAACGCTTAACCCCACAGCCAACCTCGCCTGCACCATTCTGCACGGCGTGGCCTGGAATCACCTCTCACCGGTACGCTGGGTGTCCGATGCGCTGTTACTGCTCCAGCAGCAAGATCACCCTATTCACTGGGATCAATTTGAATCACTGACGCAGCGCTACCGCTTTAACCACATTACCACCGCCGGTCTTCAATATCTGGTCACCCATTTTCCGGCGATAGCAACACTAATACCAGAACACCTAAGAAATCACCCACTAACAACGAGCGAAGAAAGATTACTCCATATCCGCTGCCGCAGCCGGACTGAACCGGCCGACCTGAATGACCTCTTGGTACTCTTTGAATCTCTCAGCATACGCTTCAAACTTGGCCCGCATGATCAGCGCTGGGTGTGTGGCAACCAACTGAGTAACGACGACATTCAGACACTAGCCAGTCACGATATCCACTGGATGCCCGTCTACGATGCTGCATCGCTGGAAAAGCAACTCGCAGCCAAAGCAGTACAAAACTGCCTACTACTGGATGGCAACCTGAATGGTTTCCTGCGCACCGTCAGCGCTTACTCACACGGGCTTTGACTTTAAACGCCGCCGAACTTAAATCGATCTCGAGCTGGTCCAGCATCGCGGTAAAAAATGCGTGCATTTTTGACAGTGAAGGTGGGTTTTTTAAGAGGTTGTCATAACCCTCATCGGCCAACGACGGAACACCCCGCCTCAAGCGCATGTTGGCAATGTCAAACAGGGGTACACGGTCAGCCTCAACAAAGACACGATAAAAATCTCCCCCATCAAAACCATGGCGGCTCATGAGAACATAAAGATCAAACCAGTCTCTGGTTTTAGATCGGGCGGCACTGGCCAGCACTTTAGTTTTAAACAATTCGTCTAGGGTTGCAACACGCAATGACGAAAACTCATCTCCCGTCAGCAGTTGCGTTACATGAGGATCCAGACAAACAAAGGATAGTTTTACCGAACCGGTTGGCAGGTGTGCGATAAAATTCTGCTGGTATTCAGCAAGTTCAAGGCCGCTATCCAGAAACTCGTTTTGTGCCACAACATCTTGAATCGCATCCAGCGTGATTCCCTGATCCGCCAACAGACTAGTTAATGCCTTGAGGCGCTGCATCGGCAAACGCTTACCCAAGTAGGCAAAATCAAGATCCTCGCTCAGCCGATGCCCGATACGCAGGGTCAAAGCCGTGCCGCCAATCAGCACAAACCCCTGAAGCAGCGGCTCTTGGTCCAGCGACTCCCAGAGCGATCGGGTTTCAGCGGGTAGCCTGCTGGTATCCATATTGAATGTGCTGCAAAATACGCCCGGTCACTGGTGCGGCTTGCGTCACCTCTTCGCTACCCTCAGCAACCAGTTGGGCCCAAACCGTTAATAACTTCTCAACACCAAATTCAATCGCAGCATCCAGCAGCAGTACAAAGCCGGGTTTCACAAGCGCCCGCCGAATCAGCATCTCATCGGGCGCCCGTTTGTTTGACCAAGCAAGCTGAACAGCATACTTATCTCGAAATGATTCCGGTTTGACGTCAAATCGGGGGGCTTGTACCGAACCGCCCAAACACAACGGGCTACCCGCAGCCTGAGCAAGCTTGGCAATCACGTCAAAGTGGCCCGTACCCCGTTTCTTGATACGGGAGATGGTCTCTTCCTTAATGCCGGTTTTCTCCGCTAAGGCCTTCTGATGAAGGCCAGCAGCCTGCGCCGACGCCAGGATCTGTGAAATAAGAGCAGAACTATTCATCGTCTCGCCAAAATTGATCTATTGATCAATTAATCATACAAAGGATTATCCGATTGGTCAATTAAAAGCCTGGCGCACCCAGTACGCAACTATTTAGGCAAGAAGCACCTTCTCATCAATCGCGAGTTTGGCGCCCGCCAGCTCAAAGCCCGCTTCCGGGCTGGTCTTGATCTTGAAATCAAGCTTCAACTTCCCATTGGCTCCCCGCGTCATTTCAACGAGTAATTTACCAACTAACGCATCATCAAGGGTGAGTTGAACCTCAAGCCCTTTTTCAATCAGTTTTTGTAGTGATGTCTGAATAGTCCGCTCATCACCGGCAAAGCACCAGCCGTTCATACGTACGGCCCGTTTCATCTGAATATCACTCATGAGACTGTGCTCGCTTTCTTAAAAGGTGTGCTCTTACGGCTGATAAATATCCCGTACTATCCTTGGCATGGGTCAGCGTGTAGTTATTCAGATGAATGCGTCTAAATTGGTAAATTTGATCTGAAGAGATCCAGCGATTTGATATCAACTTGGCGCGCGCCATAAAGTCGACAAAATCGCCGCAAGTCAGTGACTCATTAAAAAGACCAATTCTGTTGATTAAGTCTTTAGAAATCGTGACAGAACCGGCAATAACAGCAGTTTGAGTCTCAGGTAATTTGTAAAACTGAGCCAGCGCGGGGTCATCATAGAAATGTGAAACCATCCCATGGACTACATCAGTGCCAGGGTTAGCCTCAATCAATCTTTCAATGTCACTAATGCGACCCTCGCTCCACAAATCATCATGGTCAATAAAGCTAATATACTTACCCCTTACAAGTGACAGTGCATAATTTCTAGCAACCGCAATCCCACCGTTCTGATGTCTCAAAAAAATACGAATTCGCGCATCCGGGATCGACTGCACGTGAGCCATGGAGCTATCTGTAGAACCATCATCGACAACAACCAGCTCATCATAATCACCCAGCTGGCAAAGAACTGAACGAATAGCTTCGACAATATACTGCTCGCCGTTGTAACAATTGAGAATCACCGAGTGCCGAATCATAAAAAGCATTTCTTTATAAATGATGTCAGCCCGTCTAAGCCTGACTTATCACGTCTTACTTCTAACATTTGCCTTGGCAATCGTTCAAAGATACCTCGACTGACAGAAAGGCTACTATCAAGCCATGCTGGAATCTGACCGTGACTACTCATCGCAAAATAGGTGTAGGAGAGCGACTTTAATTCGAGCTCGATTTCTTGACTCTCAACTAATTGCAACCCAAAAATTTGGTGAATGGGCAGGCATGATATGAGTGAACCTTCATCATCAACCTCCCGAAAAAAGAAGACTTTCTTTCCAGTCTCTTGAATCTGGCTTTGTTTTGAAATGGCGACATGCTGCATACCCTCAACCAAATCAAACTTCGGCAAAAGTTTCAGGGTCCTATAAATCGCATGGGCACAAACCCCATCCGCTTCATTGGTCAAGAGCACATAATCATCGCCACAGGTTCTAAAACCTGATTGAATCAGCTGAGTGCAGGCAGTTGACTTACCAGACCCACCAGGGCCAACAAGCAAGACACCTGATGAATCCTCAACCCCAACCGTTGCCGCATGCGCTAACCAGGCGCCCCTCTCCAAAGCAAGCAAGTGGACAAACTCTTTTAAGGGAGAAAACCATTCCCAGCTCGGCAACAGAGCAAGGACTGGTGCAACAAATAACCCTCTTCGGGTAGTCGCATTAAAATACTTCAAAATCTTTCTTTGCGAATCCCAATTGAAATACTCAAGATGGGTGTAAATTTTTGACCGCTGCTGCGCCGTTGATAGCTCTACAGGGCTTAAATTAATACAGTGTTCAATTAATGCTGTATCACCAACAACAAAGATCAAGGGCAAATCATCTAGAGGCGTTTCTAGCGAGATGACTTCAAAGAAGGCATCAAGCGCAGGTGTAAAGTCACTTTCCTGCTCTAGGCCAACACAAAAATCGATAGGACCAAACCTGACACGAGAATAAAGCCAACACCCATTGGCCTCAAAAGACGCAACCTCTTCGTCCAACCACCTCATCTGCGATCTAAGACAGATTTATAGAGGCTGATGCGGCCAGCCTTGCGTCGCATCCACTTCATGTATTGGGTCTAACCCAAGCAGGTCTTTCATATCGGTAAAGACACTGATAGAGATTGAATCAATGCCCTCCGAAATATCAAAAGTAGGAACATCAACCACGGGGGATGCATCAAGGCTAACCGACGTAAGCAGCTCTTCCTTAACCGCATGAGAAATAAAATTATCTAACGCTGCAGCGTATTCTTGATCACCACTTCGAGAATCGATAAGTGCAGACACAGAACCCCCTTGAGTAAGATACTCAAAGATCTTCGCACCATGACCAACAATGTTGTAGTAATAACCATTATCCATGTTGATGATAATGTATTCACCATCAACCATTTCAGCAACACTCGGCGGGGATTTAAGTTGATAGTTCATGTCTTGTCGGTTGGGTTGCCAAAGGGAGAGAGTAGCTCCATGTTACCCTGAATCTTGCGTCGGTTGATCGAATCAGCCAGTACTCTAAAAATTCCCAGCTCATGAATATTCTTACCTGTAGTCATGTTCTGACCGTGTAAACGATATCGTAGGCTTACATCGGGTTCGAAGTACATTTTTTCACCACGCTCTCGCAATCGCAAATATAAGTCGTGATCCTCACCAAAACGCAGAGACGGGTTAAAGAAACCAACCTTTTCGAAAATTTCCGCACGGAAAGTAGCGGCGCCTAACTGAACAAAGTGAAACACACTAACACCATCCTTGAACGCAAAGACCTTATCCGCCATCTCGCCTTCAAACTCATAACTTGCTTTACCCACAATAGCTGCATAATCATCGTGCTCTTCAAGAAACTCAATATGTCTTTCAACTCGCCCCTCTGACCACAAATCGTCATGATCAAGAAAGCTTATATATTTCCCTTTCGCAACCGCCAAGCCGGCATTGCGGGCTGATGATGGGCTCGTGGGTAAAGAATTTGTGATGAGATGAGAATTTTGAAACTTTGTCGTAAACGACCTAATAATCTCTGGAGTAGCATCTACAGAACCATCATCAATAATAATTATTTCATCAAACGATCTAAGTGATTCAGCCAAACAGTTCAAAGCCGCATCAAGATGAGAAGCACCATTCAAAACGGGCACTATCACACTAAGACTTGAGTCACGTTTTGACATAAACTTTAGCCTGTACGGTATTCATATAGTCCTTGTACACAAGGGTGAGGTCAGCCACGATCGCCTTAAACACAGCAAGCTGTTGTTCCAGCTCTTTGATCCGTTTGAGTTCATAAGCTTCCAGGCCACCATATTTGGACCGCCACTTATAGAACGTGGCGTTACTAATGCCGTGGTTCCGGAGAACATCGGCAACCGGTATCCCGCTATCTGCTTCTTCAGAGTAGCCACAATCTGACTCTCGCTAAAGTTGGACTTACGCATCGAAACCTCCTGTTTGTCATCTTGCCATTACCAACAGAAAATTCCACTAATTCGTGTCTTACTTCAGGGGGAGACTACAGAACACGTGAAAGTGCATTAGTGATACCGTAAGAGCGAAGAAGTAAGAAATCGACGTTCATAAAAGCCTAGGGGTCCTAGAAAGTCAAGCACTGCATGACCAACTGTAACTTCCTGAAATGGTTACTAAAAACAGGTACTACCGCCGTTCGAGAATCAGCGAGGCCAAATTTCGCCAGCTGGTGCGGTGCTTTGCGATGGATCTGACGGCAACGGTAACTGCAGAAATGACGGGTATTTCGCTTCGTTCTGTAAATACGATCTACCTGAAGATTCGTCAACGATTGGCCGTAGCCTGTGAGTTGGCTTCGCCTCTGAATGGGGCGGTTGAAGTGGATGAGTCTTACTTTGGTGCCCACCGTGTGCGAGGGCGTCGTGGTCGAGGAGCCTACGGCAAGACGATTGTCTTTGGTCTCTTGAAGCGTCAGGGGATGGTCTATACAGAAATCGTCCCTGACTGTAAGAAGACTACGCTGCAAGGGATTATTCGGGGTCACATCGATCCGGAATCGGTGATTCATTCGGATGGCTGGCCTGGTTACGATGGCTTGGTCGATATCGGCTTTGACAAGCATTTCCGGGTCAATCACGGTGCCAACGAGTTCGCAGTGGCGAACGTCACATCAACGGCATCGAGAGTTTCTGGAGCTACGCAAAGCGAAGGATGGACAAGTTCAACGGCTTGACTAAAAGAACCTTCTATCTGCATCTCAAGGAAACTGAGTTTCGATTTAACCATCGGGGTGATAACCTTTACCTCGTTATTCTAAAATTACTGCGCCTTAACCAGCTTTAACATCAGAAGACACAAAAAAAATTATATTATGACCATCTTAGTTTGTCGTAATAGCTTTGCTGTATAGAACCATTACAATTTTCATTATTGGAAAGTTTTCTAGCAATAACGAACAAACTTAGTGGTCTATCGCTCATAAATTCAATACGTCTACCTGTTTTAATAGCATCTTCAAAAAACTGAAGGTCCGAGGAACCTTGCTCATGATATAAATAACAAGAACAATTAAAGCCATTTTCAGATGAAAAAAACCTATAGAATAATTCAGGATTAAATTGATAGAAACCGTGCCCACCCCATTGATTACAAGGCAAAGCGGCGACGTAAGTACCTCCTACCTTTAACATCTTTTTATAATTATTTAAAACCATTGGCACATCAAAAATGTGCTCAGTAGAACCACCGTCAAATACAGTTGTATATTTATCGACAAACTGATCATTTATCGAAAAATTGAAGTCATGTATATAATTCGCGCCTTCATATCCATTAGCATCAAAGCTTACGCAATTCGAGTTGAAAACAGTCTTAAAAAAATGATCTGAGAAAAGTTCATAGCCAATTGAGTTGTTATCAAATTCAAACTTCTTTAAAAACTCATACTTTGAAGCAAATGAAAAATACTGTTCGTACGTGAAATAAAATTGTTGCCTGCCGATCATAGCAAATTCGCTAAAATCAATATCTTTTTCTTTTTTAAAATAAATTAAACTATCAAGTGTATTAATTGTAATTCCCATTTCAAAACCTTCTAAATTGATTTCGTATTTATTAAGTGATCGGCGATAATTTTATATAGATTTGCAGACGACAAATAATCTTTTTTGGAATGGTATATATCAGCAAGATTATAATATTCAGAAAGTGATTTTGGCTCCGTTACAAGACTTGGCGACACAGGAGATACTGAAGCATACTTATCCCAAATTTTACGATATTTTTCTTTACACCAAAGATGCCATGGTTTTATAGTTGAGTTAAAATGAAATATTGCATTTAAAAAACATTCGTTATCTTTTAAATCATCAATTAATTTGAATGCAATATCATTCAACTGTATATTAAACCTTGAAGGTATTATTGATTTTTTTGTAGTTAATGAACCATTAAGTAAACATTGATCATGCCATGTAATTGAATCTTTATTTAAAGCATAGTAACTAGCCAATAACGTATTTATTTTCTGGATACGCCATTGTTCTGCATTGATTAAAAGAACACCAGCATTTAAATAGCAGTCACTTATTTTTAATCTAGACTTTGCAACACGGCCTCCGACCGAATCTTCAACACCAGATATCAGAACATTTTCAGGAAATTCATATTCGAACAAATCGGAAACATCACACTCTACTATTAAGTCACAATCCAAATATAAAATTTTGTCAGCGTCTATATAATCAGAGGCAAATAATTTAAGATATGTAGCCGAAGTAATATGACCAGAAACACAATAGTCATTCAGTATATTGGGGTCTACAACTTTAACCTCAATTTTTCTATTGAATCTTGACTCAAGCATCGAGATGTTATTTCTCAATTCATTCGATTCATTAAGAACAAGCAAATTTGTAGTAAAGTTTCTCTGTTTTGAATTAAAAAACAAAGAAGTTAGAACTACCATAGCATGCTTTTCATAGCCAGAATCGAAGCAAAGTGCGACTGAGTTTCTATGTTTTAACATCTATTACCTAGTAATTTTATGGCAGTAAAAAATAAAGAGCTACTAGCAAACAATCAAGGCACAAGCTCAAATATTAGTGTAGACATAATTTCTGGCCTTCCCTTAAACATCACCTCGACTTTATCTATTCCAGAGCTTTGTTTACTGAGTCTACTTCTTTCAGCGTGGTCATCCACTAATCTGACAGCACTAGCCACATATTCATCTATTGTTTTGGTTGTCATCCAGTCAGGCAGGCCTAGGCGACCGAACATCCCTTCATCAATATGTTCGTGTACCTCTCTGCCCGTCTTATTAATTCCCACCAAACCACAAGTAACAGTATCAACAATTCCGTTGGTATTTCCAAATGGGAATGGGTTGATGAACATGTCACAGTTTGAAATGACTTGCATGTAATTAGCGTAATTTTGGTGTGGGTAAACCGTGGCAATGTCACCCAGATACTGACGTACAACCCGTTTAACCTGTGGATAGACAAGGCCTTGGGCTTGACCAATCAGAAAATGAAAGTGAACTTTATTCTTTGCCTGATTGGCGATTTGTGCGCACGCCGACAAGAATCTCGGATTGAGCTTCATTGTGGTAGAGCAAACAGCAATTCTTACCTCTTCTGGGTTTTCACGGATGGTCGTGTTTAGATTAAGGTTTTCTGCAGCAGCAGATGGCCGATACGGCATGCCATCTTTTGGAAGTACGAGTAACTTTTCACTAAAGCAAGCAGGATCACCAACGTAATCTTCTTCAACAATGACGAAGTCCATCTCGTCTGAATGCGATGTTGCCGGATGCCCCAGGGCCATGGCCTGCAATGGGGCAAGACGAAGGTTAGCAAGGTACATGGTTAGGTGGAACATGCCAACGCTTGGCATGTAGAGTACTTGGGCCTTATTTTCTTCAGCAACTTGTCGGATTTGGAGCAGCTGATCTTTCATGCTGCCGGGCTTAATTTCGATGAATTCATCGAAAACGTCCTTACCAGCTTGGTCTACTGCCGTACTGTAACCCATACCAATAGTTTTGAAGCGCTCCCTGGAGGATTCCAAGGTTCTGGAATGAGTTCGGTAGATCGAATGGGCGGCCGTAAACCACTCCATGACCACTAGCATGACGGGCTTATCCGTTGATTTATCTTTGGATTTCTTTTTAGTAGGTTTGGCGACTGGAAGCGGCTCGATACCTTCCTTTTCCATCCAGCGTTTGATGAGCACGTTAATTGATCGCTTTACATCGTGCTTATCTGCACGATCGGCATAGCTACAGTGCATATAAACATCGTGCAGAATGCCTGAGGGCAGCTGTGTAATATCTTCGATTTCAGGAAGTTTTTGCGTTAACCAGGGCAGGATCTGTTCGCGCTTCTGGTGTGCCAAAGGTGAGCCAATAAAGCGTGGCGACAGTAAAACCATGCACAAACCGGCTGCCAATACTTTATTAGAGTTCCAGAGCGCATCAAGATTAAGCGGGATTTCTGATTCAGGCGTATACAAAAGGCAGAACTTGAGTATATTCTTTGGCTCAAGCTGAACGGTCGCCAGATCCGCACCGTTGATGTTCATAGCGCGTACGATATGATCCGCGTTGCGATAAGGCGTTGCTGCAAAAATACTGGCAAACCAGCGGTGCCAGTTAAAGATTTGCTGGAAGCCTGCCGGTGAGAACTGGAACGCAGGATCTGTAAACAGGGCAGTAATGGCCGAAGCTACTCGCGTCCATAAATGCTCATCGGTATCTTGAGCCAATACAGCACCCAGTGGCTTGGCTGAGAAGTTCTCACCCGTCCGACCGTAATGCTTATCGAGCTCTGCCAGCAGCGCCATCAATGACTTGGCGGCGGCCTCATGTTGGCGTGTATATGCTAGGTGTTCGAATTCTTCGAGGTTGAATTTCATTGTTCTTCTGTTCAAAAAAAAGGCATGAATCTTTACGACTCATGCCTAGTGTACGCCAAATGTATTAATTCGTTAAGCGGATTCTTTTTCCACGTAACGATCAATCAGCATACTCATGTTGGAAAGTGACATCAGGTGAGCGTATACCCAACCCAGCCAACCTTTACTAAATAAATCAAAGACTTTCTTCTGCGGCAGCTGCATGAGCTTTTGCTCGTTGATCACAAAAAGGTGATCAAACAGGAACTGCTTGCCGCCGGCTACTTCAAACTTGGCAGCCATCTCGGTAAGCAGTTCTTCCTTGACCAGCAAGTCTGTGAACTCTAAGGTCATACGGCTGTGGCCGTAGTGTTGAAGCAAAAACGCTTTTGCTGATTCCAGTACGTCACCTTCAGCGCCATCTTCTTTAAAGAAGGCATCACCCTCTTTGTTCTGAAGGCGATCACACGCTTTATCCACAAAGACTGTCTGAACACCCTTTTCATTTGGTTCTGTCAGGATGAATGGGTAACGCCGAACGTATGAGGGTACGTAATGCGCATCCCACTCATTATCCTTGTCTAGATAAAGATTCTGCTTGTCTTCAAGGCCAAGTAGTGCACAAGGCACAAAAGAACCATTGGCGAGTTTGACAAAGACGATTGGATATTCTTTGGCAACTTCGTAAAACTCGATGCCAACAATCTGAACCGAATTGGTCTCATGCGCAAATTTGAAGTCTTTGAAAGGACCTAGCTTCAGATCCCGATGCTCCTCCTTCTGGAGGGGCACCGGTTCAACGTAGAACATTGGGTTTGCCACTATTACAATTCCTTTTCACTGTTATTTGAATCCGCACGAGATTCTACTCCTGCAGGCAGTTTGACACCACGATTCTTTGTCTTAACGATCGGGGCAAACTTGTAGGTGTATGGTCCGTAGATTGAAGCAACTTCGTTATCTTCAGAGCTATACATCTGACGTTGCAGCGTATTCGGCGTAATTCTTGGCGGTGTCATGTAGACATAGCCATTACTGCTGAGATACATCTGATCCAGGTAGGCTAGTGATACTGGGAAGCCAATATCTTCTCCAGGAACGTCTTTACCGCAGACATTCCGACCGTTCAGGATACAAGCCCCAGGTGGCACGTTCAGCAGGTGGAGGATCTTATCGCCAACGTTACCGTTGATGTCAATCGACACCTCATTCTGCATACCACCGGCATAGGTGTAGAGGGAAGGTACATTGACATTGAGCGGCGCAGCAAAAGTACCCACTACCCCGTTAATACCGGATAGTGTGGATGCCGTGGTGGAGATGATGTTAGTCACCGAACCCGCCAGGTTGTCATAGATCGACTGATTGGCTGTCATGGTAACTGCACCAGCTGTTGCCTGGTTTTGACCCAGATACAGGCTGTTTGCATCACGCAGAGTGATCGATGTGCCCAGCAGACCTGCACCATCCTCGCCTACCTGACCCACCGTACCAACAAAGTCGTTGGATGCGTTGTCAAGGGTAATGGCGTAGCCATTGGCGTTGATATGTGTCGTTCCACCGACATACATCGTCGATGCCGAGCCATTCTGGGTTACCGAACCGCCCGTTGTCAGATCCAGGTTCTGACTCAGGTAGGTACTTGGCATGACCAGACCACCAGCTGTATCAACCGTAAGGTTGGTCAGTTGGTTGGTGCCACCAATGGTACCCGCCAGGATGGTTGAACCATCATCCACAATCGTTAATGCTTGTGTACCGTCGATCGTGCTGCCGAAGGTGATATTAGTACCTGTCAACAGGTTGTTAACACCCAAGGTTGCTTGATCGTTGTAGGTCTGGGCACCTGTGGTGTTAACAAAACCACCATTGAGTGCGACTGAACCCGGCGCATCCGTGGTGATGCTTGCCAGAGCAACGTTGCGGCCAACTTCACCATTAAAGAACTCCGTACCAGCCGAATTCAAGGTAAGGTTGTAAGCACCGTCGAGCGTTGATGCGAAGGTAATATCACCGATCCCGCCCTCGCCACCAACACCTGTGGAAACCGTTACGTTATCTGTCAACTCAGTTGCTGAGTTAAAGGCAACGTATGAGTTACCAGTTGTCGTGACGTTACCGCCAGTACTAATACCATTTGTTGCAGTGATGTCAACATTGCCACGTGCTGTGATATCTGCTCGAGAGGCAATAGTAACTTCGTCACTCATGTTGTAGGTCACTGTAGAACGTGAGTCAACAGTGCTGTTTTGAACCAAGTTTGCACCGTTGAGGTTCACCCCACGACTGGTTGTAGTGACCGCACCCTCGAGGAAGGTTGTGCCAGTTCCAACGACCTGTGTCAAAGAGGCTACCTGTACGGAATTGTTCAACAGTACATCGTGTGCCGTGTCGATCGTAAGATTACCAAACGAACCCGCTGAACCGATTGCACCCAGAACAGCAATATCGTTTGAGGCACTAAGGATCAGACTGTTACCACTCGACGAATCAATGGTGCCCGCACCGTTGAAGTTGATATTGCTCGCACCAATTGAAACTCTCGAACCAGAATACACTGTCAGATAAGTTGCTCCGGTAAAGGTAGCATCTTGCGAAGCCTGATAACTGATACCACGAAGATTGATTGCATCACTTGTAATATCAATATTTGTGGCATCAATATTTCGGACCGTCGTGGTGTTTGCGCTCGTGACTGTGAAGTCACCAAAGTAACCAGCGTTGCCAACACTGCCCGTAACTTCAACTTGACCGGTGACGTTGTTAGCCGTCAAGGTAAGATTTGCACCTGGCATAGCTGGAGCCGCATTGACCGAGCCGAAGAAAGTGATGTTGGATGCATCAACATCAACATCCGCAATTGTCAATCTCGTGTTACCCGTGAAGGTGGCGTCTCCTGATGCCAGATAATTTGAGCCGTTCAGGTTGATGTCGTAACTACTGATCGTGATATTACCGGCAGACACATTCTGAACCGTAGTACTTGCTCCTTGTGAGACATTGAACGTACCACCACCCGTCAGGTTCGTCGTGCCAGCAACCAGTACCGTACCAGACGCGTTCGGCGTCAGGGTCAGGTCATTCGTACCAACAATCGTACCCGTGCCGTTGAACGCGATGTTCGTGGCATCAACCAGTGTGGCTGCACCCGAGGTCAGGTTCGTCGCGCCCGTGAAGGTGGCGTTTCCTGCTGTAGCCAGGTAGTTCGTGCCATTCAGGTCAATCGTCGTGCCAGTCACAGCCATGCTGCTGGCCGCAACGTTCATCAGGTTCGTGACGTTCGAGCTGCTGACCGTCAGTGTACCAATCGGCTGTGAGTTACCAATGTCACCCGTC
>JACCDN011044735.1_pt1 | contig 20054 bp, 9 predicted proteins | sample 7441691 | NCBI WGS metagenome assembly JACCDN01 (sample SAMN15323439, study PRJNA562643) | freshwater metagenome | isolation source: river surface water | place: USA:Blue River Watershed | collected 2017-08-16 | reverse complement strand
TCGAGATGCGCTTCACTTCTGTTTCGCTCTCGCCAGGATTCACTGGAACGAAAGCTTGCCAACGGAAGCGAGGGGACAGGCGAGCCCACAAGACCATTTATGACGGCTGCATGCGGGCCACCCAGTACGGAGCCAGCATCATCCCTTTCGCCCACAACGATTGCCGGGACTTGGAGGAAAAGCTGGCTCAGAGCCAAGCCAAAAAGAAGCTGATCTGCGTCGACGGGGTCTACAGCATGCACGGCTACGCCGCCGATGTCCCCGGGCTTCTGGCGCTCTGCCAGAAGTACGATGCCTTCCTTTACATCGACGACGCCCACGGGTTCGGCGTGCTGGGGGAGAGGTCCCCTGCAGAATCTTCGCCTTTCGGCGCAGGGGGAGGGGGAGTGATTCGCCATTACGGGCAAGGCTACGAACGGGTCATCTACATCGCCGGCCTGTCCAAGGCCTATTCCGCTCTATTGGGATTCATCGGATGCACGCCGGAATCCAAGCCTTTCCTGAAGGCTTGCCTGGACCCCTACCTTTATTCCGGCCCCGCTCCCATCCCCGCCCTCAGCTGCCTGCTGGCCTCGCTCAAGCTCAATCGCCTGGAAGGGGATGCCATCCGCGCCCGCCTCTACGGCCTTTCGCGCCGGTTGGAGCAGGGAATGGAAGAGCTCGGCCTGCGCAACGACAATCGCACCGGCTTTCCGGTCTACCGCATCACCCTGGAGGACCCCGAGCAGGTCCATCTTGCCGGAGAGCTCCTCCATCAGCGGGGAATCTACGTCACTTTGGCCCCTTACCCCCTGGTTCCTCGCCACGAGGCCGGCTTTCGGGTCCAGCTCACGGCGGCCAACACTCCCCAGGAGGTCGATCGCTTGCTGGAGGTGCTGCGGGACATGGAGGGCCGGATCCCCCTCCAGAAAACCGAAAGCTCCCGATTAAAGGTTAAACTCAATCCTCTTGAGCCCAAGACCCCCCTCAAAATCAGGCAGGAGCAGGAAAGCCTGGCTTAGGCTCAGGGAATTCTTCGGCGGGTTCCGGATCGGAACCAAGCTGATCCTCCTCATGGTCCTGATCACCTACTTTTCGGTCACGGTTGTTGGCCTTTCCAGCCATCAGGTGGGGCGAAGGATCATTGACGAGCAGATCAATCAGGTGCTGAGGATTCAAACGGAAGGCACCTTGGACGACATCAACAAGCTCATTTTCGACCGCTTCAACGACATGCAGCTGCTGATCAGCGATTCGGCTCTGCTGAACCCCGGCGTGAGCGCTGAGGAGAAAAGCAGGGTGCTCAAAAGCAGGCTGGTCACCTTGGGCTGGTACGACGCGATCCATTTCGCCGATCCGGAGGGGGTGGTGATCGCCAGCAGCTCCAAAAGCGCCTTGGGCGCGGATTTCGGGTCCGACGATTGGTACGCCGAAGCCTCCTCCCGCTTCATTCATGTCAGCGACGTTCTGCTGTCGCCCTTTTCAGGAAAGAAAATCCTGGCCTTCACCAACACCGTGCAGGATGCCGACAGCCAGGTGATAGGCCTTCTCGTGGCCGAATTCCCCCTCCAGGTCCTTTCCGACCTGCTCAAGCGCACCGACCCCTCCACAGAAGCCTACCTGATGGACCAGTTCGGGCAGGTGATCGCCTACAAGGGCCCCCCTGCGGAAAGCAATCCTTCCGTCAACGAAGTCGGCCAGTACCAGTACGATCCGTCCTACCTTCAGCACCAGGCCCAATCGGAGGGCTATTTTTCCTTCGACGGGAACGACTGGCTTCTGGCGCTCCAGATTCCCAAAGAGGCCGCCTACGCCCCCATCAGCCGCTTCACGGCTCTGCTGGGCATCATTCTGCTGCTGATCGGAGTGCCTGTGGCCATCTTGGGCCATTTCGCCAGCCGCCGATTCGTCCGGCCTATCCTGTGGCTCACCGAGGCCATTGCCAAGGTTCGCCGAGGCCAGCTGAAGCAGGACATCCGCTCCAGCGCCAAGGACGAGATCGGATACCTGGCCCAGAGCTTCAACGCCATGACCCACGAACTGGACAAGAAGACCGCCGGGCTGGTGGAAGAGAAGGGGAAGTACAAGTCTATCCTGGAATCGTCCAATGAGGCGATTGTGCTTTTCGATCGAGGCAACCGGTCCATCGCCTTCAACGCCAGGTTCAAGGAGCTCTTTGCCAAGCCTTCCTCAAAGGCTTCCCGGAGCCGGAACGCCGCAGGGATGCTCCACTTTCTTTCTCCCGCCAAAGTGGGCGAAGGCTCCCAAAAGGCTGCCGAGGCCATATGGAGGATCATCGCCGAAGGCGACTTCGCCAAAAGCCTGGAGGCGGAACTCGCCATCAAGGCTCCCTTCTACGCCATCCTTTCGCTCTGCACCAAGCCCGTATTGGCCGAAGGAGGAGCTCTGCTGGGGCGCATCTGGATGCTGAGGGACATCACCGAGCAGGCCGAAAGCGAGCGTTCCAGGAGCGAGTTCATCAAGATCGCTTCCCACCGGCTCCGCACGCCCATCACCGCTATTCGGTGGAATTCCCAAATGCTCCTGGATGGCACGCTGGGGGGGCTTTCCGCCGATCAGGCGGAAATGGTCCATGCGATCGAGCTCGGCGCAGACCGCCTCAATGCCCTCGGAAACATCCTCTTCAATGTCGCCGAGATCGAAAGGGGCAGGATTCCTCTCAAGCAGGAATCCATCCCCCTGGAGGATTTGGCCCTGTCTTTCCGCCGCCAAGCCAAGAAATCTGCGGCCCAGCAGAAGGGGGCTGTGGCAAGGGCGGTCTTCGGCCCGCTCAAAGGACTCAGGGTAAGAGGGGACAGGAAAAGGCTGGAGGAGGTTTTTGCGATGCTGGTGGAGAATGCTCTCCTCTACTCCGCCCCCAAAGGCCCCGCCCGGCTTTCGCTTGCGATCCGGATCGACAAGGACGCCAAAAAAGCCGTAGTGAGCCTTTCGGACAAGGGCCCGGGCATCCCTCCTTCGGAGCAGGCCAAGGTGTTCGGCAAGTTTTTCCGCGGGGCCCAGGCGTCCTCGGTCTATCCCGATGGGGCAGGCCTGAGCCTTTTCCTGGCGAAGATCATTCTGGCCTCTTCCGGCGAAAAAATCTGGTTCGAAAGCCAGGAGGGGAAGGGCTCCACCTTCCATTTCTCCCTCAAGCTGATTCCTCCCGCACTGGTGAAAAAAAAGAAGGCTGCGGAATAAAGGCCCGTTGGCTCTCCGAGACCCTAAAAAGCAGAGCGTATTCTGCCACTCCGGGACCTTTCGGCTTCCTCAGGGCAGGCATCGGGACGCCCTGGCCGCCGCACGGCGAAAAGGACCTTGGCCTTTTTCTCCTGAATTTTGGCAGGCCACTTGAGATTAAAGTGGAACACCTTTGTTGAACAAGTTAGGCGTGAATTTGTCTTATGTGAATTTGCCCTAGTTAACTAATAAGTTCTGTATAGCGAATTATTAGTATCTCTTGTAATATTTGAGGCATATTGATCAATAAAACCAATGAGTGAAGAAATTAGATTGGCAGTTTCGATTTTGATATTAACAAGCCTTGCTTTGTCAGTACTTTATTTTCTAGTTAAGCAGCTTAAACGTTACTCCAGATATATTATTCCATTTATTACAACATTCTTATTTACCTTTGGATTTTGGTATCTCATATTCCCTATTCTAATTAAGAATCAATACGTTAGTACCAAATTAACTTTTTTTAATGAAAGTCATCTGTTGCCAATAATGGCCTTAATTTTATTAATGCTTATTTTGAGTTACAAAAGGCTATGCAATTTATGGCATCGTTATAAGAATACAAAGATTATAGATAAAAAAAATCTCCTTTATCCCGATTACATCAGTTTATTTTTAATATTTACTATAGTTTTCTTTTTAAGAAATAAGCTAACAATCTTTTTTGTACAGACGTTGGAAGTTCAAGCCTTTTCAATTGCTGTTATTGTAATGGTATTATTTTGGCTTATCGCAAGTTATTCTAATAAAAAACATGACCGAACTGAAACTCAGAATAATACTAATAAATATTCGCTTTTAGATGAACCTATTATTTATGAAGCTCAGGATTTGTTTGGCAGATCAGAATTTATTGAAGGGTTGTACAAAGAAATATGCGGAATGCAGTTTGAAGATTCGTATGTTTTTGGTCTTTATGGGCGGTGGGGCGAAGGAAAAACATCAGCAATTAACTTACTTTTAAGAAAGTTCAAGAATAATGACGAGTTTTTAACTATAAATTTTGATCCTTGGTATTTTAAAAATTCAGAAGGTATATTGCTGGCTTTTTATAATGAGCTTGAGAATGTCATAAGTAAGCAATATATCATCCCAGACATTCGCAAAACTTTTAAGAAATATCAGAGTTTTATGCTAGCTGGTCTATCAAAAATTGGCATAAATCTGGTATATGAAAAGGACAGCTTAAAAGATATAAAAGCTAAAATTGAAGACTACATAGCAAGAATTGGGAAAAAAATACTAATAGTTGTAGATGACATCGACCGTCTTGATACTGATGAAATGCTATTTGTTTTCAAAATGATAAGGTTGAGCTCTAATTTCAAAAACACCTCTTTCCTTCTTAGCATGGACCATGAGGTTGTGGTCAGAAAATTGAGTCAGCACACAGATAAGGTGGGTCCAGAATTTTTAGAAAAAATCATTCAAAAAATTGTCGTACTGCCAAAAATTGAACAAAGTTCAATAGATAAATTTATTCTATTTTCCGACGGTGCCATTCCTCAAGATGGCGATAATCTAAAAACAGACATTAGGCTCTCATGGATTGATAAGATTTTTTATGATCTCTTAATGAAAGGATTAATCACCAGAGAGGAGATTGAAAAATTCGATGAGCATGTCTCTTATATCTATAGAACAAATTTATCAAAAAAGTTTAAAACTTTAAGGGTAGCAAAAAGATATATAGGAAGTCTTTCTGCTTCTTTGCCCCCCGTAGCCAATGAGGTCAATTTACAAGATTTCATATTGCTTGAGTTTATTAAGGTATTTTACGTGAATATCTATAACGATATTTATGAGAATTGGTGGTTTTATGTGGACAGACGACACCAAGATGATGGGCTACTTAACCCTTGGGGTCTAATTGCGAGTCGGGATGAGCAAAAGAAAAATCAAATTAAAGATGCCCATGTTAAAAGTCTATTAGAAAAGAATATTGATAATGGGATAGAAATTGAAATGGTAACTAAAATTTTAAGTGAATTATTTCCACGAAATGCCTCTGTCTCACATGCTCGTCAAGAAAAAAGAATACATTCAACATCTTTTAATAAATATTTTTTACTCAAGGTTCCTGTAGATGAAATTCCTGATGTTTACTTTGAAACTGTTATTGATATATGGAATAAGGAAAATAATTCAGAGAAAAACATAGAAAACTTTTTATGGGCACTTCAAAAAGAAGGAAAGTTGAAAGAATTCCTTGAGAAGTTAGATTGGCTTCATTTAGACAGAATTAATAATGAAACTGGGGGGAATTTGATTAATTTTATTTATAAAAATATTGAACGCTTCTCTATTGAAGGAACAGATAATCTTTGGAACTCAGAATATGACAAAGCAAAATATCTTATGCTTAATCTCATCAATGAAAAGATTGATCCTAAAAAAATACAGAAGACAATTGAAAATATCATTAAAAATACGCCCAGCCTTCCGTTCGCTGTACATGTCACTATGAGTTGTAGTAAAGAACGAAATAGCGATGGGATAGAGAATATCCAAAACAACCTAAATCTAGAATCTATCAAAGCAACAGCATCAGACAGGCTAAAAGATCATTTTATCAAAAACAGTCACAATATTTTTAATGACTTTCCTGCTGAAAGAGATTGGTGTTTTATTCTCTACCAATGGCTGACTAATTGGGAAACTTTCGATAAAAAAGATAAAAATCAGATAAATAAATATATTCTGACACTCATTAGCAATAGTAAAAAGAATTTAATTCAATTTTTAAAAGGACAAAGGGGTCGTAGTACAAGTAGGGGGATAAGTTTCAATTTAAAAGAAATGGCGAGAATTTATAATGTAGACGAGCTTAAAAAGGTTGCTGAAAAGGCTTGTAAGCAAAAAGGATTAAAGAAGGAGAAAAGGGAAATTCTGACAAAATTTATTGATGCCTTTAAACAAACGACCTAAAAGCCACCCCTGCAATTTCATAAAACATATCAATTGTCCTTTGCAGCTCTTAATCTGAGTTTTCCTTGCCTTAGAGCCTAGTATGCGGCGTTTTTTCAATAGTTGTTTCTCATTTTTCGTTACGAACCACTCGTAGTTCGATTCACTCGCCTCCGCGAGGTAAAAAGATTATTACCTAAAACGATAATTTTTTTAACTTGGGAGCTCAGTTTTTAATAGCCGAGTGAGGCGCCTTTGAGCCAAGCTGAAAAGAACCCCGAGGGGGGCGTGTACCCTGAGGGAAGTCTTGACGCTGATCGAAGAGGGGCAGAGCGAGATTAGATATTTTGGAAAGGCCGAAAACCTTTTTAAAGGTTTTTGGCAGCGCCAAGGGGAATCGAACCCCTATTACAGGAATGAGAATCCTGCGTCCTAACCGTTAGACGATGGCGCCACAGAACAAGGCAGTGCGCATTTTAGCAAAGCCTCCGCAAAAGGCAACATCTATTGCCTGGATTGCATAGGCGTGCCGTTTGACCCTGCTCCTACCTATTGATACCATGGGACAGCAATATCCCCTTATCCCCTTCGCTATGAAGAAGCCTTTCTTTCTCTTGGCGGCTTTCGCCTTCGCGCTTTTCCTTCCGCAGGCCCAGGCCAGCATGCCGGCAGCCAGCACGCTCTCGGGAAAAATCGTGGTCAACCAGGTCACCCTGAACTGGACCAAGAGCACCGCTGGCGACTTCAAGTTCTACAAGGTGGTTCGGGGAACCTTGAACAATCTTCCGGAGTATCCCGACCTCAAGGAGATTTTCTCCACCGACAAAATCAGCGACCTGTCCTTTTCCCAGAGTGTGGATCTGAGCACCAACTACTACTACCGGGTCTGCACCGTGAACACCGGCAATGAGGTCTCCTGCAGCAACATCCTCCAGATCGCCCCCGACCGCACGGTCACGAGCCACAAATTCTTCTCGGATGTGGAAAGCGGCTCCTGGTACGAGCCTTTTGTGGAGGACCTGTACCGGCTCTGGGTCCTGAGCACGGCCAACAGCACCTATTTCTACCCTGCGGAAATGACTTCCCGCGGGAAGATGGCCGAAATGATGGTGAAGGCGATCGTCACCGATGAATCCTCCCTCTCCACCGTGCAGTATTTCTGCGATGTGCCCGCCTCCCACCCTCAGGCCAAGTACATCAATCACCTGCGCACCTTGGGCGTGGTCCAGGGCTACCTGGGCGGAACCTGCGCCAGCAAGAGGAACTTCAATCCCTCCGCCCCCGTCAATCGGGCCGAGGCCGGCAAGATGATCCTGCTGACCTTTGGGGTCGACCCGGATTCCAGCGCCATTTCCGACGACACCTCGGCTGTCCAGAACACCAACATCTTCTTGGATGTCCGCCAGCAGGACTGGTTCGCCAGCTACGTGTGGAGGCTCAAGAAGGACGGCATCGTCAGCGGCTACCCCGATGACACTTTCCGCCCCGAAAACAAGCTGATCAATTCCGAGATCGCCAAGATCGTGTACAACGCTGTGAAGTTCTACAAGAAATAGCCCTTCTCCTCCATGGGAGGTTGCGGAAAAGAGGGGGGTGGACTAAAATCCCCTTTTTTTCCGCAGAATAATGTGGCTTAATGGAATCAAAAACCAAAACCAGCATGGACTCCTTTTCGCTAAAGAACCTGCGAAAACAGGCAAGTCCCTCCATGAACCTTTTTTTCCGGCTTTTCCTGGTGCTGGTGATTTTCTTCTCTTCCCTGGCTTTCCATCGCTACTCCCTCATCCTGGCTCAGGATACGGTGGAATACCAGGAGCTTCCTTTGGATTTGGTGGGGCACCTGGAGAGCCAGAAGCAAATGGAGGAGGCAATCGCAGCGGGGGGCGCGCAGCCTCCAGAGGAGGTGGAGGAGGGGCAGCTCGATGAGCCTGGTTTCCCGGAAAAAGAGCCCGAATCCTCGGAGCAAGGCGTTTCTGGCGCAGAGCCCCCCTCGGACGAATCAACCCTGCTCCAGGAACCTGAAACCCAACCCGCCGAGGCTGGCCAGGAGCCTGCCCCTTCTCCGCTTCAGGAGGAGGCTGAAGAGGCTTCTCCAGCGGACGCTATTCCGTCCTCCTCCAAGGATACGCTTCCTGCCGATGGCCTGGATGTAGGCCAGTCTGGCCTCTGGGAGGACGATGCTCCGAAAGCGGACGAAGCCGAAGAGGGGCCTCTTATTGAGGGGGAGCTGGTGACCCAAGGTTCCCCGGAGCTCCAGGATTCTTCTCTTGTTTTGGCCCAGGTCGAGATCGCCGGCAGGCGCACGGGGGATGCGATCAGCAACGAGGAGGCTTTGGCCACCCTGACCGGCCTCACCACCTCTCGGGAGGATTTCAGGATAGCCATCCTAGAGGCTGCCCTGAAAGAAGAGGCGGGCAATATGGCTCAGGCCGTTCTCGAGGAAAAGGAAATGGCTGATTCTCTGGAGGCCCTTCTGGAAAAAAAGCCCTTTCAAGGTCTGGGGGAGAATATCGAAGACTTGGTGGTTCGCGAGGATGTCAGAAGGGGTCTGGCGGCGGCTTTGGAGAGCGAGCCGGAAATAGAGACCTTCCTGGAGACTCTCTTTAGCCAGGAGGACCGCCAGGCCCTTTTGCTTCAGGTGGCTCAGGCCCAATTGCAGTCGGACAGCCCGGCCCTTGTTTCTGCGGAGCCTTTGATGCTTGGGGCCATAAGGCAGGGCTACGAGCAGCAGGCGCTGAACCAGCTTTTGGCCGAAAAAATCGGCGAAAGCACGGTTTCCAAAAGCATCCTCCTGGAAGCCGCCGCCCAGCCGGCTCCGCCGGAGAATCTGACCGATCCCACCCGGTTTCTTACGGTCACAGCCAGGGGGCAGGGCAGGGCGATCAGCATTCCCCTGGACCGAATCCGCTTCCAGGCCGGCTCCTTGGTGATGAGCGTGGAGCCGATGCGTGAATTCACTCCTGGCCTGTATCAGCTGGAAGTTCAAGTCGCCAACCCGATCACAGGCGAAATGCAGCATTTCCGCCAGGATTTTGCCTGGGGCGTTTTGGCCATGAATCTGGATCGGGACATCTATCGCCCCGGAGAAGCGGGCGAAATCTCCGTTGGCGTTTTGGATGACCAGGGCAAGCCTGTGTGCGACGCCCAGGTTCTCCTGGAAGTCACCGCTCCCAATGGAGCCTTGGATTCTTTGCCTGTCGAAAACACGGGGCAATGCGCCGTGCTGGATTCCATGAACACGGTTCCCGATTACCGCTCAAGCTATGTTTTTTCCCAGGAAGGGGAATACTCGCTCAAGCTCACTGCGACTCAGGCTAACGGGAAGATCCGCACCCGAACCATGGCGGTGCGGGTGGGCGCAGGCGCCGATTACACGGTGCAGCGGACCGCAGCCACCCGTCTTTATCCTGTAGGAGCCTCGGAAATGATCCTTCGGGTCTATTTCGGCCGGGATTTTGAAGGAACGATAATGGAAACGGTCCCCGGCGATTTCGAGATTCTGGAGGCTGGGCAAGGCGGACGCTCTCAGGCTCCGGCTGAGGTGGGCTTTTCGCCCGATGGAACGGAGAAAAAGATTTCCTGGGGCGTTCAGGCTTCCAAAGGACAAATGCTCAGCCTGTCCTACCTTTACGACGCCCCCGATGTCTCTCCGGAATTCTATACCATGGGCCCCCTGGAAAGCAGCGGGAACCTTTACGAGCAGCGCCGCTGGGAGATCGCCAACGACGAGCCTGTGATTGCGGCAGATTCCACCACTGATCTAAAGGGGCACTGGAAATTCAACGAAGGCGTGGGAAGCTCTGCCGCAGATTCTTCCAGCTACGGCAGCAACGGGACCCTGAACAACATGGAGCCCGCCGATTGGTCGGCCAGTTTCCCCGCAGTAACGGGTAACCTTTCGGCCATCAGCTTCAATAGCAACAACGAAAATGTCAGCGTGCCTGATCCGGTGGATGGACACTTGGATTTTGGGAATACGGACGATATCACACTCACGGGCTGGTTCAAGCGAGATACGTTTACGACTACCGATGTCATTCTGGCCAAGCGCAATAGCGGGACGACTGCCGATGTGGGTTATTTTGTCTATCTGCCCTCATCCGATCAGCTGATTTTTGAAATTTCCGATGGGGCGGATGAATATGTGCTAAGTTCCACAGCACTATTCACTACCTCGGTCTGGAATCATTTTGCTATTGTGTGGGACCAGGACAGCGCCGCCAATACTGAAATCTACATCAATGGGGTGGATAACAACGCCAATGATACTGGAACCATAGCCAACATTGGCTCCGTGGCCAATGCCTTGACTTTGCGCATGGGCGCGGAATCGGATTCGGGGAATGTTTTTAATGGAGCATTGGATGACTTGCGTATTTATAAGAAAGCCCTGAGCCTTGCAGAAATTCAGGTTCTGGCTGGTGTTACCACCCTTCCTATTGTGACCAATGGCAACATTTCCATCAATGCCGGCACCGGAACAGGGGGAGCCTTTAAGGTGGGTGACCAGATTATAGCCACCTGGAATAATTCCGCTGGTGGAGACAACAACACCAGTCTCACCGCAGTGACGGCCAATCTTTCCGGTTGGGGCGGCTCAGCCACGGCAGCCATGACCGATACAGCCGCTTGCGGAGGAACCGCCGGAAACAATATTTACGAAGCTTGTTTCACTTTGGCTTCCGGTACCATCGATGCCACGACTGTGAACGTTAGCGTCACTGCCACAAATCTGGCTGGGTCCACCACCACGGCCGATACCAGCAATGCCACGGTGGACAATCAGCCCCCCAATATCACCAATAACGGTACCCTCACTATTTCTACCGATAACAGCGTGGCGGGAGTGGCTGCGCTGAACAATGGCGTTTCCAATCAGGACAAGGTCACCCAGTCCGCCGTCACCCTGGCACTGAGCGATTCTGATACCTCCTCTATTAACCTCAGCACCCTTACCGGTCAGGCTGCCTTGGCCCTCGCCACCCAATCAAATGTTGTCACCGCTGGCTCCCTGGATTCCGCCAGCCAAACCTTCACCATTACCGTGACCGACAATGCCGGCAATGTGAGTACCACACCTTCCGATGCAATATCTGTAGACAATAAAGCCCCCACGGTCACCACAGGAAATCTTTCGGTGATAGGGGCGACTGGAACAGGTGGTGCCTTCAAAAACGGCGATTCGGCCACGGGGCGATGGGACAACGCTGGCGGCGGGGATAACAATGCCGATATCCTTTCCGTCACTTTCAATTTGGCCGCTTTCCGCTCAGCCGATTCAGCTATCGCAGGAACTCAAGTGGCTAATCTTTGGACTGGAACTGCCTCCGGAACTCTGGATGCCCAGGGTGATACCAACAACAATGTTGTAGCCGCCGTTGCCGACGATGGAGGCAACCTGACCTCCCTCACGGGCGCAAATAATTACACGGTCGACACACTTCTTCCTACGATCGATAGCATCACCAGTGTGGCTGGCGACTCTACTGCGCCTTATGTGGATACCACCGATGACAGCAGCACCGCTATCCTTTTTGCCAGTTCAGACACTGGCACGGGCGTGAGTGCCTGTCGCTGGTCTGTTTCCAATGTGGCATACTCCTCCATGACCAACAATTGCGCCTCTTCCACCAGTTGCACCGCCAATCTTGCCGGCGAAGGAGCCAAAACGGTTTATCTGGCCTGTATCGATGGGGCCGGCAACACCACAAGCTCCAATACTCAGGTCGATTACACCGTGCAAGTGCCGGATGTTACCCCTCCCGTCGGAACTTCTATTGCTCCTGATTCCCTCAGAATCATCGACAATGCAAATCCTTCTTTTGTGGTGGCTGATGGTACAGACGCAGAGTCGGGGATTAACACCTCTACCCGCTTGCTAGAAAGGGCCGATGCCACTTACACCAGCAACACCTGTGGAATGTTTGGCAGCTTTTCCTCTGTCGCAATATCTGGAACGTATCCAAATCTCTCCGATGCCACCGTGAGCGGCAGCGCTTGCTACAAATACCGCTATTCTGTTTCGGACAATGCCGCCAATACCACCACCACGCCCGAAACCTCCATCATCGTTCGGGTGCCTCTGACGACTATTGCCATCACTGGCGGCAACAACCAGTCTTATGGAGGGGCCGGGCAAAATCCTATTGGCCACACGCTCGCCAGCCCCCTTCAGGCACGGGTGACCGATGGCGGGTCCAACTGGGCCCTGGCCGATGAGGTGACGGTTGATTTCGCCATCACCAGCGTTCCCGCTTCTCCTTTGGCCACAGGCCAAAGCCTGAGCGCGGCCAGCGACAACACCGATGCCAATGGCTATGCCGAAGTGAGCCTCACTCTGGGCGATCGGGCGGGGGATTACGAAGTGGAAGCCGGCTCCGCTCATCCTTCCATCGCAGGCCTGGCCACCTTCACCGGAACCGCCGGAAACTATTTTGAGGTGATTGTGGCGGAAAGCGACGCCTCCTTCTTTTTGGATCCCCTTTCCCTCCCTCAGGATTTTGCCTCCCCTTCAGTCGCTGTGACCAGCAATGCCGCCAGCTACGAGCTGCATCTCACCCCCGACCAATGGCCCCTTTCCGGCCTGGATCAGATCTTGAATTGGGCCTCCCTCCTCGGCTTCGGCTGGAGCCTTGACCTGGGCGGCATCATGGCTTTCGCCGAAAGCCTTGGCAACCCTGCCAGCACCTTGGCCTACAGCTGTTCGGGAGACAGTTGCCAAGCCTCCATTCCTGTCGACATCGATCTCCATGCGGCCATTGATTTCACCACTCCTCCTGGCACCTACACGAGCGAAATCACCTTCAGCGGCGAGAATGTTAATTATTAACCTGCCTTTACTCACACCCTGGCCTTAAATCATTCCTTCTCCAAATTTTTCAGAGCTAAGCAGTAAGGATCAAGGAATAAGCTGATTTAATCCTTACTGCTTAATCCTTAGCCCTTGTGTCAACATACACTGCTCGAGACAAAAAAACCCTGTGCATAACTGAAAAAATGAAAAAAACTTCTTTCAAATTCATTGGAGCCCTCCGCTTTCCTGTTCTATTTGGATTGGCTTTCTCTCTTATTTTTCCTTCCGCCTGGGCTCAAGTCAGCGTTTCGGTCCAGCTGAGGCCAGCCCCGCCCCAGAATGCTTCCGCTGTGCGGCTGAGCTCCAACCAGGTCCAGCTGACGTGGGACCCCAGCCCTTCATCTCCTTCGCTTATCGATTCCTACAGCATTTTCGTCAAATTGAGCGCCGATCCCTTCTATCCTTTGGCTCCTCATGCGGTTCGATTCGACTCCCTTCCTGCCTATTCGGAGCTCATTTCCGTGAATCCTGGCGTCGCCTACGATTTCAAGGTTTTCGCCAATTCAGATTCGGGATTGAGCAGTCCGGAGGATTGCCCCAGCTGCGAAGCGTCCATTTCCGCTTGCGGAAACGGCCTGCTTGAAGCAGGGGAGGCTTGCGACGGAGGCGATTTTGGAGGCTTTTCTTGCGCCGATTTCGGCTCTTCCTCAGGAAACCTGACTTGCCTGGGCAGCTGCCAGGTCGATTGGTCGGCCTGTGTTTCGCCCCTGCCGTCCGGCACTCCTCCGATTCCTCCAGGAGGAAGAGGCGGCTTCCTTCGGGTTCCTCCCTCCCCCGGTCAAATCGACTCTCCCCCCGTCGCCTCTTCCTCTCCCATTCTGGTCCGCTATTCGGAAGCCAAGGCCTTCGCCCCGAAAACCCTTTCCAGAGTCCGCCTGTATTACAAAAAGGCCGGCGGAGAATGGACGGATTCCGAGCTTGCCTCCCCTGCTCCTTCCGGCTCTTTCCAATTCATTCCTCGCCCCCAAGGGGAAGCCGCATTGTATTCCTTCGCCCTGATGGCTTACGACAATTGGGGGGATTCCAGCCTCCTTCCCATTGGACAAGGCGATGCGGTCACGGACTATCGCCCCACTTCGCTTCCCGACCGCGACCCTCCTCTCTTTGATGCCCTTTTCCTTTCCCAGGATGAGGAAGGGATTCAGGCGAGCTACCGGGGGGCCAGGGACGAGGGGCAGGCGGGACTGAAGAAGGTCGAAATCTGGTACAAGAAAGGGGTGGCCGGAGACTGGCTTTTTTCAGGCCTTTCCAGTCCGAAGGAGTCGGATTCCTTTGTCTTCAGCCCTTCTTCCTCCAGCGGCACCTATTATTTTGCCCTGGTGCTGGAAGATGCCCTGGGAAACCGCACGGAAGCCCCTTCCGGAGAAGGCCAGGGGAGCGTCTCCTTTCTCGCTGAGCCTTTCGAAGCCACTTTGACTGCTCCGGAAGGTTCGGTCACCGCTTCCGATTCGCTCACTATCGTGATGGGTGGGAAGGGCATTGTCGCTTACCGTTACAAGCTGAACGATGGGCCGTATGGGGAGGAGCGGCCTGTGCAGGAGGCGTTGGCTCTTTCCGGACTGAAAGAGGGGAATTATACGCTTGCTGTCATCGGAAAGGGCGAGGATGGCTCTTGGCAGGATGTCTCTAGCCCCACCCTGTATCGCTGGGCAGTCGATTTTTCCCAGCCTCGGCTTGAAATTTCCGGTCCGGTTCCCTCCCTGACCATCACCCGAGCCAGCGACCCCAAAGAGGTGGCCTATACCCTCTCCTATTCGGATTTCGATACGATCAGCCTCGATCTGGAAGACATTTATTTGATCAAGACGGGCACGGCCGAAGCCTTTTTGTCCCTTTCAAAAACAGGCGAATCAACTTTCAGCGTTGTTCTGGGTGGAATTTCAGGCTTCGGAACCCTGAGGCTTTCCGTGGCTCCAGGAACTGCCGATCATGAGAACGGAAATTTCGCTTTCGGCATCGATTCCAGCCCCATCACCTTGGTGAGCGTCGACCCCCCCGTTTCGCCGGAGCCCCTTCCTGAACTGCCGGATTCTCAGGCTCCAGAAGTTGAGCCTGTTATTCCCTACAGCTATGGCCAAGTGAAGGAAAAGGCCCGAGAAGCCATCTTCCTGAATGACATTTCCTTTTTAGGCAAAAGCATTCGCCTCCCCTCAGATCCCCGGATAGCCCTGGATCAATGCCGGAGTCGCTATCCTGCGGCGGATTTTGGAGAAGGTGGCGCAGATGAAGACTTCGACGGCCTTTCGGGAAAGACTGAATGCTACGCTTTCACCGATCCTGAAAATTCCGATAGCGACAGCGACGGCTGCGCTGATGGCGATGAGCTGGCCTGGCTCTCCTCTGATCCAGCCCATTCCGGAGATTGCCCCTTTGCCGCCGACCATGGCCGAGTCTTCATCAGCAGTCCCCAGTCTGGCTGGACGGTTTCCGACCTCGGCGTCTTGGGCCTTGTTCCTGAAGGGGCAGGCAGGGTTTACATGCTCGCCTTCCCTGTTTTGGAAGGAAGAGTTCTTTCCGAGCAGCCCCTTGAGCTGGGAAGCACCACTCGCTTTTCAGCCTCTTCCCTTCGGGGCTATCTGCTCTTCGAAACCTCTTCCGAGCTGCGCTTGCCAGGAAGGCAGTCCTATGAATTGGTGGCCGTCGCCGCAATGAGGGACGGATCGCTGAAATCCTCCCGCCCTGTCCGCTTCCGATTCGATCCGACCTCGCCTCCTCCGCCTCCGGAGCTTTTGGCAATCAATCGGAGCCCCTATGACTCCAGGAGTCCGAGCGCCCTGAGGGTCTATCAGGGGCCTTTCGGAAAAATCCAACTCAAAGGAAAGTCCCTCTATGGAAACCAGATCTTTGCCCTATGGCAATCGCAGGCCATGATCTCTTCGGTCCTGGTCGACTCCCCTTCCGGAGAATTTTCCATTCGGCCTCCGCATCGGCTGGATTCGGGAGAGCTTCACAGGGTCACCCTTTACGCCCTTGCCCCCAATGCGGATAGCGTCCTCAGGTCCAAGCCAGCTCGCCTCAATTTCATGCTGGAGGAAGGTTTTTTCTCGCGTCCCGGAAAATTCCCCCACATCCTGTTTCCTGTCCTGTTTTTTGCTTCGTCCCCCCTCCTCTTCCTGCTGTGGGTTCGGCGCCGCAAGAAAAAGAAAAGGCTGGGATGATTTTTAAAAAACAGGTTGCTATGGATTATTGGAGCAAAAAAGCGTATAATGAAGAAGCAAATAAGAAAGCATTTTCTATTTTATAACCAAAACAAAAATGAAAAATGTTTTGAAGTCTAGCTTATTTGCCCTCTCCGGTTTGGTTCTGGGCGTTTCTGGCTTTTATTTCTACGCCAAAGCCCAGGACGATTCCATTCTTGCTACATTGGTTATCCCTGCCACCCTCAATATCTCCGATGACGGGGTGAATTTCAGCATCGCCAATCTTATTCCTCAGGTGGTCGACACGAGCCAGACCAACACCCTTACCGTTTCCGGGAACGATCCTGACGGCTTCCGCGTGGATGTGGAGCTGGAGGATTTGGATGAAACCCTTGGCCAGCTTTGCGACGATGCTGGTGGAGGCGTTTGCGGAACCAAGATTTTCGACGGAGACGGCACTTCGACCTATGTCAGCTTCACCTCCAATACCGGGTCCGGCGACCTCGATGGTCTCACTGGCGCCACCTTCACGGGTTCGGAGACCAAGCTGGGCGCGGCAGGCTCATACCAGGCCTTCACCGCTTCCGAAGCCACCAATCCAGAGCCCCTGGAGATCGATTATGATGCCTTCACGGACTTTACCGGCGAGCCGGGAACCTACAACGGAACCATGCGCTTCACCATTGTCGCCAACTGATTCCCAACACCTAAAAGGGCCGGCATCCGCCGGCCCTTTTTAGTATACCGAATACCGGGCACTTACCCTCTTCCCTTTTTCTTTTTCTTCAGAAGGGGCCAAAGGGAAAGTCCTGCCAGAGCAATGATGGCTGCTCCCATGAGCAGCTTGGCTTTGTCCCTTCTGCCGAATCCGATTTGCGATTCCAGTGCCTTTTTAGAGAAGCCGTAGCTTGCCTCCAGCTTCGCTGTGTACCGGCCAGCCGGTACAGCCGAGCTGATCCATGGCAAATTCAGCATCACCGTTTCTCCGGGCGCAATGGCGCCCGCCCCCTCGGGGAGAGGGATCTCGGAAACGACATACCCGAAGCCGTTCAGGATCTTCAGCGAACCTGTCACCTTTTCCGTGGCCAAGCCTTGGTTGGCCAGGGTGAGGTCGAAATCCGCCGAAGCCTCGCCAATGTTGATCCTGAAATCTTCAGCAGTCACCTCTTCTTGCAGGGAAAATTCGAATTTCCTGATCAGCGGGGCTTTTGCGGGATCGTAGGAAAGGCTCAATATAGCCTCGAATTCCCCCTCCTTCACACCCTTTCCCCATTCCCCTTGGAAAGTTCGAAGGCTTCCTGGCAGGACATTCTTCTGCCTCAGGTTTACCGGGATCCGGTCTCCGATTTTTTCCCCTCCGGTTTCCGGATCGACATACGAGGCGATCTCCTTCAGCGCTTTTCCTGTTTTCCTATCCACGATCTCAATCCATCCGGAGGGCTTCAAGTGGGTGTTTCCGGTGTTCTGGAAGCTCACCTCGAATTGAAAGGGCTGGTCGGTCCGGAGATTTTCCGGAAGGGAGAATCGGCTGATTTCGCCTTCCCTCACCACATCTCCTTCCACGTTCACGAAGAGCAGGCTGGCTGCCCTTACGCTCACGGCAACTCCTGGGCGGGATTCCTTGACGGGCTGATAGGCCACTGTGGCGTATTTTCCGCCCGCCTCCGCATCCAGAGGGACTTTGACGGTGTATTTGACGCTGGCGGATCCTCCGGCAGGAACCAGCACAGGCTCCTTGGGAAGATCGATCCATTCTGAAAAATCGGCCAAGCCCTCCTCGTCCAGCTCTTCTTTGCTGGGATAGACAGGAAAGCCGGTCTCATCGTTTTTGTAGAAGACCTTGATCACAGGCTCGGCCCTGAAATCCTTCGTCGTCTCGTTCAGCACGGTGATCTCGCCAGAAACCGAGGCTCCCGGCTTCACGCTGAATTCGCTGCGGATGGGCCGAATCCCGATGGCCAGCGCAGAGGGAGTCAAGAATAGGAGGAGGGCGAAGGAGGCAAAATGGATCGGCAGAGGGCGAAGCACTTTGCGTGTCATTGTTTTCATTTGGTTTAGGAAGTACAATCGCCGTCCATTCTTGCATTTTTCAGGAAAAAACTTAAGCTTTTGGCTGCAGGAAGGCGTTTTTGAATTGACAAGGGTTATTTTTGTAAAAAAATACCTCCTGTCTGACGGGGGCGGATTTTCGGCCGGCAGCCCTTGATTGGAGAAAAGCCTTTCTGCTAAAATGCCCAGGCGATCAGCGTATCGCAGAAAGGGGCACGGGCGCTTAGCTCAGCTGGTTAGAGCGTACGATTCACATTCGTAAGGTCATAGGTTCGATCCCTATAGCGCCCACCATCCTTCGCTCCGATATTCATCGGAGCTACGGATGGCAAGCCAAAGCAATTCCTTTTGATTCTCACTCTCGGGCGCCTACCTGCCTGCCGGTAGGCAGGGCAGATGCTTCGGCTCAACTCAGCATGAGCTTCGCGCAGCCATTCGCTTCCTCTCTCCGTTCGTCACTCACGGGCGCTTAGCTCAGTTGGTTAGAGCACCTCGTTTACACCGAGGGGGTCGTGGGTTCGAATCCCTCAGCGCCCACCATTCGACTTCGCCAAAAGCAAGGGATTTTGAGATTTATCTTAAAACAGGTTCCGGTCGTGCATTTATGAAAAGACATTTTTAATTTACGGCAGTTGTTTTTCTCTTGGGTTATTCATGCCGAATACAAAAAAGCCCCGACTTTCGCCAGGGCTTTTGAAGTTCTGTTTGAGGCAGAAGACTAGCGGCTGCCGAAGCCACCGCCGGTTCCCTCCTCGCGGGGGCGAGCCTCCTTGACCAGGACCTTGCGGCCGGACAATTCGACGTCGTTCCACATGCGGATAGCCGCTTCGGCATCCTCGGGAGTGGTCATCTCCACAAAGCCGAAGCCCTTGGAGCGGCCGGACATGCGATCCATGATGATCACAGCGGAAGCAACTGCACCGACCTTTTCGAAGGCCTGGCGCAGATCATCCTCGGTCATACCCCAAGAGAGGTTGCCGACATAAAGTTTGGTACCCATATAAATATGAGTTAAGAAGTATTGAACAATTTTCCATTTGCGCTTCTTAACTCAGAAATGAGAAGAAAGTGAAATGTATCAATTGCTGCTCCATTATAGTCATTGTCGAGCTCAAAGTCAAGTTCGGCACCTTTTTCCTCTAAAATTTATTGCATAAATAAATTTTTATAATATAATGCAATCCTCCACCCCCTCCACCATGGCCCCCCAAAGCCCCTCTTTCCCAACAAGCCGGGAACCTCAAGCTCCAGCAAGACATAGGATCTTGGTGTCTTTGTACCAAAAAGGTGTCGCTACGGCAAAGAGGCATTTTCCGAACGATGCTCCCGATCTTGCGAATGAAGCCCTGTGGGAAGCCTTGGAGTATGCCGCAGGGCATTCCATCGGGGTTGAGGAGGCGAACCGATTCAATTCGTTGTTTTTTCATATTTTGAGGCGAAGGATTCTGGGTAGGATTCGTGCCCAGGCAAGGAGGCGCAAATATGAATCCCTTTTGGCCTTGGAGCCGGAGCCAAATCCACTTTCTTCGTCAGATTTTTGCTCATTCCTCGAGGGCGAACTGGATCTTCAGAAATTCCTTTCCGGATTGGACCCTCTTCAGCAGAAATACCTTTCCTGCAGGCTTTCCGGGATGGAGCGAATTGAAGCCGCTCTTCTTTCCGGCTTGGCTGACGAAGGCGAAACCGAATCGGCCATAGTGAATAGATCGAAGAGGTTCGTTGCAAGAATGAGGTGGCGTACGGAGGCTTATCTGAAGGAGGCCTCAGAACCAATCTAGGATCTCCTTAGGAGAAGCCGGATGAATGCCAGCTGGACCATTGCAAGACTTGTTTTCAGCTTTTTCTCACAGTTTTTCCACAGCCTCCTGCACTTCTCCAGCCAGGCGAAG
>JACCDN010907189.1_pt1 | contig 20063 bp, 18 predicted proteins | sample 7441691 | NCBI WGS metagenome assembly JACCDN01 (sample SAMN15323439, study PRJNA562643) | freshwater metagenome | isolation source: river surface water | place: USA:Blue River Watershed | collected 2017-08-16 | reverse complement strand
GACGCCCTTCCTCTTGGACCGCATTTTCCAGATCACCGAAGGCCGCTCTCTGGCGTCAAACATCGCCCTTGTGCTGTCAAATGCCCGGCTTGGCGCGGCGATTGCGAAAGCCATGCGCTGACCGTAGAGTGGCGGTGCGCGCACAGGAGGCCCCATGTCCGAAGACCCCCGCCGTTCAATTCTGGCCGCCTTCCGGGCGTCTTTTCTGACAGGGCTTGTTGTCGTCTTACCGGTGGGGCTGACGATCTATGTCGTCTGGGGCGTCATCGGCTGGATTGAGCGCTGGATCCTGCCCCTGATCCCCGCCGCCTATCAACCCGAGGCGCTGGTCGAGCGTTATTTCGGCCCGGAAGCGAATTTCCCGGTGCGCGGCGTTGGTGTGCTGGTCTTTCTGGTGGTCACCGCCATCGTGGGCTGGCTCGCGCGCGGGCTGATCGGCCGCTCGGTGATGCGCAAGACCGAGGATATGGTCGACCGGGTTCCTCTGGTGCGTTCGGTCTATTCCGGGGTGAAGCAGATCACCGAGACCTTCTTCACCAAGAAGGAAAAGAGCTTTGATCGCACCTGTCTCGTCGAGTTTCCCCGCCAAGGCTATTGGGCGGTGGGAATGGTCGCGACCAAACCCAAGGGCGAGATTGCGGCGAAGTTGCCGAATGGCGAAGACATGGTTGCCGTCTTCATCGGGCTGACGCCCTTGACCTCGGGCTTTTTGGTCTTTGTGCCGGAACGCGAGGTAATTGTGCTGGATCTCAAGGCGGATGAGGCGGTGAAGCTGATTGTGTCGGCGGGGCTGGTTTATCCTGCGTCCAAAGACCAGCTGCAAACCGCCCTCGCCGCCCGCTGACCGATTTTTCGTCGAAAAATCGCCCGGCGCGTTAAAGCGCCGTCCAGCCGCCATCGACTGAAATCGTGGTCCCCGTGACCTGATCGGCATAGCGGCTGCACAGATAGGTCACCGTGCCGCCGATCTGTTCGGTGGTGGCAAATTGGCGGCTGGGCTGACGCGTCAGCATCACCTCGCGCAGCACGGTTTCGCGGTCCATGCCATGCACCTTCATCTGATCGGGGATCTGTGCCTCGATCAACGGGGTCAGAACATAGCCGGGGCAGATCGCATTGCAGGTGATCCCCTGCCCCGCCGTCTCCAGCGCGATGGTCTTTGACAGGCCCACAACCCCGTGTTTTGCCGCAATATAGGCCGATTTGAAGGGGCTTGCGGTCAAGCCATGGGCCGAGGCGATATTGATGATCCGGCCCCAACCCTTGGCCCGCATCAGGGGCAGCGCGGCAGCGGCGGTGTGAAAGGCCGACGACAGGTTGATCGCCAGAATGAGGTTCCATTTGTCGACCGGAAATTCCTCGACCGGCGCGACATGCTGAATGCCCGCATTGTTCACCAGAATATCGCAGGCCCCCGCCTTGGCAATCAGCGCACGGCACGCGTCGGCGTTTGACATGTCGGCGGCGATATACCGGGCCTTGACCCGATGGCGATGCGCCAGATCGGCCGCCAATTCGTGATCTTCCGCCCGATCGGTAAAGCTGTTCAACACCACATCCGCACCGGCCCGCGCCAATTCTTCGGCCACACCAAGACCGATTCCCGAATTCGATCCGGTGATGACAGCGGTTTTCCCGGCAAGCATGGACATTGCAGCGCTCCTGTTTTGATGATGCCAAGCTACACTGCGGTGCAGCAAAAAACAGCAGCCCGCATGCCGCAGCGCCAAAAAAAACGCCGGCGCGAAGCCGGCGTTAAGTCGTTGAGGCAGGTTTCATACAGGCAAGAAACCTATCGAGCAGTGCCCTTCTTATATCCCCCCTCGCAGGGTGATCCAAGCTAAAAGTTTGAATTGCCAAGAAACCCCGCGTAGGAAGGGGTTATAAGCCCCGCCAAGAGAGGATTGTTGCTGGAATGAAACAGGGAATAACCCGGCTTTGCGCCCTGGCCTTGGCCGGAACTGTGGCTTTCATCGGCCAATCGGTCTTTGTGCAAAAGGCCCAAGCCCAGCCGTCGCATGGCATAGCTATGTATGGCTCCCCGGCCCTTCCACCCGATTTTGTGTCCCTGCCCTATGCCAACCCCGATGCCCCACAAGGTGGTCGGCTGGTCTTGGGCGAATCGGGGGGATTCGATTCGCTCAATCCCTATATCCTCAAAGGGCAGGCCCCCGGCCAATTGGGATCCTTGACCGTGGAAAGCCTGATGGGCCGTTCCATCGACGAACCCTTCACGCTTTACGGCCTGCTGGCCGAATCGGTCGATACCGATGCGGCCCGCAGCTATGTCGAATTTACCCTGCGCGAGCAGGCAAAGTTTTCCGATGGCACCCCCGTCACGGTCGAGGATGTGCTGTGGTCGTTTGAAACGCTGGGAACGCTTGGCAGCCCGCGCTACCAGAATGCTTGGAAAAAGATCGCCCGTGCCGAGGTGACCGGCCCGCGCTCTGTGCGCTTTACCTTCAACACCGCGGACCGCGAATTGCCGCTGATCCTTGGCATGCGCCCGGTTCTGAAAAAGGCGCAATGGGAGGGCAAGGCTTTTGACGAAACCACCATGGTCGCCCCTATCGGCTCTGGCCCCTATATCGTGCTGGAGGCAAAGCCCGGCCAGTCGATCACCTATGCCCGCAATCCGACCTGGTGGGGCAAGGATCTGCCCTTCAATCGGGGTCTGAACAATCTGGCCGAAATCCGCGTGGAATATTTCGGCTCTGCCGCCACCGTGTTCGAGGCGTTCCGGGCTGGGGAAGAAATGCTGTGGCGCGAAACCAACCCGGCGAAATGGAAGGTGAATTTCGACTATCCCGCCGTGACCGAAGGCAAGGTGACACTGGCCTCGCTGCCGCATCAGCGCCCTGCCGGGATCGAAGGCTTTGCGATGAACACCCGCTCGCCGCTTTTTGCCGATTGGCGTGTGCGCGAGGCGATGATCCTCGCGTTCAACTTTGAACTGGTGAACAGCACGCTCAATGCCGGGGCACTGCCGCGGATTTCGTCCTATTTCGCGAACTCTCCCTTGGCGGGCGACGTGGCGGCCCCGGCCAATGACAAGGTGCGCGCCCTGTTGCAGCCCTATGCCGCCGATCTTCTGCCCGGCACGCTCGAGGGGTACAGCCTGCCCGTGTCCGATGGCTCCGAGGCCAATCGCAAGAACCTGCGCCGTGCGGTGGCGCTTTTGGAAGATGCTGGTTGGACGGTGACCAATGGCCAGCTTGTCAATGCGGCCGGTGTGCCGTTCGCCTTTGAAATCCTGCTGCAAAACGGCTCGGATGATATGATCGCCACCGCCAATATCTATATCGAGGCGCTGAAGCGTTTGGGTATTTTCGCGCGGGTGCAGACGGTCGACGCCGCGATGTACAAAGAGCGGGTCAATGAATTCAAGTTTGACATGACCTATATCCTGCGCGCGCTCAGCCTGTCGCCGGGCAACGAGCAGCGGCTGTACTGGGGTGCGGAACAGGCCGATCAATCTGGCTCACGCAATCTGCCGGGTATCAAATCCCCCGCAGTGGACGCGATGATCGACAAGATGCTGACGGCCACCGACCCCGACAGTTTCAAGGATGCGACCATGGCGCTGGACCGTTTGCTGACGGCCGGGCGCTATGTGGTGCCGATGTGGTATGCCGATCGCGACCTCATTGCCCATGACGCGCGGTTGCAGTACCCTGATCGCCTGCCGCTTTATGGCTTCTACCCTGGGTTCAACCCCGAAACTTTCTGGATCGAAGAATGAAACCTCTCGCTCTCCTCGCCCTGCTGTCCTTGTTGGCCGCCTGCAACACTGTTGCAGGGGCGGGCGAGGATGTGTCGAACGGCGCGCGTACCGTGCAAGGTTGGTTCGGCGGCAACTAAACGGCTGCGTCTTCCGCAACGGCTTCGGCCTTGCGGCCTTCGGGCAAGCGGATCACGGTGACCGAGCATGGTGCCTCGGCCACCACCCGCGCAGAAACCGACCCCAAAAAACGCCGCGTGGTCGAATGGCCCCGCGCGCCCATCATGATGTGGTCGGCCTCAACGGCTTCGGCATGGTCCAGAATGGCGCTGGCCGGGTCCGAGTTTTCCAAGATCGAATAGGTCAGCCGATCATCGGTCAACTCGATCCCCTCGGCCCAGGATTTCAGGCCGACAAGTCGGCTGACATGCAGGTGATTGCCTGCCGCATCTGTGGTCTGGTCAATGCCGATCCGCGCCGTCTTGATGACGTTCACACAAGCCACCCGCGCATCTGGCTGAATGACCAGCATCCGCTTTACGGCCCGGAACAGCTGATCGGACAGGCTTTCCATCTCGGGCGACAGATCCACCGCGACAAGCAGGATCGGCGCGCGGTCGATCTGGCCTGCCATAGAGATCGGCGCGCCAAAGGATTTCACCCGCTTCATCACGCGGCGGCGCTTCCACACCGTCCAGAACCCGTCCTGCGCCATCTTATGGGCGCGGGCGGTCAGTCGCACCTGCATCGGGTGGGTCAGGTCAAAGATCATCTGCGCGGCCGATTGATAGCGCTTTGCCGGATCCACCTCCATCGCGCGCAGGATGATCTCCTGCAGCCACTCCGGGATCTCGGTCCGCAAGGCGCGCGGCGGCACAGGATCGCGCCACAGCCGCTGGCGCACCTGTTTCAGGGTGTCAGGCTCGCCAAAGGGCATCTTGCCGGTGGCAAGCTGGTAGATCATCGCACCAAGCGCATAAAGATCGCTGCGCAAGTCCCCGCGCTGGCGCAGATATTGTTCCGGCGCGATATAGGGGAATGTCCCCATCGGAATGGTGAATTCCTCGGCCAGAAGATCGGGCAGATGGTCGTGGCGCGACAGGCCAAAGTCGATCAGCACCATCTCGCCGCTTGGGCGTTGCAGGAAATTGTCGGGCTTCAGATCCAGATGGATGACATGCTGGCGGTGCAGGTCATGCACGGCTTGGGCCATGCGCGCGGCCATCTCAATCAACGCGTCAATTGCCAAGGGCGCCCGTTTGAAATGCTGCCACATCGACCCGCCGGGGATCTTTTCGGTCACGATATAGGCCATCTGGGCAAAGTCACCCTGCCCCATCACCCGCGGCACATGCGGCCCCGTCAGGCGCGGCATGATCATCTGCTCCACCTCAAAGCCGACGATGGTCGGGCCGTCATAGCCGTCCAGAATGGTGGGAACCTTCATCACCATGGGCGTGCGATACAGCGGATGCGTCACCTCCCAGATGGTGGCAAAGCCGCCCGTATGCAGCTTGTCGCCAAGCGTGAAGCCGTCAATCTCTAGGCCCGTCTGCGGCTTGATCTGCATGCCTTTTCTCCTAGATCCCCTTCACCAGCCGGGCGGCCAAAGCCTCGGGCAGGCCCGCGCTGCGCACCTTGCGCGCTGTGGTGGCGCTGTCATAGCCGACGCGGCGGAAGGTCAACTCGTTCTTTGCGGTGTCCATGATCGACCATGACGCCAACCCAGACCCATCGCGCGGCTGTCCGACCGAACCCACCACCGCCAGCCAACGGCGCGAGCGGATCAACGGCACCCCCGTGCCATAGCCAAAGCCATGGCCCATGACGCGGCCGCTCATGTCGTGGCTGTAAAGGGCGGGCTTGTGGACATGGCCGCAAAAGATCACCCGCGCCTTTGACACGCGAAACGACGGCATGGCGTGATGTTCGCTGGTGACATAGATCCAGTCCTGCGGATCATTGGCACTGGCATGGACAAACAGCAGGTCGTCTTCTGCCACGGTCAGCGGCAGATCGCCCAGCACGGCCTTATGGGCGGCCGACAGCCGATCCACCGTCCAGTCGATCACCCGGCGGGCATTGGAGTTCAGCGCCCCGTCCGGCACGCCCACCGCGCGGTCGTGATTGCCGCGCACCGCAATCGCCCCGGCCGCCATCATCTCAACCAGCGTGTCAATGCACCAGGCCGGGTCCGGCCCATAGCCAACGATATCGCCCAAAAACACATAGCGGTCGATCCGCATGCCCGCGCAATCGGCCAGAACCGCCTCGAACGCTTCGCGATTGGCATGAATATCCGTCAGGATCGCAAGCCGCATGAACCCTCCCCCTTTCGCGGTCCTCCCCGCGAAAGCGCCGTTTCAAATTATGGTTTTTTCCATGCCCGACAGTGATCTGGATCAAGCCGATGGGCAAGAGCCGCGCCCAAAGGTCTTGCGCCTTTTGAAATACTCCCGCCGGAGGCGCCTTTTCTGCCCGCCTCAAGCCCGCCCTCAGGCCAGCGAGGTCACCCAAAGCAGCGTCGCATCATCATCTGACACCGAAATCACATTATGCCCCATCGAGGCGTCATAATAGGCGCTGTCGCCCCGGCGCAGGTCGACTGGCTCGTAAAACTCGGTGTAAAGCCGGATCACCCCGGTCAGAACGTAGAGGAATTCCTCGCCGTCATGGCGCACCCAGCCGTCAAATTCGTCCATCGAGCGGGCGCGGATGGTGGCGCGATAGGGCAGCATCTGCTTTTTGGTCAAGCTGCCGGCCAGCAACTCATGCTCGTAGGTGGTGGTGGCATGGCCCTGCCCTTCACCCAGCTTGGTCACCGCCATGCGCGCGGTGGCCTGCGGTTTGGCGGGCGGGGTGAAAAGCTGTGGCACCGACATGCCCATGCCCTGCGCCAATTTCTTCAGCGCATCATAGGTGGGTGACATCTGGCCGTTTTCGATCTTCGACAGGGTCGAACGCGCCAGCCCGGCTTGGCTTGCCGCCTGTTCCAGCGTCCAGCCCTTGGCCTTGCGCAGATCGCGCACCCGCAGGCCCAGATCCAGCGCCTCAAGCGCGGCCTCGGCCAGCGGCCCGCCGGTTTCACGGGCAATGCGGATCAGTTTTTTCGGATCGGCAGACATGGCATTGGCTATAGCGGTTTTCGCAAGGCTTGCAACCGGGCGCGGCTTGACCCTTGGGACCAAAACTCCGACAAAGCAGGCCAGATACAGCACCAGCATGCCCCGGAGCCCGCCATGATCCGTCTTGATATCTTCTCTGATCCGGTTTGCCCGTGGTGCTATATCGGCAAGGCAAACCTTGACCGCGCGCTTGAGGCCCATCCCGACCACCCCTTTCAGATCGAGTGGCACCCCTTCCAGCTGAACCCCGACATGCCGTGCGAAGGGGTCGACAAGCGCACCTATCTGGCCGGTAAATTCGGAGAGGCGCAACTGACCCAAGTGCATCTGCGGCTGAAGGAAATGAGCCGCGCCGCCGGGGCCGAAATTGACCCGGACACCCCAAAACGTATTCCCAACACGCTGGATGCCCATCGTCTGATTCATTGGGCCGGGCTTGAGGGTCGCCAGAACGCGGCGGTGGCGGGCCTCTTCCGTGCCTATTGGCGCGAGGGGCGTGATATTGGCAATCCCGGTGTGCTGGCCGATATCGCCGCCAGCGCGGGCATGGATCGGGCGTTGGTGGCCCGCCTGTTGGACAGTGACGCCGATGCCGATGACATCCGCGCCCGTGATGAGGACGCCCGCCGCAAAGGGGTGAACTCGGTACCGACCTTCCTGATCGCCCAGCAATATGTGGTCAGCGGCGCGCAGCCGCCCGAGGTCTGGGGCAATGTGATCCGCGAGTTGGTCGAGAAAGCCAAATCCTGATCGGTTCCGCCAGACAGGGCGCAAATTTGACCAATCGGTCTGGACCTTTCAGCCGCTTCGCGTCACAAGGCCGTTTGCCGCGCTTTTGCGGCAGCTGAAGGTGTGCCATGCCCCAATCGATTTCCCGCAATGAATTCATCGCCTTGCTGGCGCTTCTTTTTGCGGTCATCGCCCTTTCGATTGACGCCATGCTGCCTGCGCTGCCGCAGATCGCGGCCAGCCTCTCGCCTGCGGATCCCAACAAGGCACAACTCGTCATCACCGCCTTTGTCCTTGGGATGGGGCTTGGCACGCTGTTCGCAGGCCCGCTGTCGGATGCCTTTGGCCGCAAGACCACCATCCTTGCCGGGATGGCGCTTTACATTCTGGCGGCGGCAGCCTGCTGGGCGGCCCCCAGCCTTGAAACCCTGCTGATCGCCCGCGTGGTGATGGGCTTTGGTTCGGCAGCACCCCGCACGGTGTCGATTGCGATGGTGCGTGATCTGTTCAAGGGCCGCGAAATGGCACAGATCATGTCCTTTGCCATGATGATCTTTACCCTTGTGCCGGCCGTGGCCCCGTTGATGGGCCAAGGCGTTATGGCCTTGGCCGGCTGGCAGGCGATTTTTCTGGTCTATATCGGCTTTGCGCTTTTCATCGGCACATGGATGCAGCTTCGCCAACCTGAAACCCTGCCGCTTGCCGACCGCCGCCCGCTGGCCTTTGCGCCGTTGTTTGCCGCCTGCAAAGAGGTGCTGTCGCTGCGCATCGTCTTGATCTCCATCGCGACACAGGCGCTGACGCTGGGCATGCTGTTTGCCACGCTGTCATCCATGGAGGGGATTTTCGACCAAACCTTCCACCGCGCCGAAAGCTTTCCCAAATGGTTCGCGTTGATCGCCGTGGCGTCGATGTCGGGTTCGATCCTCAATGCGCGGCTGGTGATGCGGGTGGGGATGCGCGGCATGGTCAAGGCGACCTATGCCGTACTTTTGGCGGTGACGCTGGCCTATTTGGCGCTGACGGCCGCCGGCGCGCTGGCGGGGACTGTCGGCTTTGCCGTGCATCTGATGTGGTCCATCGTGCTTTTTGCCGTCATGGGCCTGACGCTGGGCAATCTGAACGCGCTGGCGATGGAGCCTTTGGGCCATATCGCCGGCATGGCGGCCTCTGTCACCTCGGCCATCGCCACGGTGGCGTCGGTTCTTTTGGCCGTGCCGGTGGGGCTGTTGTTCAACGGCACGGCCCTGCCCTTGCTGATCGGTGTGGCCGTTTATGGCAGCTTGGCCATGGGTCTGTCATTGCAGTTGAAAGCGCGGTCCTAAGCGCCCCGCAGCTCACTCCACCTTGGCAGCTTCCATCTCGGCAGCTTTGGATTCGACCAATTCGACGATGTGGTCGATCATCTTGTCGTTGCCCAGTTTGTGGTCTTGGCGGCCGGCCAGATAGACCATGCCAGAGCCTGCCCCGCCGCCGGTAAAGCCGATGTCGGTCATCAGCGCCTCACCGGGGCCGTTGACCACACAGCCGATGATCGACAGCGAAATCGGCGTCTTGATGTGTTCCAGCCGCTTTTCCAGCGCCTCGACCGTCTTGATGACGTCAAAGCCCTGCCGCGCGCAGGATGGGCACGAAATGATCTGTACGCCTCGGGTCCGCAGGCCCAGCGATTTCAGAATCTCGAACCCGACCTTCACCTCCTCGACCGGATCGGCCGAAAGCGAGACGCGGATGGTATCGCCGATGCCGAACCACAAGAGGCTGCCAAGCCCAATGGCCGATTTCACCGTGCCGGAAATCAACCCACCCGCCTCGGTGATGCCAAGGTGGATTGGCGCATCGGTGACGGTGGCCAATTGTTGATAGGCGGCAGCCGACATGAAGACGTCCGAGGCCTTCACCGAAATCTTGTATTCGTGAAAATCGTTGTCTTGCAGCAGCTTGATATGATCCAGACCGGATTCCACCATCGCATCCGGGCAAGGCTCGCCATACTTGTCCAGAAGGTGCTTTTCCAAAGACCCCGCGTTCACCCCGATGCGGATGGAACAGCCATGGTCCTTGGCCGCCTTGACCACCTCGGCCACGCGTTTCGCGTCGCCGATATTGCCGGGATTGATCCGCAGGCAGGCCGCGCCCGCCTCTGCCGCCTCGATGGCGCGTTTGTAGTGAAAGTGGATGTCCGCCACGATCGGCACCGGGCTTTCGCGGCAAATCTCGCGCAGGGCGGCGGTCGATTCCACATCCGGTGTCGAGACGCGCACAATATCGGCCCCTGCAATCGCGGCGCGCTGAATCTGTTCCAGTGTCGCCTTGACGTCATGGGTCAGCGTGTTGGTCATGGTCTGCACCGCAATCGGCGCATCGCCCCCGACCGGCACCTTCCCCACCATGATCTGACGGCTCACACGGCGGTCAATGTTGCGCCAAGGGCGGATCGGATTGTGCGACATGGGAACAGCCTTTCTCTATTGCCCCTAGATAGACGCGCAAAGGCCCCGGGGCAATGCCGCCGGGGCCAATCGCTGTACCAGATCGGCGGGATTATTCCAGCGGGGCCGCGGTTGGTTCCGGGGCTGCCGCCGGGGCCGCATCACCGGCATCGGCCACGTTCAGAACCTTGGCAAGATCAGCGTCCCCGGTCAGATCGGCGGCGGCATATTGGCCGGTCAAAGCCTCGGCCGTCAGGGCGACGTTCTTGACCACATTGGCCCCCGGTGCGGCCGGACCAAAGGTCGCGCCGTTCACGACAAAATAGACCGATCCCGAATTGCCTGCGCGCAGCACGGGCGCGTCCTGCAACGGCGGCACGCTATAGCGTTCGCCGGCATCAAGGATCTTTTCGAACAACACCGTGCCATCGGCGGCGGCCACTTGCACCCAAGACGGGCGCACGGCCAAAACCTCGACCCCCGGCTTTGCCTCGGCCACGACTTGCACCGGCGCGGCCACATCGGGCGACGCGGTCGCCGGGGCGCTGGCCACTTGGGTGTCGGCAACCTCGCCCGGCTTGATCGCCGCAATCGGCCCATCGCGCGAGGTCAGCACCGGCACGGCCAAGGCCTGCGGCTGGTTCATCCGCGCCAAGGGGTCGGTCGTCACACCGGCGGGGGCGTTGGCCGCAACCTCTTCGCTCACCGGGGCCGGTTCGCTGATGGGTTTGACGCCGCCCAAGGGATCAATTTCGGCCACCACGACCGGGGCCTGATCGACCGGTGCCAGCTGCACGCGCTGCACCTCTTGCAGGATCGACCAGCCACCATAGCCAAGCGCCAGAATCAACGCCGCCAACACGGCAAAGGATCCCATGGCTCCGGGTTCGATTCGGTGGACCCAGCTTTCCCGTGCCGGGCCAAAGGCCACGGCGGGGCTGGCGATGGAATCGCGCGCTTCCTCCATCCGGGCCCGTTTGGCGTTCATCGAGGCAGAGGACGCGGCCTGCGACATGCCATGGGCCACCTGAAAATTCGCCTCGCGGCAGAATTTGGCAAAGGCGTGATCGGGATCCATGCCAAGATAGCGGGCATAAGAGCGCACGAAACCGGCAATAAAGCCCGGCGCTTCAAAAGCAGAGATATCGGCATTTTCGATGGCGGCGATATAGGTCGCTTTGATCTTCAGATCACGCTGAACATCCAAGAGCGACTTGCCCATGGTGGCCCGTTCGCCCCGCATGAGATCACCAAGACGCATGTCGAAATCGTCAAACCCCTTCGGTCCCTCGACCTCTGGCGCTGCGGATTTAAATCTCCGCCCGATCATACGATCTGCTCCATGTGCCCCGTGTGTCCCAAATCCGTCGCCAATCTGCGACTCATTTTTTCTCTATTGTAGATTTCCTAACACGGGGCAAACGATTCTGCATGTGCAGAAAGAGCTTAGGCGGAAATCTCGGCGCGATTCAGCGCACAGTGGCGCCACAGGCTATCCATCGCGCGGATCAACCCGTCGATCTGTCCCGCATCATGCACAGGCGACGGGGTAAAGCGCAGACGTTCGGTGCCGCGCGGCACGGTGGGGAAGTTGATCGGCTGGGCGTAAATCCCGTGATCTTCCAACAGCATGTCACTCAACATCTTGCAATGAACAGGGTTGCCGACATGCACAGGCACAATATGAGAGCCATGGTCGATGATCGGCAGGCCAAGCCCACGCAGCCGCATTTTCAGGATGCGGGCGTTGAGTTGTTGGGCATCGCGCAGTTTCTGCCCCTCGGCGGTTTTCAGATAGGCGATGGAGGCCGCGGCCCCGGCTGCCACGGCAGGCGGCAGCGACGTCGTGAAGATGAACCCCGGCGCATAAGACCGCACGGCATCCACCATCTTTGCAGATGCAGCAATATAGCCGCCAAAGACGCCATAGGCCTTGGCCAGCGTGGCATTGATGATGTCGATCCGGGCCATCTGGCCATCGCGTTCCGCAACCCCTGCCCCACGCGGGCCATACATGCCGACGGCATGCACTTCGTCGATATAGGTCAGCGCGCCAACCTCCTCGGCCAAGTCGCAGATTTCCTTGATCGGGCCGAAATCGCCGTCCATCGAATAGATCGATTCAAAGGCAATCAGCTTGGGCGCGGCCGGGTCGTCTGCGGCGATCAGCTCGCGCAGGTGGGCCACATCATTGTGCCGGAAGATCCGTTTTGCCCCGCCGTTGCGGCGCACCCCTTCGATCATCGAGGCGTGGTTCAGCGCATCCGAATAGATAATCAGACCGGGAAACAGTTTCGGCAGCGTGGAAAGCGTCGCGTCATTGGCGATATAGGCGCTGGTAAAGACCAAGGCCGCCTCTTTGCCGTGCAGATCGGCAATCTCGGCTTCCAACTGTTTGTGGTAAACCGTGGTGCCAGAAATGTTGCGCGTCCCGCCCGACCCGGCACCGGTTGCCTCCAGCGCATCGTGCATGGCGGTCAACACGACCGGGTGCTGGCCCATGCCCAGATAGTCATTGCCGCACCACACCGTGATGTCCTTTTTCGACCCATCGGGCTTGGTCCAGACGGCATGGGGGAAATGCCCCTTCTCCCGCTCGATCTCGATGAAGGTGCGGTAGCGGCCTTCGTCATGCAGACGGGCAAGGGCGGCATCAAGGGCGGCATCAAAGTTCATCGCGTCTCTCCTGGGTGTCGCCAGCGGGGCGGGCACCTTGGTCGTGGTCTGTCTTGTGCCATTGTCTTGGCACGGTCCCCGGTCGGGCTTCCTTGACTTGCATCAAGATACCGCCCTGACAACGGGACAAATTGTCCCTACCGGATGTATCTTTTCAGTCTTGAACGGCCACCACGCAATCGGTGGCCTTTTCATTCTTGGCGGCACAGTTGGTCAGCGCCTGCTCGACCGCGGTATCACCCTTGGCCATGCCAAACGCCCCCGTCGTCGGCGAAATCGCCAGCGCGCCTTTGCGACGAGCATACTCCTCCAGCGCTGCCGTCGCATCGGACGAAAGGCTGAAACCGGCATCTTTCCAGCCTGCTGGGCGGATATAGGCCGCGATCACGCAATCGGTCGGGGTCTTTTTCTTGGCATTGCATTCGGCCAAGGCCGCCGCACTGGCCGACCCGGTGTCATGGAAATTCGCCGCCGCCACCGTCGCCTCGGACATCAGCCCCTCATCGGGGGCGATGGCGATGGCGCCGTAATAGGGCTGGCTGACGCCGACCGTCTTCAAAACCTCGGCCTGATCGGCGGGAAGGCCAGCCTCGGCCATCACCTCAACTTCGGCAACAATCGGTGCGAACACCAGCTTTTTCGCCTCTTTGCCCGTCAAGGGCTCGGCCAGCGCCGGGGTAACGCAGAGGGCAAGGGCAACGATCCCGGCGGGGGTGAGGCGCAGCATGGTGGAGTTCCTTTTGGCAGCAGTTGGCGGCGCTCATAGCGCAATCCGCAGACACTGGACAGTCCCCCGCCGCCTGATAGGCTGCCGCCGTTCACCCATCGGAGATAGATCATGACCTTGGACGCCGTTCTTGCCCGCATCGACGATCAGTTGCCGCAGGCCTTGGAGCGGTTGATGCAGCTGTTGCGCATCCCGTCGATTTCAACCGATCCGGCCTATAAGGCCGATTGCGCCCATGCGGCCGATTGGCTGGTGGCCGATCTGCAAGGGTTGGGGTTTGACGCATCGGCCCGCCCGACGCCGGGGCATCCGATGGTGGTGGCCCATGGGGGATCTGGGGGGCCGCATCTGTTGTTCTATGGCCACTATGATGTGCAACCCGTTGATCCGCTGTCACTTTGGGACCGTGATCCCTTTGATCCGGCAATTCAGGATACCCCCAAAGGCCGCGTGATCCGCGCCCGCGGTGCTGCCGACGACAAGGGCCAGTTGATGACCTTTCTCGAAGCCCTTCGGGCCTGGAAGGTGGTGCATGGCACCCTGCCCTGTCGGTTGACGATCTTTCTGGAGGGCGAGGAGGAATCGGGCTCCCCAAGCCTGATCCCCTTCCTGCAAGACAATGCCGAGGAGCTGAAAGCCGAGATCGCGCTGATTTGTGACACCGGGCTTTTCCAAGACAACGATCCCGCCATCGTGACCATGCTGCGCGGGCTTTTGGGCGAGGAAATGACCATCCACGCCGCCAACAAGGATCTGCATTCCGGCATGTATGGCGGGGCCGCGCAAAACCCGATCCGCGTTCTGTCGCGCATCTTGGCTGGTATGCATGACGCCACGGGGCGCATCACCATCCCGCATTTCTATGACGGGGTGAGCGAACTGCCCGATGCGATCCGCCAACAAGGGCAGGCGCTGGCCTTTGACCATGCGACATTCCTTGGTGATGTCGGCCTGTCGGTGCCGGCCGGCGAACAGGACCGCACGCCCTTGGAAATGATCTGGTCGCGCCCGACAGCCGAAATCAACGGCATCTGGGGCGGCTATACGGGCGATGGGTTCAAAACCGTGCTTCCGGCCGAGGCCCATGCCAAGGTGTCCTTCCGTCTGGTCGGCGACCAAGACCCCCATGCGATCCGCGAACAGTTCCGCAAATGGGTCGAGGCACAGCTGCCCGCCGATTGCACGGTGGACTGGAAAGGCCATGGCAATTCGCCCGCCGGGGTGATGTCGATCGACAATCCCGCCTTTGAAGCCGCCCGCGCGGCCTTGGGCGAGGAATGGGGCCGTGCGGCGGCCTATGTCGGTTGCGGCGGCTCGATTCCGATTGCGGGCTATTTCAAAACCTATCTCGGCATGGATGCCATGCTGGTCGGCTTTGGTCGCGACGATGACCAGATCCACAGCCCGAACGAGAAATATGATCTGGAATGCTTCCACAAAGGCATCCGGTCTTGGGCGCGTCTTTTGGAGAAGCTGGCATGATCGCATGGGCCGAAGCGGCGCATGAAGCCGAATGGCGCCGTCTTTGGACGGGGTTTCTGACCTATTACGACATGGACCTCGCCCCGGAAATTACCGATTTCACCTGGGCGCGTCTGATGGACCCAAGCTGCCCGATGAAGGCCCGCATGGCCTTTGACGGTCCGCAGGCGCTTGGCTTTGCCATCCACCAGCACCACCCCTCGACTTGGGTGATGGGGGATGACTGCTATCTGGAAGACCTGTTTGTGGACCCTGCCGCGCGGGGGAAAGGTGTGGGCCGGGCGTTGATCGAGGATCTCGCCAACCTCGCCCGCGCCCAAGGCTGGAAGCGGCTTTACTGGAACACCGAAATCACCAATGCCGCTGCGCGAAAGCTCTATGACAGCTTCACGCCGGATGATGGCCATATCCGCTATCGGTTGACGCTTCAGACTTAGGGGGCGAGCGCCCCCAAAATCCCTTGTTCCAATTGCGGGACCAATCGCTCGACGCCTATGATGGCCAGATGACTATCGTCGAAGTACAATGATTTATCCGTCGTCGTCAGCGTGCAATCGCCGCCTTCGCGACAGAACAAAGGGGCAGGATCAATCCAGATGGCGCCAGTTTTTCTGGTCGCCCCCATCAATATTCTCCGCGCGGGCGCCGCATAATCAAGAGCGGCCTTGGCGGGAATGGTCAACGGCTGTTGCAGCCCGCCGTCAGTCCAATACTGCTTTGCCACGCGGTCCAGCACATTGAAACCCGGCTCAGGCACTGGGCCGACCACGACCACCTGCTTGCCCGCGGCCTTCAACGCCTGCACCTCAGTCTGTAGGCTGTCGGTCAAGTGAGAAAAACGAACATTGTCGGGCTCATCATCGTCATCGCCGAAACTGATGACATGCCCAACGTCCGTCTTTCGGTCGCCAATGCCATTGTCATAGTCATGGCGCTGAATAGCATCGTTCCAGTAGGCATGCAGGATGACGACCTTTATGGCTGGATCCTTGAGCAGATAGTCATACATGCGTCGGTTGTGGTCTTCACAGATCATATATTCAGGCTTTGCCGGGTTTATCCACATCGTTACCGGGGCGCAGCCTGCCAAGGTCAGCATACGGATTGAAAGCCCATGTCCCGCAAGCCGTCTTGCTAAGGGTTCGCCCAAAACTGCCGCGTGGCTGTCGCCCCAAACGGCAACGGATGCTTCAGCCGCCGCCCCCAGAATGCAGGCTGTTTCCGGCTGAATTTCTCCGAATGCTTGCCGCGGGCCAATGCACTTTTTATAACGCTGTTGATTGTCGAGATCTGGGCCGACCATAATTTGCAGCTTTTCGGGCAACCGCTGTGGAAAGCCATTGCTGACATGCGCAGTGACCGCGAAGGTCGTAATGGCGACAGCCATAGCTGCCATTGCCCAATGTGCAAAACGAGGCGGCAGTTTTTGATGCCGGAATGGCTGCTCGATATACCGCCAGCTTGTGTAGGCCAGTGCCAGCGTCGCACACAGAAAAGCGGCAGTTTGCAGCGGGCCTCTGAGGTCGTTGTCGCTGATCGCCAGAAAACCAAGAATCGGCTGATGCCACAAATAGGCAGAGTAGCTGATGGCTCCTAGCCAGACCATCGGCGGCAGGCTGAGTAAGAGCCGCGCCGCAGAGGCTTGATCCCCAAACGGCAGAACCAGACTGGCCCCCACGACCGGAATCAACGTCCAGACTCCCGGCCAGCCCGAAGGATCCGGTATAACCGTGATCGAGGCGAGCGTTAGCACAAGGCCAGACACCGCAAGACCGCTGCGAACCCCACCCGGCAGCGTCTTTGCCTTTTGATAGGCCATCGCCGCCAGCACGCCGGACAAGAGTTCCCAAGCGCGTGTATGGCTCAGATAAAAGCGAACCATCGTCTGTTCGGGAGGCGAAAATACCGCCACGAGGAAACTCGCGGCTGAAACGATAACTAAGACTGCCCATAGTTGTGCCCGCAAGCGTTGCCAGCGCCACAGCAATATCAAGAGGATCGGCAATACCAGATAGAACTGTTCCTCAACAGCGAGACTCCAAGTGTGCAAAAGCGGATCAGATGCAGCCTCGGGGTTGAAGTAGTCGATCCGCTTCAGGAACCAGACATTCGACAGGAAAATGATCGTCGCAAAGGCGCCGCCACCGTAGTGGCGCAACTCGCGGGGGATCATCATCGTCAACGCAAAAGGCAGCGTCACAAGGATCATGACGAAGAGCGCGGGCAGAATCCGGCGGGCACGTCGGGCATAAAATTCGCCGAAGCTGAAGCGGCCCTCCGACAGCGCCTTCAAAACGATGCCGCCGATTAGGAAACCGGAAATCACGAAAAAGATGTCAACGCCGGAAAATCCCGCGCTGAACCCTGGGACCCCTGCATGGTCAAGGATAACACCAGAAACCGCGATGGCTCTCAGACCGTCAATGTCTCGGCGATGTCCCACGCCACGGTCTGGTCCAGTCAATCAGGTCACCACTTTGGATCCGGTGCAGGGTTGCGCATCGAAATTTAGTTAACTGTCGAGATACATGCAAGTTGGGCTGCAGACTCATAGGGGGATGCGAATAGGAGTTGATAATCGACACGGCAGTCGTTTGAACGCTTGCGCGGCACAGGGACGAGTTTGCAACGCAAAAAGCCCCCACGAGGGGGGCTTTGAGCAAGTGGCGCGGTGGACGGGGCTCGAACCCGCGACCCCCGGCGTGACAGGCCGGTACTCTAACCAACTGAGCTACCACCGCGCATTTGCACGTTCAGGACGAAAGGAAAGACTGGCGCGGTGGACGGGGCTCGAACCCGCGACCCCCGGCGTGACAGGCCGGTACTCTAACCAACTGAGCTACCACCGCGCATCGTCTTTCCGGGTCGCCCCGGCGTGGGGTGGGTATTACGGAAGGCCGTCGGCGGCGTCAAGCGGGAAAGCGGCGGGAAAGGTTGGGAAAATCAGCGATCGGGTGCCGGAATAAATTCACCGTCATCGCCCGGCGGCAGCGAGAAGCGCCCATGCGCCCAATCGCCGGCGCGCCACGCCTCTTTTGCCGCTTCGATCCGCTCTTTCGTGGAGGCAACAAAGTTCCACCAGATGTGCCGCGGCCCTTCCATCGTGGCCCCGCCCAACACCATAAGCCGCGCGCCAGCCGCCCCGGCCTTAACCGACACCGCATCGCCGGGACGAAACACCAGCATCCGACCAGCCTCATGCGTGACCCCGCCCGAGATCACCGAACCAGACAGGATATAGACCCCGCGATCCTCGTGATTGTCCGGCAGCGGCAGGCTCGCCCCCGGGGCCAGCGTGGCATCGGCGTAAAAGGTTTCCGAGGCGGTCGGCACCGGGGCCTCTGCCCCCCAAGCCTTGCCCAGAATCAGCCGCAGCGTCTTGCCCTCGCCCTCCAGCACCGGCAGCGCGGCCTCTGGCGCATTGTGAAACTCTGCTGCGCGGTCCTCTTGCGACAGCGGCAGCGCGAGCCAGGTTTGCAGCCCGAACATCGCATGGGGCGCGGCCCGCATCGGGCCATCGGTGCGTTCGGAATGGGTGATTCCATGGCCCGCCGTCATCAGATTGACCTCGCCGGGCGTGATCCACTGATCGGTGCCAAGGCTGTCGCGGTGGTGCATGCGACCTTTCAGCAGATAGGTCACCGTCGCGAGGCCGATATGCGGGTGCGGGCGCACATCAATCCCCTGCCCGGTCAGAAATTCCGCCGGACCCATCTGATCGAAAAAGATGAACGGCCCGACCATCTGGCGCTGCACCGAAGGCAAGGCCCGGCGCACCTCGAACCCGCCCAGATCGCGGGCGCGCGGCACAATGACGGTTTCGATGGCATCCACGGCATCGCCGATCGGCACAGTTGGATCAAGAAGCGGGTTCCAGCTCATGGCAGGCTCCTTTAGGGTGTGCCGATCATATAGGAAAATTCGGCCGCCGTCCCAACCCGCGCGGGCGCGCAAGACCTGTGCAAAGGCGGAGTGAATGGGGGATGGTGGGCGGTGAGGGACTCGAACCCCCGACATTCTCGGTGTAAACGAGACGCTCTACCAACTGAGCTAACCGCCCCCGCCGGTTCCCTAGCAGAGCAGAAAACCTGCGGCAAGCGCATATCCATGCGGGCTGGCCTGTTGGGGCGCAATGGCATGCCGAGAACGCAAAAAGCGCGCCCCTTGGGACGCGCTTTCGCTAGGATGGTGGGCGATAACGGATTTGAACCGCTGACATCTTCGATGTGAACGAAGCGCTCTACCGCTGAGCTAATCGCCCGATGGGGCGGCTTTTAGCTGGCTTCCCCGCCCGCCGCAAGAGGCTCTTTTTCCACTTTTTTCTTGGTCCCCGCCGCAGCCCCGCGCTTGAGTTTCAGCTTCATCGGGCCGCTGCCGCCTTCGGCCTTGGCCGGGGTGATGCGCAGCTTGCCCAAGGGGGGCAGCACCAGCATTTCGCCCGCGTCCAAGGATTTGCCCAACTCGGCCAAGGTCGCCTCGACGGTGGATTTGATATCCTTGGCCTTGGTGCCAGTGGCTTCGGCCACCCGCGCGATCAGATCGCGGGCTTTCAACGTGCCGCCCTTGCTGGGCGCCGAGGCCGCCGGTTTGGGCGCGCGTTCTGCTTTCGGGGCTTTTTCTGCCGATCTGACGGCTGGGATATCCGGGGCATTGGCCGGAACTGTCTGAGCCGCAGCAGGTTTGGCCGCAGCGGTTTTGGTCGCCGACGCCTTGGCGGGGCTGGGTTTCTTGGCAGGGGCGGTGGCCATGGGCTGTCCTTTGGGAAAAATGCATTCTGTCTCGATATCCAAAGATATGACAGCTAATCCCGAGCATTGTCTACGGCGCAGAAACAAGAAGGGCGCGGAAACCAATGGTTCCGCGCCCTGCCCTGCTCTTTACATCACATCAATGCGTGGTCTGACCCGCACCAAGATCTGCGGCGGCCGCGCGGGCCGCTGCGGCGGCTTCCTCGGCTGCCTCATCCCATTCCACCGGCTCGGGTTGCCGTACCAAGGCTTGCGCCAACACCTCGCGGACGTGGGTGACCGGGATGATCTTCAGGCCTTCCTTCACATTCTCCGGGATATCCGCCAGATCCTTGGCGTTTTCTTCCGGGATGAAGACCGTGGTGATGCCACCGCGCAGCGCGGCGAGCAGCTTTTCCTTCAGCCCGCCAATGGCGCTCGCGT
>JACCDN010394152.1_pt1 | contig 20067 bp, 18 predicted proteins | sample 7441691 | NCBI WGS metagenome assembly JACCDN01 (sample SAMN15323439, study PRJNA562643) | freshwater metagenome | isolation source: river surface water | place: USA:Blue River Watershed | collected 2017-08-16 | reverse complement strand
GGCGCAGGCCTTCATCATTGGCGAAAACTTCGTTGGTGACGCAAAGCGTGCGCAGGTGCTGGGCGACAATATTTTCTACGGCCACGATTTCGGTAATGACCTGAAAGCCGCTGCCGAGCAGGAAAGTGGCGCCACAGTCTTTGCCTACCCGGTGCATGATCCGGAGCGTTACGGTGTGGTGGAGTTCGACAGGCAGGGTCGCGCGGTCAGTCTGGAAGAAAAACCGACGCAGCCGAAATCGCGTTATGCAGTGACCGGCCTGTATTTCTACGACCGCCAGGTGGTGGAGATCGCCAAATCGATCAAGCCATCGCATCGCGGCGAACTGGAAATCACCGACGTCAACAAGCGTTATCTGGAACAGAACCAGCTCAATGTCGTCACCATGGGGCGCGGCCATGCCTGGCTGGATACCGGAACGCACGAATCGTTGCTGGAAGCCAGCCTGTTCATCGAAACCATCGAAAAACGCCAGGGCCTGAAGGTCTGTGCACCGGAAGAAATCGCCTACCGGATGGGCTACATCGATGCCGAGCAGGTGCGTAAACTGGCTGCGCCGCTGGCGAAAACCGGTTATGGCCAGTATTTGCTGCGCATGCTGGAAGAGCGGGTTTTCTGATGAATGTTATCGATACCGCCATCCCGGGGCTGAAAATCATCGAGCCGAAAGTGTTTGGTGACGAGCGTGGCTTTTTCTACGAGAGCTTTAATGAAAAACGTCTTGCCGAGCTTGCAGGAATCGATCTGCCGTTTGTTCAGGATAACCACTCGCGTTCGGTAAAGGGTGTACTGCGGGGCCTGCATTATCAGATTCAGCACGCCCAGGGCAAGCTGGTGCGCTGTGTGGTGGGCGAGGTGCTGGATGTGGCAGTGGATATTCGGCGCAGTTCCCCCAGTTTTGGGCAGGCGGTAACGGTGAATCTGTCGGCTGACAACAAGCGCATGTTCTGGGTGCCACCCGGCTTTGCGCATGGCTTTGTCGTGTTGTCTGAGGTGGCGGAGTTTCTCTACAAGACAACGGATTACTGGTATCCGGAGTTCGAGCGCAGTATTGCGTGGAATGATCCACAGCTGGCGATTGACTGGCAATTCAGCGGTGAGCCGCAGTTGTCTGCCAAGGACATGGCTGGCGTCTTGTTGCGTGATGCCGAGGTGTTTGCATGAGCCGCCTGAAGATTTTGCTGACTGGTGCAGGCGGCCAGGTTGGCTGGGAACTGCAGCGAACCCTGGCGGTGCTGGGCGACGTGGTGGCGGTTGATCATCACCAGATGGACTTGGCCGACCCGCAGCAGATTCGTGATTGTGTGCGTGCCTGCCAGCCGTCGCTGATTGTTAATCCGGCAGCCTACACCGCGGTGGACAAGGCCGAGCAGGAGCCACAGCTGGCGCATGCCATCAATGCGCTGGCGCCGCAGATTCTGGCTGAGGAGGCAAAACGCCTGGGATGCGGCATCATTCATTACTCCACCGACTATGTTTACGATGGTAGCAAGAGCACGCCCTATGTCGAGACTGATGCTACCAATCCATTGAATGTCTACGGTGCCTCAAAGCTGGCCGGCGATCTGGCGGTGGCAGAGTCCGGTGCGGATTATCTGGTCTTGCGTACCAGTTGGGTTTACGGGGCGCGTGGCGCGAATTTTCTGCGCACTATTCTGCGCCTGGCTGCCGAGCGTGAAGAGTTGAAAATTGTTGCCGACCAGATGGGGGCGCCGACGTGGAGCCGCATGATTGCAGAAGCCACTGCCGCCATCGTTGCCCAGTGTTACGCTGCAAAACAGACAGGATTGGCCTCGGTCAAGGGGGTGTATCACCTGACCAACGCTGGCCAGACGTCTTGGCATGGCTTTACCGAAGCCATTCTGGCATTGACGGCCGAACTTGCGTCGAGCCAGGGGCGTAAGCTACAGCGGGTATTGCCGATTCCAAGCAGCGAATACCCTTTGCCGGCAAAGCGTACCCAATATTCCGTGTTGTCAAACGACAAGCTGGCAGCTGCTTTCGGGATTGTGCTGCCTGACTGGCAGACATCGCTGGCGGCAGTGGTTGAATCTGTAAACTGAGGATGGGTGCCAGGCATAATCATGGCGATTACCGAAAAACAGATCGTACGCGTCATTCCGTCGCGGCTGGCGTCTTTTCCTCCGGAACAGTCACGTTTTCTTGATCGCCGCAAGGGCATGGTTGAAGAGATCTATGTGCCTTTCGGCGAGCGCAAGGCCAAGGCGCGTGTGCGCTGGTTTCCCAAGGGGGTCAACGATCGTGAGCGGGAAATGACCCTGTTGCTCGAAGACCTGGAGCTGGCTGCCTGACTGGTCTATGTTGTTGATTATCCTGTTGATAGCGAAGGGTATTGTGTGTACCCTTCGCCGCTTCCGTTTTACCCTTCAGTGTTGATTTTTCCATGGCCAAAAAGATTTTCATCAAGACTTTCGGTTGCCAGATGAACGAGTACGACTCGGACAAGATGGTGGACGTCATGCATGCAACAGAAGGCATGATCAGGACCGACAACCCTGAAGAGGCTGACGTTATCCTGTTTAATACGTGTTCTGTGCGAGAAAAGGCTCAGGAAAAAGTCTTCTCCGATCTGGGCCGGGTGTGGCCGCTGAAGCAGCAAAACCCCGATCTGGTGATTGGTGTAGGGGGGTGTGTCGCCAGCCAGGAGGGTGAAACCATTGTCAAGCGTGCGCCCTACGTTGATGTGGTGTTTGGCCCGCAAACCCTGCATCGCCTGCCGCAATTGATTGCCGAGCGCAAGGCCAGTGGCGTTTCGCAGGTGGATATCTCGTTCCCCGAAGTGGAAAAATTCGACGCCTTGCCGCCGGCTCGGGTGGACGGTGGCGCTGCCTTTGTCTCCATCATGGAAGGCTGTTCCAAATATTGCAGCTTTTGTGTGGTGCCTTACACCCGCGGCGAAGAAATTTCGCGCCCATTCGAGGATGTGTTGACTGAAATCGCCGGACTGGTGGCGCAAGGGGTCAAGGAGATTACCCTGCTGGGGCAAAACGTGAATGCCTACCGGGGCTTGATGGCCGATGGCGATGTTGCCGACTTTGCCTTGTTGCTGGAGGTGGTGCACGAAATCCCCGGCGTTGAGCGCATTCGTTACACCACCAGCCACCCGAAAGAAATGACGCAGCGCTTGATCGATTGTCATGCCAATTTGCCGAAGCTGGTATCGCATCTGCATTTGCCGGTGCAGGCAGGCTCGGACCGTGTGTTGATGAATATGAAGCGCGGCTACACTGCGCTTGAATACAAGGCGATTATTCGCAAGCTGCGTGCTGCCCGGCCGGATATCTGTATCAGTTCCGATTTTATCATCGGCTTTCCGGGTGAAACCGACGCAGACTTTGAAGCGACAATGAAGCTGATCGAAGATGTGGGTTTCGATGATTCATTTTCTTTCGTCTACAGCCGCCGTCCCGGCACGCCGGCAGCCGATCTGCAGGATGAAACGCCGGATGACATCAAACTGCAGCGCCTGAAACGTTTGCAGCAACGTATCGAGCAGATGGCAGCGGAGATTCGCAGGCGCATGCTGGGGACAGTCCAGCGTGTTCTGGTGGAAGGCCTCTCCAAGCGTGATCCAAACGAGCTGGCAGGGCGTACCGACAACAACCGTATAGTGAATTTTGTCGGTCATCCACGTTTGATCAATCATTTTGTCGACGTGCGTATTGTCGAGTCGATGGCGCATACCTTGCGTGGCGAAATCGTCACCAATGAGTCGGTGCTGCCAGTCTGAACGCTCGCCGTCAGTGCTGCTGTGGCAGACTATTTAACCTGTGAAAACTTGCCGAGCCGATGCCCACTACTTTTGAGGTTGCCTTTACCCCAGTCGACAACACGCGGCTGGCCCGCTTGTGCGGAACGCTCGATGAAAACCTGAAGCAGATTGAAACTGCCCTGAACGTCAATATCGCACGCCGTAACGAAGTGTTTCGCGTGTCTGGCGATGCGATCATGGCGGGGCGTGCAATCGAACTTTTGCAGAAGTTTTATTCGCAGGCCGAGCGCCATCTGGATGTGGAGGATGTACAGCTTGGCGTGATTGAAGGGATGCGTGAAGCTGCTGGTTCCACTCCGGACTTACAGTCGCCGGTGTTGTTGACGCGGCGGCCCGATTTGCGCGGGCGGACACCAAGACAGGCAGAATACCTGCGCCAGATTCAGTCGCATGACATTACCTTCGGCATCGGCCCTGCCGGCACCGGCAAAACCTACCTGGCAGTGGCTTCCGCTGTTGATGCGCTGGAACGGGACATGGTCAAAAGGATCGTGCTGGTACGGCCCGCTGTTGAGGCTGGCGAGAAGCTGGGATTCTTGCCCGGTGATCTGGCGCAGAAGGTCGATCCTTATTTGCGCCCGCTGTACGATGCACTTTATGATCTGATGGGCTTTGACAAGGTGACCCGTCTGTTCGAGAAAAGCACCATCGAGATTGCGCCGCTGGCCTACATGCGTGGCCGCACCCTGAATCATTCATTCATCATTCTCGATGAGGCGCAGAACACCACACCGGAGCAGATGAAAATGTTCCTGACCCGAATCGGCTTCGGCACCAAGGCGGTGATTACGGGTGATGTAACCCAGATCGACCTTGCCCGGCATCAGAAATCGGGCCTGGTGGAGGCCCAGCAAGTGCTGGAAAAGGTGCGCGGCATCGCTTTCCTGCGTTTCCTTTCGGAAGATGTGGTACGCCATCCGCTGGTGCAGAAAATTGTGGAGGCCTACGATCATTATCAGCAGGGACAGAAGGAAGGCAAAGATGCCGGTCGTGGCGCCTAAGCTGGCGCTGAGTGTCCAGTATGTGATCCAGAAGCAAGGTGACACGCCCAGCCGCAGTCAATTGCGGCAATGGGTGCAAGCGGCTTTGCGGTGCGATGCCGAAATAAACTTGCGTTTGGTGGGCACGGACGAGGGGCGCGATCTGAATCGTGATTATCGTGGCAAGGACTACGCAACCAACGTGCTGACCTTCGTCTATGACGATGCAGCAATAGACGGCATGCCGCTGATGGGGGACCTGGTGTTCTGCGATGAGGTGGTGAGGCGCGAAGCCCGGGAGCAGAATAAGCCCTTGTTTGCGCATTATGCGCATCTCGTTGTGCACGGCGTATTGCATTTGCAAGGTTATGACCATGAAAACGACGCTGATGCCGAGGTAATGGAAGCGCTGGAAACCCAAATCGTCATGAATCTGGGTTACGATAATCCCTATCAAGAACAGATACTCTAGTCTCATGGAAGAACCCTCCAGGCCGAACTGGCTTGAACGCCTGTCCGCGTTTCTGATGCGCGAGCCGGAAGACAGCGAGCAATTGCTGGAATTGCTGCGCGGCGCCTACGAGCGCAACCTGATGGATGCCGAGGCCTTGGGCATGATTGAGGGTGTATTGCAGGTTTCGCAAATTGAGGTGCGGGATATCATGATCCCGCGCTCTCAGATGGACGTGATCGATATCAACGACCCGCCCGAAAAATTCATCCCCTTCCTGATCAATACTGCACATTCCCGTTTTCCTGTTGTCGACAAGGATAAAGACAGTGTGATTGGCATTCTGCTGGCCAAGGACATGCTGCGTTATTACGCAGAGGGAGAGGATAATTTCAATGTGCGTGAAATGTTGCGCCCGGCGATTTTCATTCCCGAGTCCAAGCGGCTGAATACACTACTGCGCGATTTCCGCTCCAGCCGTAACCATATTGCCATTGTTGTGGATGAGTATGGCGGAGTTGCCGGTCTGGTGACGATTGAAGATGTGATGGAGCAGATCGTCGGCGACATTGCCGATGAGTATGATTACGACGAGCCGGAAGACGGCATCATTCGTGATCGTGATGGCCGCTATCGGGTCAAGGCGACGACGCTGATCGAGGACTTCAACGAGATGCTGCATTCCCGCTTGAGCGATGAGGAGTGTGACACCATTGGTGGTCTGGTGGTGCAGCATTTTGGCCATTTGCCAAAGCGTGGTGAGGCGATCAGCTTTGGCGGCTTTGATTTTGAAGTGCTGCGTGCCGACAGTCGGCGTGTGCACAGCTTGTTGGTGGCGTCGAGCCTTGATTCTTCTTTGGAGGCTTGAGGTGCCAGGTCAAGCCTGATGTTTTTGCGATCTTTTCCTTTTGCCTGTTTCCTGACTTTGCTGTTGGGCGCCTGCTGCGTGTTCGGCTTTGCGCCCTATGCCCTTTGGTTTTTGCCGATCATCGCTTTTGCGGGCTGGTTTCTGCTGCTGATGCAGTTTTCAGTCAAGCGGCAGCGGCTGCTTCTGGCTGCCTGTTTTGGATTTGCCTATTTCTTTGCCGGTATCGGCTGGTTGTATATCAGTCTCAACCATTACGGTGGTATGCCGCCCGTGCTTGCGATACTGGCGGTGGCGCTGTTTGCTGCTTATCTGGCGCTCTTCCCCCTGGCGGCGATGCATTTGGCAACACGTTTATCGGTGGCGCCTGTTGTTTGGCTGCTGCTGGTGTTGCCTGCCTGTTATGGTCTTGGTGAATGGTTGCGGGGATGGCTGTTCTCCGGTTTTCCCTGGTTGGCAGTAGGTTATGCCCAAATCCCGGGGGGCTGGCTTGCCGGTTACGTCCCTGTCCTTGGAATCTATGGTGTCGGCTATCTCTCCTTGCTGAGCTCTGCCATTGTGGCAGTTTTACTGGTGCCGGGCATGGCGCTGCGATTGCGCGGGGTGGGCTTGTTGTTGCTTGCCATCGTATGGACCGGGGGGGCATGTCTGCAGCAAATCAGCTGGACTGAGCCGGTTGGCGAGTCCGTTTCGGTCGCATTGTTGCAGGGAAACATTCCGCAGGATCGCAAATGGCAGGAAGATGCGCTGCAAGACACGTTTGATCGTTATGCGCAATTGATTCGCTCTTCGTCGCAGCAACTGATCGTGTTGCCGGAGACCGCCTTGCCGGTATTCATGCATGAATTGCCTGATGCATTTCTGGCGCAGATTGGCAAGCATGCCCGGCAGCACGGGGCGGACGTACTGCTGGGTGTGCCATCACTGACTGCAGATGGTAGCCAGTATTACAACTCGGTCGTCAGTGTTGGCGTCTCGCCTGTGCAGATGTTTCGCAAGATTCACCTGGTTCCATTTGGTGAATTCATTCCGTTCAAGGCATTGCTTGGCGGGGTTTATCAGTCGTTGAATATTCCATTGACCGATTTTGCTCCGGGCAAGCCCGATCAGGGGTATATGCAGGTCGCAGGGCAGCGCTTGCTGGTCAATATTTGTTATGAAGATGTTTTCGGCGAGGAGTTGCTGTCACGCGTGCCTTCATCGACCATATTGCTGAATGTCACCAACGATGCCTGGTACGATCGTTCGCCCGCGGCCCATCAGCATCTGCAGATTGCACAGGCCAGAGCCGCTGAAACCGGGCGCTACATGTTGCGTGCGACCAATACCGGCATGACGGCCATCATTGACCAGCGCGGACAGCTTGTCGAGATCGCTCCGTGGTTTCAGATGCTGGCACTGACAGGTGAGGCGCAAGGCTTTGAAGGTGTGACGCCTTATGTGCGTTTTGGCAACGCGCCGATCATTGTCTGGATGCTGTTGACTGTTTTGTGGTGCTGGCGCAGATCATTTGTTGCCAGGCTGGATTAGTTTTCCGCTCCGGATGAGTGACTGGATTTCGTCCGGGTTGGTTGAGCCATTGATGTTGGTGATGACCAGTTTGCCGAAGCCCATTTTCAGGTCGTTGCGGAAATCATAAAACGCACCAAGCACGGCAAGTTTGCCAGAACCAATCTCAGCTGAAAATTTTTGCATTGCTGCTTCAACTTGCTGGTTGATATTCAACAGCACGCCATCGGTTACATCCATATCCTTGGGAATGCGCAGGCTATCGAGCTCTTTCTTGATCGCGGGTTCGATTTCTGCATAGTTGCCTGTAGATGCCTTGATGGCGCCGCATGCCGCATGACCAACAATCAGTAGCAGGGGGGTGTGCAGGTGGCGCACGCCATACTCGACCGATCCCTCTGCCGTGACAAGCTGATTGCCGATATTGCGCACCATGAACAGGTCGTTGTCGGGGGATGGATGAAAGCCATTCTCATGTACCCGTGAGTCCGCGCAAGTCACTACTGTTGCCCGCGGTGTTTGCCGTTGGGCAAAATGTTCAAAATATTTCTTTGATTTGCTTTGGCTGAACCGTGCGTTGCCCTGCTGAATGCTGGCAATCACTCCGCGGATCTGGCTTTGCGGGTCCAGCATCCTGGGTGCATCACTCGCATGTGCGGGTATGCTGCCAATAAGCAGCAGTAAAGTGCTCATCAAGAGAAAATTCAGTTTGCTCATGTTTCTCCCCGGGATTGCAAGACGAGGCTGGAATAATGAATGTGACTTCACCATACTTGACTCTATCCGGTTTAGCCAGGTGGATGTCTGTTCACTGTTGTTGGTGTGAATGTAACTGAGTTGCTGCAGGGTGTATCTGAGAATCATTATTCTCAGGCATGCGGCAGGTCAATATGTATGTCTTTTTCCGAATGTTGTGCGAGCGCGCGCTGAATCTGCGAGAAGTCGCCCATGAATTTTATCCTGTCATCGCTCGCCTTTGTGGCCGTGATTGACGGATCTGTAATAATTGTATGTTTTGCTTGGGTTAATATTGTTTGGCGTATGTCTTGGTTTGCTGGGTTTTTGGTATGATATTGTGCTAAAGTCACGCGCTGCGAATAGGTTTATGGGGTTGCCCCAGTGAAATTTGGAGGAAATATGTATTCATTGCTCAGAGGGATCTTGGTGTCGTTGCTGGCTGCAGTTTTTCTTGCTGCATGTGGTACAACGTATCCGCCGTTCAAGGATGATGGTTCGCCGGCCCCTGAGCGGGACTACCTGATCGGGCCGGGAGATTCGCTCAATGTCCAGGTGTGGCGCAATCCCGAGGTGTCCACCTCCGTAACGGTGCGCCCTGACGGCAAGATAACCACTCCCCTGGTAGAGGATGTTGATGCCAACGGCAAAACGCCGACTCAACTGGCGCGTGATATCGAGAAGCGCCTCGCAAAATATATTCAGGAACCCATTGTTACCGTGATGGTAGGGGGGTTCACCGGTCCTTATTCCGAGCAGATTCGCGTGATTGGTCAGGCTGCCAGACCGCAGGCGCTGCCCTATCGTCAGAACATGAGCTTGCTGGATGTGATGATTGCCGTTGGCGGGATTACAGATTTTGCCGATGGTAATCGAGCAAGCATTCTGCGTGTGCACGGTGGTCGTCAGCAATTCGGTGTTCGTCTCGAAGATCTGGTTAAAGGCGGGGATTTGGCGGCCAATCTGGAAATGCGCCCAGGTGATGTGTTGATCGTCCCTGAAAGCCTGTTCTGATTGCCCTTTGATTGCTGAGTACCGGAGCCTGATCTCCCATGAATGAAGTTTTATCTCAAATACTTGCTGCGCTGCGTGCAGCCTGGAACTATCGCTGGTACGGAATGGGCTTTGCCTGGGCGTTGGCTGTCTGTGGCTGGGTGTTCGTCATGATGATGCCAAATCGGTACGAGGCATCTGCCCGAGTCTATGTCGATACACAAAGCATGTTGCGGCCCCTGATGAATGGTCTGGCTGTGCAGCCCAATCTGGATCAGCAGATTTCGGTGATGAGTCGTACGCTGATTAGCCGTCCGAATCTGGAAAAAGTGGTTCGGATGGCGGATCTGGATCTGAAGATCAAGACGCAGGATGAAAAAGAGGCGTTGCTGGACAGGCTGGCCAAACGTATCGAGATCAAGGCTGCCGGACGTGACAACCTGTTTGAAATTGCCTTTCAGGATACCAAGCCCGAGTCCGCTCGCAATGTGGTTCAGGCGCTGCTTACCATTTTTGTTGAAGGTAGCCTGGGTGACAAACGCAAGGATTCAGATTCTGCCCGGCGTTTTCTGGATGAACAGATCAAGGCCTATGAGCAGCGTTTGACGCAGGCTGAAAACGCCGTCAAGGAATTCAAGCGGCAGCACATGGGGCAAATGCCTGAAGATGGAAAGGACTACTACAGCCAGTTGCAGGCCATTTCCGTTGCCTTGAATCAGGCCAAGCTGGAGTTGTCGGAGGCTCAGAAAGCCAGGGATGCAATCAAGTCGCAAATCAGTGGCGATGATTTAGTTGTGATGGCGCCCAACGAGGATGTTCAGGGTGTGAATCCTGAACTCGATGCACGTATCAATTCCCTGAAAAAGAATCTTGATGCCCTGCGCCTCAATTACACCGAACAGCACCCTGACATTGTGGCCGCCAAGCGCATCATTCAGCAATTGGAGGAGCAGCGGACACAGGAAGCCAAGCAGCGAAAATCCGTGAATTATGGCGGCGTGGCGGGTAATTCTGCCATGCAGCAACTACGGGTTGCGCTGGCTGATCAGGAGGCAAAGGTGGCTGCCCTGACTGCTCGCGTGGCTGAGTACACTTCGCGTTTCAACAGTCAGCGTGCTGCGGCAAACTCCATTCCCCAGGTCGAGGCGGATTACACGCAACTGGTGCGGGATTATCAGGTCAACAAACAGAACTACGAGAATCTGCTGAACCGGCGGGAGTCTGCGCATTTGTCCGGAGAAATGGACGCGAATGCGAGTGTGGTTGATTTTCGCGTGATTGATCCGCCGCGTGTTCCAAGCCAACCTGCCGCCCCGAATCGTTCGTTGCTGCTTTCAGGCGTAACGCTGGCAGCGATTGGTGCGGGCTTTGTGTTGGCCTTTCTGTTGAGCCAGCTGCGCCCAACCTTTAATACCCGGCGTGAATTGCGTGATGTGACCGGCTTGCCGGTGCTGGGCGTGGTGTCGATGATCTGGACGCCGGAGCAGCAGCAAAAACGCCGCAAGAGCATGCTGGTATTTGCCTCCTGTTTTGCCGGGCTGCTGCTGATGTATGCGGGTGTGGTAGGGTCGGTTGCGTTTTTGCCCAAGCTGTTTTAGCGCGGAGGCATGGCGATGCGTGTAAAGATTGTGCTGGAGAATGCTCGTGAGTCTAATTGAAAAAGCAGTAAACCGGATGGGGCAGTCGGATGAGATAGCGCTACCCGCCTCTCAGGATGTTCCCGTTCGGCAAGAGCCAGAGATGGCCGCAACTGCTACCCCGCTGGTGGAGCGTGCGATTGAATCACCGCGTGTTTCTGCCGCCGAAAAACCGGTGGCAGAACCCAAGCCAGGGCGTCGCGCGAGCCAGATTACAATTGATCTTGAGCGTCTGGCCTCGTTAGGTTTTCTGGCGCCGGATGCTGAAAAGGCCCAGGTAGCCGAAGAGTTCCGGGTGGTCAAGCGCCCCTTGATTACCAACGTCCAGGCGGGTGACGCACCGGAAAAACATCGAAACCTGATCATGGTGACCAGTTCTTTGCCGGGTGAGGGGAAGAGTTTCTGTGCCCTGAATCTGGCGCTGAGTATTGCCATGGAGCGGGATATAACGGTAATGCTGGTTGACGCTGATGTGGCCAAGCCTTCGGTATTGAATAATCTGGGGGTGCGCGCAGAAGCTGGCTTGATGGACTTGCTGCTGGACCGCTCTTTGCAGGTGGGTGATGTCCTGTTGAGAACCAATATCGAGAAATTTTCCGTGTTGCCGGCCGGACGTCGCCATAAACATGCCACTGAATTACTTGCAAGTGATGCGATGGCGCGCTTGCTGGATGAAATTGCGACACGTTATCCGGATCGGGTCGTGATTTTTGATTCCCCCCCCTTGTTGGTGACCTCCGAAGCACGTGAACTCGCGGCGCATATGGGGCAAATCGTCATGGTGGTGGAAGCAGGTCGAACTTCTCAGGATGCGGTCAACGAAGCGTTGAATTATTTGCAGGTGTGCGACATTGTCAATTTGCTGATGAACAAGACGGAGTCAATGGTCTCGATGGATGGATATGGTGGCTATGGTTACGGCTATGGTCATGCTGCCCAGAATTGACGCCCCGCATTTTCCTGTCCGTGTGGATATTTCGCTGTGATCAAATTTCTGTTGAAAGCGCTCTGTGCCAGCTGTTGTGCGTTAAGTCCCGCCTTGTCGTGGGCGGCAGAAATCAGCTCGATCATCACCCTTCCGGTGGGGATCGGCTACACGGACAACGCAGATCTCAAGCCTGAGGGACAGGCCGAAAGCGACTTCTTCTGGCGGATTTCGCCTGGTTTGTCGTTGCAGGCAAAAGGCCCCCGCTGGAATGGCGCATTAAGTTATGCCTATCAATATGAAAAACATCAAAAGGATGAACGCCGCTCTGATAACCAGTTTTTGAGCGCACGTTTTGACTCGGAGGTAATCGATAACCTGTTTTATCTGGATGCCAATGCGTCCATCTCACAGGTTAGAAGCAATTTTTCTGATCCGGTTGGCTTTGACTCACAGAATGCTGATGATGTGTTCTCGTGGCGGATCATGCCTGCCATCAATCGCCAGTTTGCCAACTCGTCCCGAGGTGGTGCTGGTGTTGATGTGTATGGCGTAAAAGGGTCGGGAGACAATACCGGGAACGACGGGTATGGCGAGCGCGTTTATGCCACTTATTCCACCGGAGGGCTGATGGATGCCGCCCGTTTTGACCTGTCGGCAAACGATGACCGTTATTATTATGATAATCCGCGGGTTAACGCGATTCGTGATTACACGTTAAACCAATCCATGTCTGCCAGGGCGACCCTGCTTGTATCGCGAAAATTCACTCCGTTTGCATTATATGGCTATGAGAATATCGAGGATGAAACGTTACGCCGGCAGCCCTCCGAAACATTCTGGAATGCCGGATTTTCGTGGATTCCATCAGTAAGGACACGCCTCGATGCCAGTTTTGGCAAGCGGTTTTTTGGCGATACACGCAATATATCGTTTACGCATCGTGCCCGTCGTACCAACTGGCTTCTCAGTTATGTGCAGGATTTGAGGACCGGAGAGTCTGATGTCCAGAATCCGTTTTCAGTCGGTATGTTCAATCAATTGAATACAGCACTGGCGCAGCAGTTTCCTGATGCGGCAACCCGCGCCAGTGTTGTCCGCAGTGTGATGGATGGCATGGGTTTACCGCCGACTTCGATACTGGTTACGCGAAATTATATCGACCGCAACCTGACGGCCAATGTCAGTTATGCCGCCGTGAAAAGCGTGTTCATGCTTAATCTGTATGCCAGGGATTCGGATGCGAGCGAGGTTTCATTGCCTGTGCCTCCTTCGCTCTCAGCCCAGGGCTTGGGTGATCGCATAAAGCAGGCAGGTGCAAGCGTTAACTGGAATTACCGACTCGGAACAAAAGTGGGTTTGTCGACCATGATCGGCTTCAACAGGGAGTCATATCCTGATGTTGATGTGGAGGACGACAATTTCTTTACCCGGCTCGGGGCTGATTACCAGATCGGCAGACATTTGTCGGCGAGGTCAGAGCTGCGGCGCATTCAGCGGGAATCAACAGATGCGACCCGCGAATATGTCGAGAATTCCGTCCTTTTGTCTCTGATCGGTTCCTTTTGATCTTTTTGTGGTTTCGCCATGTACGAATCTTACTATCAGCTACGCGCCAAACCTTTCCAGCTCACGCCTGACCCCAGCTACTTTTTTGGCAGCAAGGGCCATAAGCGGGCTATGTCCTATCTGGAATATGGCCTGCATCAGGGTGAGGGATTTATTGTCGTCACCGGTGAAATTGGTGCCGGAAAAACCACGCTGGTGCGTAACCTGTTTCGCAAACTGCCAACAGATCGTATTGTCGCCGCACATCTGGTCTCTACCCAGCTGGATTCAGACGATATTCTGCGCATGATCGGCGCCGCGTTTGGCCTGCAGAATCTGGAAGGCAGCAAGGTGCAGGTGCTGCAGCGCATTGAGGGCTTCCTGCGGGATTGTTCGACGCGTCAGATGCGTGCCTTATTAATTGTTGATGAGGCGCAGAATCTTACGGCGAAGGCGGTGGAAGAGTTGCGGATGTTGTCGAATTTCCAAGTGGGTGAGAAGCCCTTGCTGCAAAGTTTTCTGCTGGGGCAGCCGGAGTTTCGCGATACCTTGCGGGGCGAAGATCTGCTGCAATTGCGGCAGCGGGTGATTGCTTCCTACCATTTGGGCGCAATGGATGAAGCAGAGACGCGGCAGTATATTGAGCACCGGATGGCGCTGGCGGGCTGGAACCGCCCATCCTTGTTTACCGATGCTGCTTTCAGCGAGATTTATCGTTTTGCCCGCGGTATTCCGCGCATGATTAACACCGTTGCCGATCGCTTGCTGCTGATGGGTTATCTCGACGAATTGTCGAGTATTGATGCAGCAAATGTCACCCAGGTTGTGGACGACATGCGCCAGGAAATGGCATTTGTTGACCCGGAGGACTTGATCCAGCCTGCGCGCCAGCATTCCCGCGTCAGTGCCAACACCCAGTTGCAGCTTGAGCTGTTCGAAGAGCGCCTGAACCGGGTCGAAGAGTCTGTTGGCAACGTGTTGCGGCTGGCGCGTCAGGTGCTGGATCTGGTAACGGGCAGGCGACCGTAATGGCGGAGCGTAGAGGAACAGCCATGCGTAATGCCATGACTATTGATGTTGAGGATTATTTTCAGGTTTCGGCTTTTGAGCATCACATTTCCCGGGAATCATGGGATCGTTTGCCGTGTCGCGTAGAACGCAATATGGATCTGATTCTGACCTTGCTCGATGCTGCCGATACCAAAGCTACATTTTTTACGCTGGGCTGGATTGCCGAACGTTATCCCGAATTGGTCAAGCGTCTGGTGGCGCAGGGGCACGAACTGGCCAGTCATGGTTATGCACATCGTCGGGCTTCGGATCAGTCACGAAAAGAGTTTCTTGATGATGTTTCCCGGGCCAAAAAACTGCTGGAAGATCTGGGCGGGGTGGAGGTAAAAGGCTATCGTGCGCCCAGCTTTTCAATTGGTGCCGACAATATGTGGGCTTTGGCCGTGCTGCGCGAAGCGGGCTATTGCTACAGCTCCAGTATCTATCCGGTGGCGCATGACCATTATGGAATGCCGGAGGCGCCGCGTTTCAGCTATACGCCACCTGCCGGCAATGGCTTGCTGGAATTACCGCCTACCACCATTCACGCGCTGCGGCGTAACTGGCCTGCATCGGGTGGCGGCTATTTCCGGCTATTGCCATACCCGGTGTCCAGGGCCATGATCAAACATATCAATCATCATGAGCAGCAGCCGGCGATTTTCTATTTCCATCCATGGGAAATCGACCCGGAGCAACCGCGTCAACAGAATATCAGCTTCAAGAGCCGTTTCCGGCATTACATCAATTTGCAGCGTATGCATGGCAGAATCGGACAATTACTAAGCGATTTTCAGTGGGGCCGCATGGATGACATTTTCTTGTCCGGGGCGCATGCCTGACCTCTGCCAGTTTGTTGGAAAAACATAAAGTGGATATCAAAGTACTGACCCCGGCCGATGTGGGGCGCTGGGACGAATTTGTTCTGGCGTCGCCGAATGCGACCTTTTTCCATCGGTCTGGATGGAAAAAGGTCATTGAAAAAGCGTTCGGGCATCGTTGCACCTTCCTGTTCGCCGAGGCTGATGGCCGGATTCAAGGGGTGTTGCCGCTGGCCGAAGTGAAAAGCCGTTTGTTTGGCCATTCCTTGGTGAGCTTGCCATTTTGCGTTTACGCTGGCATTGCCGCCGAAAATGATGCTGCTTATGCCGCGCTGGACAAGGCTGCACAGGATCTCGCCAGGCAGCTTGCAGTAGAACATCTGGAATATCGCACGCTGGAAGCGCGTCACCCGGACTGGCAGCACAAAGAGCTGTATTTCACTTTCCGCAAGGCGATTGAACCGGAAGTCGACGCCAATATGCTGGCTATTCCCCGTAAGCAGCGGGCCATGGTGCGCAAGGCCATCAAGTTCGAGCTGGAAGGGCAGCTGGACGAAGGAATCGAACGTTTTTTTACCGCCTATTCCACCAGCGTGCATCGTCTCGGAACACCGGTGTTTGCCAAGAAATATTTCCGCATTCTGCGCGAGGTGTTTGGCGCAGATTGTGAAGTCCTGACTATCGTGCGCGGCAATGATCTGGTTGCCAGCGTGATGAGTTTTTACTTTCGCGACGAGGTTCTGCCTTATTACGGTGGCGGGATGGATATTGCCCGTGAGTTGGCGGGCAATGATTTCATGTACTGGGATCTGCTGCGGCGCGCATGTGAGCGTGGTTACAAGGTCTTCGATTTTGGTCGCAGCAAGATCGGCACCGGTGCTTACGATTTTAAAAAGAATTGGGGTTTTGAACCGACGCCCTTGCCTTATGAATACCAGTTGGTGACAGCGCAGGCGTTGCCCGACAACAATCCGCTTAATCCAAAATACCAGCGCTTCATCCGCATCTGGCAACAAATGCCGATCTGGATGGCCAATGTGATTGGCCCGCATATCGTCAAGAATCTGGGATGAGTGTGGAAAACCTGTTGATGCTGGTACACCGTATTCCTTTTCCTCCCAACAAGGGGGACAAGGTTCGGTCATTTCATATCCTGCAGCACCTGACACAAAAGTATCGTGTCAGCATGGGGGCGTTTGTTGACGATCCGGCCGATTGGCAATACCAGACAAAGCTGCAGGCTCTGTGTGCCGATATGCATCTGGAGAGTCTCTCGCCCAAATGGGGCAAGCTGCGCAGTCTTTCGGGCCTGTTGTCGGGAGAGGCGTTGTCGCTGCCGTATTATCGTAGCGCCAGTATGCAGCAATGGGTGGATCAGATTATTGCGCGACAGGGTATCAGCAAGGTGCTGATTTATTCGTCGCAAATGGCCCAATACGTATTGGGCAAGCCGCAAATGACGCGTATCGCCGATTTTGTCGATATCGATTCGGATAAATGGCTGCAATACGGCCAGTCAAAACCATGGCCCCTGTCCTGGGTATATGCCAGGGAAGGCAACAAGCTGCGGCAGTTTGAAATGGATGTTGCCCGTCGTTTCGATGCAACAACTTTCGTCTCGGGAACCGAGGCCGCTGATTTCCGCAAGCTGTCCGGTATTGGCGACGACCGGGTCATGCATGTCAACAATGGTGTGAATACCGACTATTTCGACCCTGAGCTTGTGTTGCCTGATCCCTATCAGGCTGCCGGACCTGTGCTGGTGTTTACCGGGGCCATGGACTACTGGCCCAATATCGATGCAGTCGAATGGTTTGTGCAGCAGATTCTGCCCAAACTGCGTATGCATGTTCCCGCCTTGCAGTTTTATATCGCCGGCGCCCGCCCCACCGAAGCCGTATTGGCGCTGGCACGCCAACCTGGTGTGGTGGTGACTGGTGGCGTGCCGGATATTCGCCCGTATATCCGCCATGCCACGCTGGCAGTAGCCCCGTTGAGGATTGCGCGCGGCGTGCAGAACAAGGTGCTGGAGGCCATGGCGCTAGGCAAGCTGGTTGTGGCCTCGCCCCAGGCGGCGGAAGGTATCGAGGCAGAGCCCGGCCGGCACCTGCTGGTGGCTGCAGATGCCGCCGCATTTGTCGACACCATCCTGGCAGCGCTGGCAGAGCCTGGGTCTCCGATGGGATCGGCTGCCCGTGCCCAGATGCTTCAGTGTTATGGCTGGGATGCAAGCCTGGCCAGATTTGATCGATTATTTGCCATGCCGCGCAGCGCGCCGCTGGCCTGAATTCCGTGTGAGCCCAGCGCATGTCCAAACCCGATACCCTTTCCGCTGAAATTACTGCTTCTCCTGCCTGGCGCAAGGCTGGCGCCATGCTGTTGCTGGCGCTGACCGTTTTGTTGGCGCTGTTCTGGAATACCGCAGTGTCGATGGTGGATATCTGGTCGCGCTCGGAGACTTTCGCCCACGGCTACGTGATTGCACCGATCTCATTGTGGCTGATCTGGCGCCGTCGCCAGCATTTGCTGGCGTTGCTGCCTCAGCCGCAATTGCTGCCCTGCCTGTTGCTCGCAGCGGCATCGTTATTGTGGTGCAGCGCGAGAATGATCGACGTCATGGTCGTGCAGCAGTTTGCATTTGTTTCCATGCTGCCCTTGACGGTATGGGCAGTGCTGGGTTGGCAGCCAACCCGGGCGATGCTTTTCCCCTTGGCTTTCCTGATGCTGATGGTGCCATTTGGCGAAGTGTTCATGTTGCCAATGATGAACTTTACCGCTGATTTCACCGTGGCAGCGCTGCGCCTCAGTGGTATGCCGGTGTACCGCGAAGGTCTGACTTTCATGATCCCCTCCGGACAATGGTCGGTGGTCGAGGCCTGCAGCGGTTTGCGTTATCTGATTGCATCGTTCACCCTGGGCTTGCTGTATGCCTATCTGACCTATCAGACCTGGTGGAAACGCCTTGTGTTCGTGCTTGCGGCGATTGCCACACCCATACTGGCCAATGGCTTGCGTGCCTACATGATTGTCATGCTCGGCCACTATTCCGATATGAAACTGGCGGTTGGCGTGGATCATCTGATTTACGGCTGGGTATTTTTCGGTATCGTGATGCTTGCGTTGTACTGGGTTGGCTCTTACTGGCGTGAAGATGAGCCACAGGTACCTGACGCTCTGGTGCAGGCTGCCGACGTTGCCGGCATCGCCTGGGTTCGTTTCGTGCCGCTGTTGTTATGCATGGCCATGGGGCCGCTGGCCGCCACCTGGCTGGCACGAGCCAACCCGCTGCCGGCTGCTGCCATTCAGCTGGCACCCCTTGCCGGTTGGCAGGTGCAGCCAGTGCAGGAAGGTGACGTCATGCCAAATTTCGGGCGCCCCGCCACTGTATATCGCCAAAACTGGCTGCCTCCATCGGCAGCACCGGTGGGTGTGTTTGTGGCGTGGTTTGCCGGGAACGCGGACGAAACCCCATTGATTTCATCGGGTAATCAGCCGTTTACCTTTGAGGCTGGCGTCGATTGGCGTCTGCTGCAGCAAACTACGGTTGATTCATCAATCGGCCCGGTACGGCAGATGGTGGTGCGTGGTGCGTCCGGTACCTGGCTGATGCAGCAGCGCTACTGGATTGACGGTAAATTTGAATCGAATGACTATCGCGCCAAGCTGGCGCAGCTGGCTGCACGCCTGCGCGGACAGTATGGACAGGGCGCCGCAGTGTTGGTTTATGTAAAAATAGGCGACACAACAGAACAGGCACAACACACCCTGCAACTGTTCTGGCAAAGTCAGACACCTGCGTTGCAGCAATCATTGCAGCATGCTCTGGATGCAAACCAATAATATGTCGAAGCCAACAGCCAGACAGGGGTTCCATGCTGATACTCGCCCCCTCATCGCACACATTATTCACAAGCTGGATTACGGCGGACTGGAGAATGGTGTCGTCAATCTCATCAATCGCATGCCACATTCGGAATGGCGTCATTGCATCATTTGCATGACGGACTACACCGAGTTCAGCAAGCGCATCCAGCGAACTGACGTCGATCTTATCGCCCTGCACAAGCCCGAGGGCAAAGCATGGCCCACCTATGTGCAGCTGTGGCGTGTGTTGCGCCAGTTGCGGCCGGATATTGTGCATACCCGTAACCTGGCCGCGCTTGAAGGACAGATTCCGGCGTTTCTTGCGGGCATCCATGGCCGGGTACACAGCGAGCATGGCTGGGATGTCGGGGATCTGGATGGCAGCAATCCCCGGCGGCGTTTATTGCGCCGCCTGGTGCGCCCGTTTGTGCGGTATTACATTGCCTTGTCGCGGGATATTGAACGTTATCTGCGTGATTCGATCGGAGTGTCCGGGCAGCGGCTGATCCAGATCTACAACGGTGTGGACGACCAGCGTTTTGCTCCGCAGATTCCGCCGGCCGTTACTCCCTGGAACGACACCGAGCACTTTGTTTTAGGCACGGTAGGACGAGTGCAGGCAGTCAAGGACCAGGTAACATTGCTGCGTGCATTTGCCCTGCTGTTGCAGCGTGATCCGCAGGCCCGTGCCCGCTTGCGGCTGATGATTGTTGGCGATGGCCCGCTACTGCCTCAGCTGCAGCAGGAGGCAGACACCCTCGGGATCTCCGATCTGCTGTGGCTGACGGGTAGCCGCGACGACATTCCGGCGCTGATGCGGGCAATGCATGTCTTTGTCCTGCCTTCCCTCTCTGAGGGGATTTCCAATACCATTCTGGAGGCAATGGCCTGCGGCT
>JACCDN011188779.1_pt1 | contig 20070 bp, 19 predicted proteins | sample 7441691 | NCBI WGS metagenome assembly JACCDN01 (sample SAMN15323439, study PRJNA562643) | freshwater metagenome | isolation source: river surface water | place: USA:Blue River Watershed | collected 2017-08-16 | reverse complement strand
TATTGAATCGTTATGCTTATGCCAATGAAAATCCGATTATGAACGATGACCCTACTGGGCATAGTGCTGTGGGGGCAGGTTCATCTTCTAGTGGAGGAACGGCAGGTGTTGCACCAGGGGATGGAACCATTATAGGTATTGGCTTAGGGGCTCTGATTGGTATAACGATGGGGTTTTTTACTGCAGGTTTATCAGCAGGTTTATCACTTTATGGTGCTTTGGGTCTTGATATGCTTAGTGGAGCGGTATCTGGTGCAGGTGGGCAAGAAGCGCAGAATGCAGTTGAGCATCAAAAGGCGAATGGGTTACAGTTGGGAATTGCAGCGGCAATGGGGGCAGCTATAGCTGCAGCAACATTTGGTGCGGGAAGGTTTATTTCTACCCCTACCCCTATAAAGCCTGCTGCTAGTGATGTGATACCTGTTCTTAAGGATGATAATATCTCACAATATATTGATTTAAAAGAAAAGCCAAGTCTTGATTCCGTTCATGCAAATACTTCTTATACTATTCCTAAGGGAGGGAGATATGCCCAAGATATTTTTGTTCCGAAGGGTAGCGAATATTATGCAGATACCCGAATTTCCTTTTTTAAGGGTGTTGAGGCGAGGTCATTTAATGACATAGACCCCAGCTTGACTGATGCGGATGTGAAAACACTGGAGAAACTGAGATATTATGCATGGCAAATTCAGAAGAGAGCTCTGGTAAATGTAACGGGTGCTAGCGATATGGCTACCGAGGACATTGAGACTGAGACAAAGACCATCCAAGCCTATAGGAATGACGTTGCTTTCAAACAGAAGCTTATAGAATATTTAGAAAATAATGGGGAAAATCTAACTAAACCCGGAAAAGCACTATATCTGGGATATCGAGGTTGGTAGGGAGCTTGTTAAATAAATCACTTTATGATCAGCGACATGTGTATTTTAAGATCAAATAGTTGGTTTTATAGCCAAATTACTTATGTTTGTGCCAGGGTGATCGCACCAGGAGGCTTAAAAAATTTATGAGTTACTTAATAAGCCCTGCATTACAAACTAAACCCTTTATTTTTGCTTAATACCTGCTGTTGCATTGCATGTTCAAATTCGACATGCAGTCCCTGCTTCTTAATAACCTGCAGGTTCTGCTCAAATTTTTCATATTCGTGTGGAACTTTATCTTGAAGGTGCATCTTCACCAGAGGATCGTTATAAGCTTTCTGGATCACTTTATAAAGTTTTCCTAATTCTTCACTCTTCTCGCTCAAGTTTGTCGTCTCAAGGTACGCTTTTGCCACATTAAACCGTGCTTTGATTGCCTTGTCTGCTTCTTTGACCGTCTCCTGATCAAACTGTTTGTCAAGACCATGTTCAAAAATCTGTGCCAATTTCTCCTGTAACTTGATATGTTCATTCGGCATTTTTTCCTCTAAATGCTCTTTAATCAGTGGATCTTGGTATGCTAAACGAATGTTCGTATAAACGGCTTTAGCTATTTTATAGCGCTCAGGCCTATCTTGTGTTTGGTTAAATTCATTGGCTTTTTTGAAGGTGTTTTTCACATAATTTGAAGCTGCTTTTGCGGCTTCCCCTCTAAAGGTTTTATCCCACTGTTTCTCTTTAATTGTCTCATACCGTTTCTCTATTTTATTATACTCATTTGGCATGTGCTCTTGCAGATAGCCACTCAATATTGGATCTCGCAGAACTTTTGTAATTAAGATATAGACGTTACGGGCTTTTTGATACTTTTCATGGCCATCCTGAGTTGTATTAAAAGCAGATGTGTCTTTTTCAATTGCCGCTAATTGCTGCTCGGCTTTTTCCCTTAAGGCCAAATTAACTTGCTCTTTTTCTGCAGTTAGATCTTTCGCATACCCTGTAATCTCCCGCGCAATCTCTTTCACTGTTCTTGCCTTAGCAATAAGTTTAGGAGCAGCACTATAAGCCTTGACGGCATCTATTCCCTCTTTTCGGGCAACATCATTAAAGTCTTCCTTGCCGCCACTTCGGCCCTCTGGAATCACTTTAAAAACATCAACACCTTTACGCGCATAAAACTCCCCTGCTTTTTGCACCAGTCTTTCGGATTCGGCACCTACCCCATCATAGTCCGCAAATATAATTGCTTCTTTGACTGTATTCGCTAGACGAATCTTTTTAAGATTACTGGTACCTAAAACGAGCTCAACGCGTAGATCCGGATTGGCATCTGCAACACTCAAACCAGTTTCAGGCCCTTCAACAATTCCAACTTTATAGGGATCTTTACCTTCATTAATTACAATAGATGAACCAGGTAAAAAGCGGCCATAAGTTAATTTCGCAGGTACCTTATGCACTTTACCTGTTCCTGCATCGATAAAGTCTATCCAATCAACTTTTTTGTTCGTATCAGGATCTAAATGGATCGCCTGAACTACAGTAACTCCAAGCCCATCAACTGCCTGCCCCACAAAAATTGCTGCAGGAACCTTTTTGCCCGCAAGATACATTTCAGGATGATAACGGCAAGAAGCAGGAAGTGGCCCCACAATACCCCGCTCTTCTCGCAAATAACGCTCAACAATCGTCCCCCCTGCAGGCAAGCTTTCTCTCACAATTTGCTGAGCGCGTCCGATACTCTTATGATCATCTTTACTTAACCTATAAGGATTCGATACTGCGGCAAGCTCTTCTTTGAGTTCTTTAAACCCTTGTTCCATATTGGCCAACTTCGCTTGCTGTCCTACAAATTCCGTAAAATTGATACCAATTTCTCTAACAGCAGCTATATACTGCCGAGGGTTCTTCATTTTAGACACTAACCCTTTCATATCAGCCATTGCCGGAACAAAAATATCTTGTTCATATCGACTGAGCTCCGATACTGTCCGTGCGGTACTAATCCCTGTTAAAGATTTTGATACTTTTGGCCATAAAATTTCCCATTCTTTGACAACTTCTACGCGGGCCAGATGATTCTCTGCTTGCTTCTGTATTTTGGCAAAATCAAGCTTGCTGACCTCAAAAATGTGTTGGCTTACCTTCGGTGAGCTCACCTCTCCTTCAAGCGATTGATGGATTCGCAGTAAGGCCATTTGTTCATTGATTTTGAAGGCATAGGCATCTCGTTTGGCTAACATGAGATCCGCTTTGTACTGTTTAGTTGAACCTACCTCAACTTTTTTATTTTCTTCTTTTTTTGCCAATATTTGTGACCAGGTTTTGCCTACCTGACGATTCAATTCTTTATAACTGTTGATATCCCGAATTAATCTTTTCTCAAGAGTGGTGGCTTCTTTAAATATTTCGATGCGTTCTGCTACTCCTGCAGTTTTGCGAATGTCTCGCCACTGAATACCAGCAACGGCAACTTCTTTCCTAAAAACTTCTGGATCTTCACATAATTTTTGCGCCAATTTAGCCTGCTCAAGAACAAGAGTCGTTTCCTGATACTGTTTTACTAACCTTGACCTATTATGTTGATCACTTTGTTCTAATACCTTCTGCAAATCAATCTTTAAATCTAACATAGCGTCGAGATAATGGTCTGGATTGGCAAGAACTTTGTCGGCCAAAACATTCCGTTTAATCTCCAATGGTCTAATAATCGGCATAACACTCGCAAAAAAGGCCTTTTCTTCCATATCGCTAGCCATTTCTTTAGTTGCAAAGGCCTCTCCCCAAGCTTTACCACATTCCGCCCTAGCCTCTATGTAATCCCTCACTACGCGGTAAGCAGCCTGCTGATCTAAACTGAGTCCCGTAAGTTTTTGCTCAAATTCATAAGCTTTGGCATCCTTGCGGATCTCTTTCCATACTTCATCTACAGGCCTGTCCCCTTTAACAATGACTCCATGATGAAACCTAGCCTCATTCGCAATGTGATAAGCAGTTTCTAGCCGAACCTCATGATCTTGGTTAATAACCGCTTCCTGATAGGCTTTTACTCTTTCAGCAACAACAACTTGAGCACTATGTTGTTGTAGACGATACCATCTTTGTTGTGCAGTTTTTTCATCAACTGCAAAGTTATTTTTAAGCTGTTGCGCTTTTTCAGCATCCAAAATGGCTAGCATCCGTAAATCGGCATTTTCTTGAACATGCTGCGTAGTGAGCCAATTAGAAACCTCTTTAGGACTGCTGGAACCGATACCAAAATATTCTAAGCTTCGATCACAGGCCTCTACATGCTCACAAATAGCATGAGCCACATGATTCCTCTTATCCACCAAGCCATGCAAATGTAAAATATCAGCCTCCTGATAACGGCCAATTTCACCTGTGATTTCCCCTCTGGAGTTAGGTAGAGTTTTCATCTTGATAGCGAGCTCTCGATTCAATGCCCTGTATTCCTCTACTAGCCTAAACCCTTTTAATTCAGAAGGGCTTAACATTGTCATAAAGGCCCTGCGTTCATGTGCATGGCTTTGCTGATATAACCCCTGCATATCCACTTGCCTTGCTTTCAAAAAGATAAAATGCCCTTTTACATCACGACAAATCTGTTCGGCCAATTGATCACGCTGAACCATCCGGCCTGCTGCCATCTCTTTTACATAAGCATCAACCAAAATTCGTTTATGGTGTTTTTCAGCTTGATCCACAAGTTTTGCTTCTCTGAGGTTATAAACCTCCAAAGCTTTTGTGTATTTACTGACGTTTTTGCTTATTTCCGCCGCAAGTTGATCCCGTACTGCGGTAATTCCCTCCAGGGATTGGTATTCGGAAGTAGCGGCAACTAGATTAAATTCTTTACTCTCATAGCGAAACTCAGTTATGCCAAACTCTGCCATTTTTGTACGCACTGCTTCCCAGGCCTTACCCAACTGCCTATTGGTTTCTACATAACGAGCAACCAAGCGAGCGTTTTCACGTTCGACAATCTTTTCAGCATATGTGGCACGACTATTGGCAATTTCAGTCTCTAACTTTTCTTGGCGCTTAATTTGTCTTTGTTCATAAGCTTCCGGTCTAAAATAATACTCGAAACGTTCAACAATCGTTTCTTTGGCATTAACAAATTTATTCAAAAGCTGGTTTTTAAATTGCGGATTCAAAGCCTCAGTTGCAAAGCCACGTACTTGAGCAAACATCCATGGAAATCCTAAGCTACTGTCTTTAAGCGATACTCGACTCATGGAATCAACCAGAGTATCGAAGTCTTTTTGTGTGCTAAAAAGCTTAAACATCCATTTATGACGGCTTGCTGCAACATAGAGTAAGTTCCGCACCCACCCGCTCTTATCATCAAAAGCATAAACAAAATCCTGGGTCATCGCCTGGGATTTATGTACCGTTGCAGCATAACCCAAATCAAACTTGTTATATTCATTGGGATCAATCCGTACTACCTTACCTTCATCTAAACGTGCAGTAAAATGAAGTACATTACCGGCTTCGGTAAATTCTACTGATTCAACCGTTCCAAAACTGCCATTACTCACCCCAAGCTTGGATTTATTTTCTAAAAACATAATCCGATCGTCTTGGGCAATGTGAATGGTCTTTTGACTGCCACGTTTTACATCAACATTTACGCTATACCCTTCTGCGATTTCGCCCCTGTTTACACGTTCGGCCCGAATTGCAGCATTAAGTTGATCAACCTCAGCATTAGCATGGGCTAAGGTAATGTATTGCGCAATAGAATGACCTTCATTTGCTTTATGATTCAATAAGTCTGTAACAAGCCCATTCATGGTCACATCGGCAGGTTTTCCATACTTGATATAACCCTTAAGATCATAAGCACCTAAACCCTCTTTGAGATTAAAGGTGGAAAGCTGTTCTGTTGCCCGTGCTTGCCATTCAATTTGTTGCCGTACTACCGTGGTGATCTCTTTAGAACCCGCACGACCTAACAAGTATTTAAATGGCGCCCCACTTCCCACCGGATCAATCTGATTAGGATCGCCAACAGGTATTATTTTGAGTTTATAGCCATAAGCAATTTTAAGAAGATCGCGCATAGAAGCCGAATCCATCATGCCAGCTTCATCTACAAATAATACATCACCCTTTTTAAGCTGAATGCTTTTATTGGTAACAGCATATTTAAAGGACTCAACTGTTCTCGCATTAATGCCATCTTGTGACAATCTATCTGCAGCAACACCCTGCAAAGCCACCCCATAAATATTAGAGCCAAGCTTTTCAAATACGTATTGTGCTGCTTTGAGAGAATAACTTTTACCAGTCCCCGCCCTTCCAACAATACAATCAATGGCTTGGTCTTTTTGTAAAACATTGCTGACCGCAATATACTGCTTTTCATTTAATTTTTTATTCTCAGGGAGGCTATCCTGATATTGTTTCAACAACTCCTCACGTACAGTATTCGAGACTTTTAAGTGTTGAGAATTGCATAAGCGTTCTGTCAGCTCTTGAATTTCACAATCGATGTTAAACAGCGCTTGGGTTGTATAAGTATCTTGGCCATCGATCCAGGTACCCATATAAATGACATCTTCTGAACCCTTGATCTTAGCTGCAACATTTAAATAATCCTCATTGGATAAATTGTATTGTGAAAGGCATTTACCAATATCTAAATCATTAAATAGCCCATTATGTGTCGTAATATTATGGATAACGGTCTTGGCAATCTCATCATAGTATTTTTGGGTTTCTTTTAAAACATCCTCACCAGACAATACAGCAAAGCGTGCTAAAGCATGTTGATTTAGAATAGCTTCACGAGACGCTGCTGCCTTTGCTTCAACCATTTCTTCATTGACCAATAGCATTGATCTTGCGGTATACGTTGTTTTACCATTCACCTTTCCAACTTCAAGCAAATCTTTTGACTCTCCCATCGCCGCCATGAGCTCATGAAACTGTTTATCATCTTCAGAATAACGCAAGGCGATATCGGCTAAATCATCTCGTGTAAAAGTAGTTTTAGCCTTTGCTAAAGCATCAAAAGCAATTCCAGGATTTTCCAATATACGCAAAGCATTAATCTGCTTAATTTCTTGATTTTGATAAAAACGATCTTTCCCTTCATGGTATTTTCCCACACCAAGATGAACGGTAGGCTCAAGCTCGATCCCCTGCTCTTTATAACTGCGATGATCAATTCGCGCATCTATGCCGTGTAGCTCTAAATACTCGTTGACTTTATCCGCCCAATCTTGCCGTTGTTCCCTTAAAAATGCATTGGTATTCCAATATTCATTCACCATACCAAAACCGTTTTCGTTAATCTCACGATTAAGCAAAATAATATGGCCGTGGGGATTCTTGTTCTCTTCATCTTCGTGAATAGCAATATCAGCAAGCATTCCTTTGTCAGTATAGGTCTCTTTTACAAAACCCTCTAAAAGCGCAATATTTTGCTCTAAGGTCAATTCCTTGGGTAAAGCTAAGTCAATGATATTGGCCGTCCTTGCATTGCATTTTAATGATTTCAGCTCACTCATATTCCAGAGCTTTTCAGAAACAAGATTCTGGTGATCCCGAACTAAAGTCAGTTTTTGGATCTCAGACAAATTTGCCGGGATTGTGAGCTCAACTAGTTCTTTTAACCAGGCAGGAGAATTTTGAGGAATAAGTATATTGCTATAGGCAACATCCTCCTTATTTGCAAAATTATAGCTTGCCCCTGTCCGCTCATCTGTCATTGATGTTCCACGAATATAAGCGGCATAAGGAATACTGCACATTCCTTTGCTTCGCTGCACCGATGAAAAATGAAAATGATAAATCGCCATAATTCTCTTTTTTATTTTTTCGCACGTGGCTACTTTAGTAGCCGTAAGTGCGCTTATATAAAAATCTTCGCTAACGCTCCGATTTCATATGAGCAAGACTTGTAGATTTTTTTATGATCATTTATAATATCTTACCTAGATTGATAGGTCAATTCAAATATACAGGAGTAATTTAAATGGCTTATATAGACCAGCTTAAAAAACTAAACAATGACGTTAAATCTTTACAAGACAAAAAGAAAAAGATTATTGAAACCCGCAAAGGTGAAATTGGCAAGTTAGCCGAAAAGATCGATATTTTAGAGTTTTCAGACGAAATCATTGCCGGCGCCTTAAATTCCTTAAAAACTGCTACTAAAGATGTTTTAGAGGGGTTTGAAAATGATGGTAAACGATTTCTCAGACCTGCAAAATTCTCCAAAAACTCACAAGCTGCTTAAGAAAACTAATCAGGCAATGAATAGGGTCAAAATGTTATACGCTCAAGAAATGCAAAACTACAGAAAAGAAGATGCTCGTCGTAAAATTTTGTCAGGCGCTTCCTTTAATACCGCTGGTCTTGAATACTTAACCAGTGCGCAAAAGTTAGGAATCTTACTAGAAGCAAAAGACCGACTAAGCGAAAATCCGACCCTTGAAACTTATTGGCATATGTTAGGCGACAGGAAACTTAAAGAAATTGAATTAGAAAAGAGCCGATCTAAATTATCTGTAAATCGGCTCAATAGATAACTACGGATTCGATTTAATTACATGAAGAACAACGCCAAGTTTTCGGTATTGTCCTTCTTTTAACTCAATTGTTGGCTCATGGGAATCTAACGGAACTAGGGTATATTTGTCATCAATGCAAAAAACATTCCCAATTGCAATTCTATCGACTAATTGAATCAGGCTCGTTACTCCATCCCGAAAATCGGTCTCGTAATCCACAATAAGAACATCCCCACTCTTTAAAAACGGGGGATTTTGTAAAATTCTGGTTGCATACACCCCTGATCCGCAATAGGGGGATATAATAAAATCTTCACTATGTAGGCTGTCTGGTAACAAATAGAGGTTTCTCCATAAAACAAAAGGAATTTTCCGATTTAAGAGCATATGATTTGACTCTTTTATTTGACTAATTGGTAATGGCAATTCCCCTCGTAATTGGCCTTCAGAAACTTTAAAAAAATGAGTTAATTTGTCTAATGTCTCTGGTGAAAGTTGTTTTGTTTTAGCTTGTAAAATCTTATTTATAGCTTGTTGGCTTATGTTAATTTGTCGGGCAAGCTCATTTTGACTAATGCCCGCCTCATTCATTAAGTACCTTAATGTATCGCTAATTTTACGAGAATGATTATCTAAAAAAGAATATAAACCAGATACCCCCCTGATCAGCTCATTCGGAGTCACCTCAAAAAACTCACAAAGTTTTCTTATGGTATTGAGCCTTGTATTTTTATTCTTTCCACTGATAATCCTATAAAGCGTCGCAATTGGAATCCCTGTCCACTTTGCAAGCCCTTTTACATCTATACCTTGCTTCTCCATAAGGTTTTTAATGCGGTTTCCCACCCCTAGTTGATAAATTTCGCTCAGAAAGCTTTTAGCAGTATTTTCATTAATTATTGGCATGATTCTTCCTTACTATGCCCCACTAAAGGGCAGTGATTTAAGAATTAAAAGGGGAAATCTCCCCTCTGAATTATTGAGTGATTTCCCACGACGCAGCATCGTATTGAGGCGTATTTGCATATTCACATTCAGCAATATAATGACTCAGGGCTGTTTCTCTAATTTTTTCGCAAATTTTGAATGCTACGGTTTCTTTAAAATCTTTAGTTTCACAACTTTGATAACGATAACAATGACAAGCTTTCACAATTTGCATTGTGCTAAGTTTTGTCTTTATCTCAGGGGAAAATTGATATACATAGGGTGCTTCAAATTCGCTATAACGAAAATTAACACTTGCATGGTTTTGATTCACTAAGATTTGACCGATATGGTTCAGGTCTATTGCAGAATGAAATTTGAAACCATCCATTTCAAAAATCATGTTATGATCTTGGGCAAATTTGCACATTGCATCAATGTGCTTCTTGTCTACTATAAAAGCTGACATTTTATATCTCCAATTGGTTGTTCACCTTACAACTAAGCCTTATTGCTTAGTATGTTTATATGATAGCAATTAATATTGCCTTTGTCAATATCTTTTTCAATAATGAAAACATATATAAAACAATAACTTACTATTAACACCTCTATTCGCTTAATAGTTTTTTTATTTTATTAGCTGCCTCTTCTTTTGTTCTTGAAGCACTTGCACACAATTCTAAATATTTAAGAGCGAACCCCATAGAGACTGGCTTTAATGCTACAAAACCATTTTCACGAAATCTTATAGTAGTTTTACCTCGATAAGCTCTTATCAAATAAATTTCAGCTTCACTTAATATTCTGTTTATTGAGTTAACCGTTTTTAACATTGCATCCATCTCAATCCCCTGTTGGTTACTTACTCTATCTTAGACTGTATACTTTATGCGAAAATTCCTTAATCAATTTTTGCTTATCTGGACATTGGATTTTTTCAGCCTCTTCTAATGCGTTAAAAATCGATTCTATGAAGTCAAATGCTACAGCAAGGGAAAGATCCCCAAAATAGTATTTAAATGCCTTAAAGAGCCTTTGCGATAGCTTTTGGAACCCTTTTATAACTTTACCTCTTTGCTCCATGTAAAAGCTTATTGAGCGGTTTGTGTTGTAAGCTTCTATAACGACATTAAGATGTGTTTTATTGATGTAGTCACAGGCTTGTAAGAATTCAAGCATTTCTCTACGCAAATGAGGAACGATTTTTTCTTTTACTACTGGCTCAAATTTATTTTGCATTTTTGTCTCCTGTTGGTTGTTCACCTTGTTGCTAGCCTTTATTTCTAGCTTACTTTGATAGTATCAAATAATATTGCTTTTGTCAATGCTTTTTTCAATTATCGCCTTTTACCATAAAGAATCTCAAATTCGTTAATGTTGAGTATTCTGCATATTTTATAAAATGCCTCCTGGTTATGTGCATATATCTTTCTTAATGCAACACTTCGCCCTATGCTGTAGCCATAATCATATGATTGCACAAACCATTTTAAGGCTTTTTTACCTTGGCGAACGTAAACTATTTTTTCAAGCTGATACTCTTGTAAAATCTCTGTGACTTTTGATTGCACTTCTTCGAGTGGCATAACATCTAAAAAGGTAATTTTTTCATTCTGCATATTTGTCTCCAATTGGTTATTCACCGTATAATATAAACATTATATCATATTTATTGCTTTTGTCAATACTATTTTCAATATGATTAAACCAGCGAAATATCTACTTGTTGAATGATACTGACCACTTGCTCTTTTACTGATAGCAACTGTTGGCGCTTCTTTTGCAATTGTTCTATTTTTGCATCGATCACTCGTATTGCTTCGCTGATTTGGTCATTTTCAGCATGAATATTTGTATTGAATAAATCAGTTTTAAACTGGCCCATGAAAGTTTTTAACTGTTCAAATACATTGCCATTGCTTTTACAAGTGAGCTGATGCCTTTGACAATGTTTCAGCCATACAGAAGACAAATCCCCTAAAATATGAGCATTATTGCTTACATAATAATTGTTAATATTAAAGTCTTGCCCGTTGACTTTAATTTTTGAAGTATTAACCCAATCTTTTGAGCCATTACTTTCTTTTTTTAAAAAGACTAGATCAACAGTCACTTTTGCGTCATCGAACAAATCATCAGGCAATCTAAAAGCACTAATCAGGCTCCCCCCTTCGGCTGCAATAATTTCTCGCGCATGGTCTTTGATATTGTCTAAAAAATACGAAGGCAAAACCATTGCAAGCAGCCCCCCTGCTTTTAAAGCCCTCATACTTTTAGCAACAAAGTAATGATGAATAACAAGGTGGTTTAAATCAGAGTTGTATAAATCGTTTAAAACTTCCTTGCCATACGGTGGATTGCCAATCACTAAATCAAAAACTGGTTTAATATCCAGCGTTTCAAACCCACAATTTTTTACAGTAATATCAGGATAAAGTGAATTTAAAATTTTTGCACTAATCGGCTCAAGTTCTACCGCATAAATTTTGCTGTTTTGCCTAATCTCTTTTGGCATATGTTCTATAAAAGCCCCATTCCCCGCGCCTGGCTCCATTATTCGCCCCCCTTCAAAACCTAAGTAACGCAAATATTCGTACATAACTTTAATTATCGGGGTTGGTGTGTAGTAGGCATTTGTTAAAGTCTTTTTTATCGTTAAAATTTCATCATCTGATAGGTATTTTTTCATTTGCAGGTAAAAGCTAGGCTCATAAATTGTTTTTCTAAGCCCTCCCCATCCTGAATACTGCTTTAATGCTTCACGGTCAATATTACCATGTGCCAATGCTTTTATAGTTTCTAAGTTTGCAAGTTCTCTCTGCATTATTTTCTCCAATTGGTTGTTCACCTTACGCTAGACCTTCTTATCTAGGGCATGATTATTATATCATCAATTGTTCATGCGGCAAAATTTTGTTTACGAGTAAAAGCAGTGCAAACCGGCTATAACTCTTTCTGCTGAACCAAATTGTGGCGCGAAGCGGCACAATAAAGCCAAGCGGCGCTTGAGCGTATTCAATCAATCTCTAAATTATGCACATATCCACTGAGTACCGCGAAGCGGTGCGAAGGGACACGGAGCGAAGGCCCCCAAGTAGCCGTAGCGTAGTGTGGGTATGTGTAGAATTTTAGTCCTTTTAGATAAGCCATGCCTAACGGAATGATCTTTTTAAGCTGCGAATCCGCCCTCTTCTGCAGCAGGGGAATAAGCCTCGCGGCGAGAGGGGGGAAAACCCCCTCTCTTGAGCGACCCAGACTAAGCAACCAGGTTAAACTCCATTTGCGAGATTTTAGGTTCAAGCATGATTGCTTTTTGTTGCTCATCTAATCCTGCATCTTGATTTTCAAACTCACAACAAACAATTTCACAAATAGGCGTAACACCATGCCATTGATCTTGATAATAAGCAGTATCAATGCCTACATTCATTTCTAACTTAATGCCTGTTTGTTTAAAGAATTTTGAATGTTTATTTGTTTCCCTTTCTTCATAACATTGCCGGCCAGAATAAGCAAAGGGGGCTGACATTTGCGGAATAATAAAGGCACCATGTGTAGCAATATGACTAGCAATATCGATAATTTTATATTCTGCTTCACTGCCAGTATACAAAGGGCCACTTTTCATTTTCACATTTTTGCCAAAGGGCGGGTTTGATATGGCCGTGTCAAAAAAGCCTAACTCTTGCCATATTTCCGTAATATCCGCGCAAATCCAGTTGGCCTCTGGTAACAACTTCTTGCCAACTTCGACGTAAGCAGGGTTTATTTCAACACATGTAATTTGCGGTTTATTATCACCATGATCAAGGCAATGATAATACATGAAAGATAAAATGCCTGTTCCAGCGCAAAGATCGATAATTTTATTCCCGAAGACATGTAATTTAAAATCATTTGCAAGGTCTGTAGGTGTGAAGAAAGCCCCCATGCGACCGTTTTCGTGTTCTGCGCCCTCCTGCCAGTTTTCATAAATAAACCATTTATCATCGACAGTTAGTTTGTCCTTTTTCAATAGTTCATAAGCTTCTTTATGCCTTTTAGATTGTGCTTTAGTTAATTTTGCCATTTTGTTTTCCTTATATGAATTTCATAAAAAGGGGTTTAACCCCCTTTAGTTAAAAGCTAAGCCGAGTTGTAATGGTTCGCTTCGGTAAGCAACCATCCTTGCATCTTTCAATTGATTTAAGGTTTTAATGGTGGTTACAAGGCTCATGTATGCGGTTGCGCGAATGGCTTTAATTATTCTTGCAGAGAGGCTTGTTTCATATTCAGGATTTTTGCTGCTTGCAACTGCATCGAAAGTATTGCATACCTCAACTATGTCGCTAGGATTCGCAATAAGATTTAATTTGCTTTTTGTGATTTTTATATCAGTTGTAGCAATATCAAGATTTAAATTTAACAACGTCTTGCTAAAAGCTTGTGGATCAGCTTTCGCATCGATTATCTTTTCACCTTGTTGAATGGCAAGAAAGTTATTTGCAGCATAGCTGCATAACATTTCGATTTGTTCTTTACTTAAATTTGTATTCATTTTTTAGTCTCCAATTGGTTATTCACCTAACAACTAAGCTTTATGCTTAGTATGAGTATATATTACAATTTTATATTGCTTTTGTCAATACTTATTTCAATGTTTTTTATCTTTATTTTACAATATCTTATCAAACAGTTTTTTGTTATTAAATTTGACTTTTTAATAAACTTCGGTATAATAGAGTTTGCAAATTAGGTGAACAACCAACAGGAGAAAATTATGGATAGACTAGCCCTTCTTAAAGATGTACAAACAAACAGATATCGTAAAATTTCAGTCCAACTTTCAAACGGCAAAAATCGTAAAGTTCTGCTTGATGGCTTTACTGCAAACGCTGCTTTGAAAGTACATGATGCCCTCTCTGCAGAATACCAGCAAAAATACCTTGCTTTGCCCTGGCCTAGATTTATTGATGTGACCTGGAAGCTATTTTCTAGCAAAGGGGCATAATCATGAGAGAAATTTTCATCCCTGCAAAAACAATCAAAGTATACTCTTTTAATGAATTATGTTTTAACTCTAAAACAAGGGCTGTTTTGCAGCACTCAGAGGATTCTATCTATCCTTGGGAAATTGAAAACAGCAAATCACTTGAAGAATTTTGCAAAGCCTTAAAAATTGAGGTGCCCTATTTTCAATATGGTGACTGTGAGGCAGAAATCGATGACGCTAATATTGAACATTCCTATTTTTCTGATCCAGAGAATAAAGAGGAGCTAGAAGCACTTTTGGTTAAGCTCAACCAAGACAGTTATTGTTTAACTGGTTATTGTATGGATGCTGATTTAATAAATCCCTTTGTCGGATTAATGAAATACTCAAACAAGGATTTGCAAAAATCTGTACAAGCTGCTTTTGATAATTGGCTTCAAGACTACCAAAGTGATTGGGATCATTTCTTTTCATCTGATTACCTAGATGAGCAGGACGATAAAGAGTATCACGAAGATGGTACGCTTTTTGATGCCAGTTAATTGCTGAAAACTCGTATCGGCTAACGGTAGTAGAGCACTCGCATATGGTTCTTGCTGAACCAAATTGTGGCGTGTTAAACCGCACCACAATGGATCCATTTGAACCGCAGGTTAATGGAGCCACCCTAGTCGCACCTTATGGAGCCACTGCAACCGCAGCTTAATGGCACCACCTAAACCGCACCCTATGGAGCCACTTATCATCTCAAACTGTTAGCATTCTCCTTTTGTTTAATCAAAAGGAGTAAGTACCAATGTCTAATAGGAGTTTTGAGATGTTTCAATATCGACAAATCATTATGCAAATGCGTCTGGGTCAATCTAACCGCGCACTGAGTAGAATTAAGCTAGCCGGACGTAGGAAGCTCTGCAACATTGGATAGATTGCGGCATAACGCTTATGAAGTTCTGCTGGATGGTAAAAGTTACCGTTCTTTAAAAAAACCAAAAACTGAAGCAGAAGAAATAAACAAAACCAGTAAAAAACAAGACTTGCAAAATGAGGAAATTTAACTAAAAATGGCACCTAGTTTGAGATGATTTTAGCCTCATAAAAGTGGCTCCATTAAGGTGCGGTTAGGTGGCTCCTTTAGGGTGCGGTTTGACAGCTTCTTGCATGTTTGACAAGGCTATTTCAAAAAATTCCAAGGCTTGTTTAATTGATTCAGAATTTAAGTTACCCATAGATGTAGCCCGCTTTAATAAATCTACACCTGTCTCCATATGATAGAAGGCACTATTAAAGCACTGTTCGAGATCCCACTCCAAGTTTTTGTCTTGCATATCGATGCCCCTTATAAAGCCATAGCCTATTTCGAATTAAACTTTTGCTGCAGCGCTTGAAACTGATTATAAATATCTTGAATAGACTTTTCGACTTTTACATGATCCCCTGGATTAAACAATTCTATGAAAGTCTCAGTCATTTCTTCAGCGTTGTGTTTTGCTTTATTACCATCAACCCAAAGTTTAACAACTTGCTCTAAGGAAAGGCCAAGATCAAAGATACTTTTATTATATGAAGCTATTACCTCAAGAGCGACAGCAAATTCCCATGCTCTTGGCTTGCCTCCACCATGCTGATAATGTTTTAAGGAAGCCGATGTTGTTACGAGCTTGCTCTGGCCATATCTTTCTTTTGCGATCTTAGCAAAAGATGTAAACATTTGCGGGCCTAAACCAACTAGTTCATCAAAGACCACCCTTTCATCTATATGCTTTTTCTTGAAATTGTTCTCGGCCTTAACCAATGAAATTTCTGACATTAAAGCCTCATACATTCTTTTGGCAGGGTTGAACTCAACTCCGGCTTTCTTAGCAGCTGTATACGCTTCTACATACAATTCTTCCCAATCTTCTGGCAAATAAAATGTAATCCTATCTTTTGCGACTAAAGATCCATTTCGTGAAATTGCCATCAAGTTCTGGTATAAAAATGAAGCTGTTGCTTCTTCTTCAATAGAAATCCCTTTTGACAGCTCCAGCTGATGGTCAGTTGTGATTTCTGCAACTTTAAGATGAGTTTGCTTACCGCTATTGGCTTTGGTTCGATTATAGATATGAACGACAACACCATCTTTTCTAATTATGGGAGACATTTTTAAAGTAACATTTTTTACAGCTTTACTTTTAGTGTTAGTGGTCATCATTTTTCCTTAATTTTTTCTTCTGTAGAAGCTCAGTTGCATAAATGATTCTTGCGCCAGGAGCGTCAGTATAAGAGTTTCCCTTTAACCATCGAAAATACCTATCAAAGCTTATGTTAACTGGGCTTACGTTAATGTTCTGATTAGTTAGCGAAATAGCCAACCTATTTCTAAAAGTTTTATGCAGCTCCAGATTTGGCAAGTGCTTTATCAGCTCTAATTCACCATATTGATAATCTTCTAGTTGATCGTAGCTTGGGATACCCATATCTTCTACCGGCTGGTAATTCGGCAATGCTTTTAAGTCTTTATAATATGCGACCCATTCAACTACTTTCATGTCGATTATCTCATCTAGCTCTATTAATTTATTGAGTGCAGGCAAGGGAATCTTTCCAGTAAGCCAAAGCTCAAAGGTTTGATTGGATATTCCAAACAACTCTATCATTGAATTCTTTTCAAGACCAAGAACCCTCAATAAATCATCAAAAGTTCTTTCTTCAGTTAACTTTTTCCAATAAACAAAAGTTTGCTGATTTGGCCAAGCATCAGCTTGATGAAGCTTATTCCATTCAGCTTCGGTTAAATTATTCGTAACAATGACAAGTATTTTGAGAACTTTTTTGATATCACTCGTTAGGGCCTGCAACAAAACCTCGCTATCATTACAAAACTCTTGCCACTCTACACTGTAGTCAAAGCTTTCGTCTTCTCCGAATCTTTTTTGATTTTGGGGACTGCTAGAAAGAAACATTGATGCTAATGTTTCAGACAATTCAGAACTAACATACCGACGAAGATCTTCATTGTCATGAAAATGATACCATTTTACAGAATCTACCCCCGCTGCAGCGATCAGTATTCCTGGGAATTTTGTTTTGAATTCTTCAATATTCATGAGTATCTCCTGTTGGTTGTTCACCTAAATTTTGGTTCATCTTTTTAATCTAACAATACTTATTGCTTTTGTCAATATATTTTTCAATATAATGGGCCAGATACTCCAATCCCATAAGTCACATCTTAAAAAAGATGGCCATTTTTCTTTACTTGTAATCTAAAATATTCTTTATTCTATAGTTCGCTTCTTCAGATATATCACTATTACGTATCGCCCCTACTTCAGCGTTTTTCAAATAAAAACATCTTCCTGATAAGATGTAAAAGTCTACTTGAATTTTGCCGACATACCCTCCAAAAGTATCAAACTTGATGTTTATTATCCCATTCTTACAAAAATCTGATTTAAAATGGTCGCCAACTCTTTCCACTTATCCACATTTTCTGTCAATAACCGTGTGAGTAACTTCTGTATAATTTAAATTTATGGTTGTCCTCTTAATGAGTACGATAAAAGTGGGTCAAGTACACGATATTGGCCTTTTTTAAAAGTTGGTACACATTCATCTTCAAAAGTGACTTGGAACACTAAATCATGATCTAAGAGGTATTTTAAAGCCATTTTCATACTTGAAACTGATAAATTGACTTCGTTAAGAGCACTTTTGGCCAAAGGCTCTAATACAGGGTTAAAAGCTAAATATTTTAAAGCCTTTTGCTGATTCAGAGTTAAGTGTTCAACTTCCGCAATTATCCGTCTTCTTTCTATCTCTAAGCAATCATTCCAAGCGCAAATTACAGCCTTTTCATCTGGTAATGAATCATTTTTGCATAGTTGATTGCCTAACATATTTACATAGAATGGGTGCAGCTCTGTTAAGCTCATCATCTTTCTAAATGCTGCATCGCTTATGGCCGATTTCCACTTTTCTTCGGCAGCTTTTTGAACATATGGCCGATAATCGGCTGATATCATTCGATCTAGTTCAATTTTATCGCACAGCATGTAAAATGGTTTCTTGCTATCATCAAAAATTTCAAGCAATAAGCGTCTCGAACTACCAGAAAAGATAAAGATTATCTGTTGAAACTCTTGCGCAATACTTCGCAAAGCCCCTTGTATTGATTTCGCATTTTCTGCGTTGGTGATATCTTGAAACTCATCAATAAAAAGGACTACCTTCTTGTTTTCTTCCTCAGCAAGTTTCACTAAGCTTTTTAGTGCCTCATAGATTTGTGATACCGTATCTAATTCTCTTTCATTATAGGATAGTGAGAAAGTAAAACCCTTTACTGATAAAGAAACACGCAATCGAGTAAAATATTTTTCTAAAATTGCTAATGTTTTTTGTGACACTGGCATAATTTGTGAAATTACTTCTGCAATTCCATTTAAAAGCCTTAGTGTTATAGCCCTATCATCGTGCGCCATAAAGAAATCAATATAAGTTGCTGGCAACCCTATATCCCCTACCACTTTATGTACTAATGATGACTTACCATAGCGTCTAGGTGAGACCAGCACTGTATGACGACCTATCTTAATATTTCGCTTTAGTTCGGCCTGTTCTTTTACTCTATTGCAAAACCGATTGCCTGTTGCTAAACGGGCAGGAAAATAATCTATTGCCATAATTCCTCACTTCATAAAACATACTTCATATAATATGAAGTATAACATATGAAGCGGTAAAAGCAATATATTCTTTACTATTGGCGTGATAATAAAGATTTAATGGAGTTTTTATCCGCACTTTAATGTATAATTATTTTAAAATCAGGCCTATAGGTTGCTTTCTTATAGGCCTAACAAATGAGGTAATATAATGCAAGAAATGTCTGCTGAAACGAAACAAAAGATTGTCTCCACTCTTCAAGAAAAAGGGGCTGTCCTTCCCTGCCCCAGATGCGGCAATAAACAATATGCTCTGTTAGATGGTTATTTTAATCAAGTTATTCAACCGGAGCTGAAAGGAATTATGTTGGGAGGACCGGCTGTTCCCTCTGTTGTTGTGGTATGCAGTAACTGCGGCTATATGAGCCAACATGCTCTTGGATCTTTGGGGTTAATGCCAAAAGAGGAAGGACAAAACAATGCAAAATAATCCTAATACTCAGCAAGGTGGGCTAATCCAGACAGATGAAGCTGAATCCCAAAAATTAATTAAGGTTGCTAAGGTTTTTGACAATCTTGATCAAAATATAATAAGAATTACAGAGGATAAGACAAAGCTTATTCTTATAGAGCATTTAAAAAAGGTTGAAGATAAAAAAGCGTGGATTGTGCCTCTGGGAATTTTTATACCATTATTTTTGATACCAATCACAACAGAAAGCTTTAAAGATGCCTTCTCAATACCTGCAGCAGTCTGGCAAGCAGGTTGTTATATAGGGATTGCTGCCTCATGCATTTGGCTTATAATATCAATTTGTAAAGCCTATAAAGGAAAAAATACGACGATTGATTATATTATCTCAGAATTGAAAAAGAAAAGTGATGATTTTAATGAAACAAAAGATAAAATCAGCTAAGTTATGTTGTCTTGATTCGGCTATAGTTTAGTAAATTGAGTAGATATATGCATCAATACCACATAACTGAATTCACAACATATGATTTAAAAACCAAGCCACTCACTCATGCAGATTGGGGCCAGATGCATTTATATGTAAGATACTTTGACAAAGAAATTACCACGCCCGGCGACAACCCCACTATTGGGCTAATTCTATGTACAGATA
>JACCDN010024959.1_pt1 | contig 20077 bp, 20 predicted proteins | sample 7441691 | NCBI WGS metagenome assembly JACCDN01 (sample SAMN15323439, study PRJNA562643) | freshwater metagenome | isolation source: river surface water | place: USA:Blue River Watershed | collected 2017-08-16 | reverse complement strand
GGCGAGACGAATTCTCGTCATTTTAGGCAGTGCCGCCTGCCTTATAGCCAACGCCTCGTACTGTCATCACAATCTCTGGATGCTCTGGATCATGTTCGATCTTTGAACGGAGGCGCTGCACATGGACATTGACCAGACGCGTATCGGTGGAGTGACGATATCCCCAGACCTCACTCAGCAAAGCGTCGCGAGTGAAGACGCGACCTGGATCTTTAGCTAACGCAACGAGAAGATCGAACTCGAGGCGCGTCAATGTAATGACCTTTGAGCCTCGATGTACCTCGTGAGCAGTGACATCGATTGTGAGATCTCCGATGTTGAGAACTCCCGTGACATCTGAATTTGTACGACGTAGTCGAGTTCGTATGCGAGCAATGAGCTCGGCCTCATCGCGGAAAGGTTTTTGCATGTAATCATCTGCGCCGGCTTCTAGCCCTCGAACAATGTCGAGGGTTTCGCCCTTTGCGCTCAGCATCACGATCGGCACAACTGATTCTTTACGAATCAGCGTGCAGACCTCGATGCCATCTATTCCTGGAAGCATCACATCGAGGAGAACGAGGTCTGGAGGATTATTTCTAAATGCCTCTAGCGCCTCGTCTCCACGATTGACGAGATCAACATCGAAGCCTGAACTTGTAAGAACAATTCCAAGCATCTCTGCCAGATCTAGATCGTCATCGACGACCAGGATTCGAGCCATTTATGAACCGTGCTCCCATGAGTTGAGGTACAACTCTTGTGCCGGTGTAAGTGTGTCGATATTTCCACCCATTGACTTGAGCTTAAGTGAAGCAACTTCCTTATCGATATATGAAGGAACATCGTGAACGCCTGGCTTGAGGTTCTTCGCTTCCTTTACGAGGTATTCAGCTGTGAGTGCCTGATCAGAGAATGACATATCCATTACTGATGCTGGGTGTCCTTCTGCTGCACCGAGGTTAACGAGACGACCTTCTGCGATGAGGAGTAAGCGGCGACCATCAGCGAGTACATACTCATCTGTCTGGTGGCGCATCTTTGCATTCTTTGACTTTGCATTCTGCTCGAGCCAAGCCACATCGATTTCGATATCGAAGTGACCTGAGTTAGCCATGATTGCGCCATCCTTCATGACAGCGAAGTGCTCATCGCGAAGAACATCGCGGTTACCTGTCACTGTAATAAAGACATCGCCAACCTTTGCTGCCTCTGTCATTGGCATTACGCGGTAGCCCTGCATCATCGCATCGAGCGCCTTTGTTGGGTCAATCTCGGTCACGATGACATCTGCACCCATACCCTTTGCTCGCTCTGCAACACCCTTACCGCAGTAACCAAAACCTGCGACAACAAGTACGCGACCAGCGAGCAAGAAGTTTGTTGCACGGAAGACAGCATCGAGAGTTGACTGGCCGGTTCCAAAGCGGTTATCGAACATATGCTTTGTATCGGTGTCATTAACGGCGATCATCGGGAATGTAAGGGCGCCATCCTTAGCCATCTGGTTAAGACGGATTACACCTGTTGTTGTCTCTTCGCATCCACCTGAGATATTTGGAAGAAGTTCGCGACGTGTTGTGTGAAGTGTATTCACGAGGTCGCAACCATCATCAAAAACCTGGTGTGGCTCGATATCAAGTGAAGCGTTGATATGTGCGTAGTAACCATCGCGGTCGACTGCATTACGCGCAAAGACTGAGATTCCGTACTCGTGGACAAGAGCAGCTGCTGTGTCATCCTGAGTAGAGAGTGGGTTTGAAGCACAGAGTGCAATCTCTGCACCGCCGGCCTTGAGAACACGCATCAAGTTTGCTGTCTCAGTTGTGACGTGCATACATGCAGAGATGCGGACGCCGGTAAATGGCTTTGTCTTCTCGAAACGCTCGCGAATCTGAGCAAGGACAGGCATGTTGCGCTCTGCCCACTCAATGCGCTTGCGACCAGCTGCAGCAAGAGAAGCATCTGCAATATCGTGCTTAGGAACGGTTGTAACTGACATTTATATATCTCCCTGAATAGGCCCTCACATTGAGATGGGCGTTTCTATTTTTTCGCTTGACCTTCGGCGTAGGGCTCTACTGTGCTGATCGGCTATGGGGATAGATTACTAGGAGAGGGCGAGAAAGGCAGAATTAACCGTTATGCGCGGATGGTGTTGAGAACTGAATCGCGAATACTTGCCATCTCTTGCTCGGTTGTAGCCTCAACGTTGAGTCGAAGGAGAGGTTCGGTATTGGAGGCGCGCAAGTTAAACCACCATGTATCGCCAGAGACGGTCAATCCATCTAGGCGGTCGAGCTCGACTCCGGCAATTGCGCCGTAATGATCTTCAATCAACTTTGTAGCCGCGGTTGCATCTGCGACTGTCGAATTGATTTCACCGCTCGATGAATAGCGATTAAATGGCGCAAAGAGTTGTGAGAGTGGGACATCTTTCTCACCTAGCGCCGCAATTGCATAGAGCGCAGCCAACATTCCAGAATCGGCGCGCCAGAAATCTCGGAAGTAGAAATGACCTGAGTGCTCTCCCCCAAATACCGCGCCGGTCTCGGCCATCAACTTCTTAATGTACGAGTGACCAACTCTGGAGCGGACTGCGGTACCGCCATTTTCTTCTACTACTTCTTTGACAGCGCGAGATGAAATCAAGTTATAGATAATTGTTGAACCTGGATATTTTGCGAGTTCACGTGTTGCGATCAGGGCGGTAAGGGCTGATGGATTGACTAAGTCGCCTTTCTCATCAACGAGGAAGCAGCGATCTGCATCGCCATCGAAGGCAAGGCCAATATCTGCCTTATGTTCGAGTACTGCAGCCTGTAAATCGCGTAAGTTCTTTGGATCAATCGGGTTTGCCTCATGGTTGGGGAAGGTTCCATCGAGCTCGTAATACATCTCGATGACCTCGGCGTTAAGGCGCCTAAAGACGGCAGGGGCGGTATGGCCAGCCATTCCATTTCCAGCATCGATCACAATCTTGAGTGGTCGAGTCTCCGAAAGGTTAACCATCTCAAGTAGGTGGCTCACATAATCTTCCAACATCTCTTGGTGGCGTTCGACGCCGACCTGGCTCAAAGGAATTGGAGATCCCTCGTTGACATATTTTTCAATGAGAAGCAGCCCTGATTCTTTCCCGATAGGACGTGCGCCTGAGAGGCACATTTTGATTCCGTTATAAGGAGCAGGGTTATGGCTTGCTGTAAACATCGCACCTGGAAGATTTAACTTGCCCGCTGCGAAATACAACATATCTGTTGAAGCGAGACCGATTCGAATTACATCAAGGCCTTGTGAAGTGATACCTGCGCTAAATGCATCTGCAAGTTCTGGCGAACTAGGGCGCATATCTTCACCGATTACTACAGTGCCTGGTTCGCGCTCTTGCTTGAGAAATCGAGCGAATGCGGCACCGGTTGCGAAGGTGAAGTCAGGGGTAATTTCTCCATCTACTAATCCGCGGATGTCATATGCCTTGAAAATTGATGCGCTCATGGAGCAATAGTAAGAGGTTTGCTCTTAAGAAGGAACTGCACGGAGGTGTCCGCGACGACCAACCTGCGAAACTTGTGGCGAGGTTGACTCACTGGGTTGTTCTTGGTGGTTGCGGGCAACTTCTCTTACTGCATCTGCAATTGCCATAAGGTCATCTTCACTTGGACCTTGACCTTCGCTCTCATGGAGCTCTCGCTCTACCGTCCAACCATTAGGAACAGTCAATCGAGCAGCATGACGTTCGCAGAGATCGTAGGCATGGGGTTCCGAGAACATTGCAATCGGACCCAATACCGCGCGAGATTCTGCGTAAATATAGGTAAGAGTCATTGTGGCAGCAGTGCGACAGCTGACACGGGAACAGGGACGTCCTGCCAATGAACTCATGGATGCAAGATTAGTGGGAGCGAGTGCAAAAGTTATGGAATCAACACTCGAATATTGGAGCGAGGAATAGATGTTCGAGTAAGAGTGCTACCTGTGACCAATGGCGCATATCCGAAGCCGCTCTTCGAGGTAATCAGAGCTGCCCCATAGGTCTTTTCGGAACTCTTGATAATTGTAAATGCCCGGATGCGTTCAGAAAGTTGATAGGTCGCGATGTCATCTCCGCGAAGGGAGATCTTTCGCTTCTTCCCATTGATTGAGGTGATCTCAATATCGACGGCGATCTCATTGCCAGTAAAGACAAGTAGTGGCGCCAATCCCGTCGAAGCGAAAGTGCCTTTCACTAAAGGTGGAACTGGAGTGCTCCAGAGGAAATCACTCTTTCCTTGTGCCTGCGTCTTAGTGAAGACTGATGCAACAAAGGGGCGATCTGATGAAAGATGAAGGGCGAACTTTCCTGATTCCATGAGGACATCAAGGGGCAGGTCTACAACCTTTCCAGCTGGAATGGTCTTTCCATCAATACCGGCCGGCGAGAAAGTGCCGTCAGTCGATTTAATTTCAACGTTGATCTGGCCGCCTACCTCACCAGGAATCAGAATTCGAAGTGTGTGCGGCAATGAAGATCGGCGACCAGTCTGCTGCGGGATAGCTGGAATCACCAGCGACTTCGATGCGAGCTCCTGAGAATTCACAGTGTCGCCTCCGAGCGCTTGCAATCCTCGACCTCGCTCATCTGTGACAAAAGCATTCACGCGTCCAGTTTGGGGAACTACATGAATAGCAATCGATTTTGATCCTGGTGCCAGCGTTGCAAGTTGGGCGGTAATAAATGAATTGGCCTTCACGGCAAAACTCTGTTCTGCCTGCACTCCATTTTCGGTGTAAACGGTTACCCCTACCAGCGCTCTTCCTAATCCACTATTGACCAGAGTGAGCGTTCCTTTAGATGTGACATCTGCTGTAGCTCCGACAAACCATTGAGAAGAGACAGGTGCAAGACAGGTAACTCCCCCAGCCCAGACTCCAGTACGGACCTGCCACATAATCGGAGTGATTGCCTGAGAATCGATCACCGTTGCCTGCGCACTTCCTGTAAGACGTCGGGTACGTGAATCTTTAAAGAGCAGCGTCTCAACACCTGTCTTGCGTAGTTGAGTCTTTGGTGATGTCAGTGAGATGACTGAACTCTGACCAGGTTGATTTGGCGGGCAGACTACAGCGGGATAGCTCTCGGAATATCGGTTGCTCTTTGTTGTAAATGAGACGACATTACTGAAGAGAATTACCGCTAGAAAAGCGGTGAGCAGTTGCAGTGCACGACTTCTCATTATGAGACCTCACTATCTGCAAGCTCGCGTCGCTTTCGACCAGCAGGAAGTGCCATCACGATTGTCGTCACAAGTGAGATGAGAAAGATAGAGAGCCAAGCACGACGGCTAGTGCCATCATGAAGGAAGATGACTTCACCGGCCTCGAATACTTTAAATTGCGGCAGGCCGAATTCATTTTCAGATCGGTCAAGGCGTACTCCGCTGGCGAGGGCTTGCCAACCCTGACTGTAATTCTCGGTCAAGGTGAGAGTTCCGGCACCAGGTGCAGAGACCGTTGCAAGTTCAACTGGAAGCACTGTCGCCTTACCTTCGAAATCAGTAAAGATGGCGCGGCCGGTAGGTTGTGCGACCTTCCACACGGTGCCGGCATCTGTTGCAGAAGCGCGATTAAATCCACCAAGTCCATCGATGGTCTGAATCAACTCTTCATGAGCAGGATTCTTTACAAAGACATATTTAATTCCGAAGGCGGCAAAGACCTTGGAGCTACCTACTCCCGTGTTATCAATCAAACCTTCAACTGCACGAGTGATCACATCAGGGTTCTCGATCGCAACATCCGGTTGACCAAGTGTGATCTCGCCACCGCGCGCAATGTAGTAAGCAAGGCTGCGCTGCTCATCTTCAACAATCGGTCTGATAACCAGAGTCTTTGCATCTGCCTCAACGGCTAAGAAAGCCGGAAGAACGGGTTCGGCTTTTCGCTGGAGTGGTGAGGCGGCGCCAGCTGAGAAAACCCAGAGTGATGAAGTGACGCTATATGAAGCGCTGAGCAAGATAACTAAACCGAGAGCAATATGTTGGTAATTGAAGTGAGAATTTTCGAGACGGCTTCTTACATCGTCAAACATGATCACGGTGGCAATAACAGCGAGAGCAGTTGCGATTACGAGGAAGCTTCCTGCGAAAACATAATCCTTATTTGTCGATCCATTGCCCGTTACCTGCAGAGAGGCAATCAGGGCACCAAAGAGAAGGAAGCCAATTCCGTAGGTTGCATACTCACGGGCTTTGGTGGTTGAGAAGTACGTAACTATGAGAAGGAGCGTTATGGGGCTAATTGACCACCATGGGAGTGAGCCGACTCCCCCTGGGTTTGCCAGAAGAGCAAGGTTTCCTCCGCCACCTGGCTGCATGATTCCAATTTCGGCGAGGAGGCGTGATGGGTGCAAGAGATATGTGAGGGAAGTCGGGAGGGCGAGGATGATGGGAACGAAGAGGATGATTGTGCGTCGCGCCAACCGAGTGAGAAAGAGTGGGTCGCGCATATTCCTAGATGCAGCGAAATAATCGACGGCGATGAGATAAAGCGTGGCTGCGAACAAGATAAGTAATAGCGATGGATTAAATGTCTGCAGCACCCAGAAAAAGAGTGCGAGTGCAAAGAGGTTTCGAATAGAACGTTCTTCCACCGACTTCCACTGACCGAAATTGGTGAGAAAGATTGGAAAGAGGATCACTAATACAACGACACCCAGATGTCCACCATTGATTGCTGAAATTGCAATTGGAGATAGCGCATAGAGAAGCGCAGCAATCGCAATGAGTATCGGACTTGATGTATGGGCTCGAAGGAGGCGCTGAGCGCTCCAGAGGGCCAAGAATGGCGCGATAATAAAGAAGATCGAGATAAATGCTGGGACGCTGCCGAAGGTGAGCAAGGAGCCAGCTCCAATAAAGAGAATCCATGCTGGTGCAGCCACATTTGAGCCCATGCCTACGTGATGCCAGCTTTCAAGGAAGAACTTCCAGATATCTGATGTTCCTGCTGGAGAGACTGCAAGGGCGCCGCCTGAGATTGCTCCCCAACGATGACGCGTCCAACCTAAGGTGAGAATGAGGAGAAATGTAGAAGCAATCACGAGCGGCTTGGTAAAGATTGTTCGCCACTGATTGTTCTGAAGGGGCTGAAGAATATCTTCATCCTCATTAATCTCGAGATCGCTGATTACTGGCAAATCCTCGCTGACATCATCAGGAAATATCTTGGTGCGAATTCTTTCGATGAGATGGCCTGCACCGCTTCGAAGTTGGGTCCATCGCGAAGGAATAAAACGACCCACTACGCCAGATGAGACAAGGCGTTGACTCTTTCGAGTTTTTCGGGCGCCGATAAGTTCTCCGGGATGAATCAAGAGAGAGACGATCGCAAGAATTTCATCACTTGCATATCCCGGCAACTTTGCAAAGAGATATGCAATCGAGCGGATTGCAGCACCACTTAATAATTGAAGAGTAAGGAGTGGCAGCGTCCACCACGATGAGTTAGCAAGAAGAACATAGGCTGCATTGCGACGGTCCAAGAGGAGAGGGCGATGTAATGGCGCACCTTCGATATCAATTGCACGACGTTCCGAAGAGGCAGCTTGTGCATGGAATCCGATTGCGGAGGTGACTGCTAGGACTGAGTGACCGGCTGTGTGAACTCGCCAACCGAAATCGACATCATCACGGAATAGTTCAAGGTTGATGTCAAAGCCACCGAGCTCTTCAAAGACATCGCGGCGAATAAGGGCACCCGCAGTGCTAACCGATAAAACTTCGTGGTTGCCATCATGCTGTCCTTGATCATATTCGTGTGGCTCAAGTCCAGTCCAACGAGATCCGTTGGTTGCAATACTGATTCCAACCTCAAGGAGATGAGTTCGATCATGCCAACCTAAAAGCTTGGGACCTGCCATAACAATATTAGGACGATCTGCAATTGCATTGAGGAGTTCTTCAAGTGCGCGAGGATCTAATGCGCAATCATCATGAAGAATCCAGAGCCACTCTTCCACTCCCTCAATCGGAGCGGGAAGTTGTGAGAGGCCATATTGAATCGCTTGGCCAAATGATGTCGAGCGTTCCAGAGTGACAGTTGGAATGCGAGCACCTTTGAGAAGTTTTGCAGAGGCATCACGTGACCCAGTATCAATAGCAAGAATCTGATCTGCACTTCGACTCTGTGAAGTAATCGATGCGACGACCTCGGGAAGCCACGTCGCACCATCGTGCACAACGAGAAGCGCAGTGATGCGAGTTGCGGTCATAGGAATTACTCTAACTTTTCGAGATACGAAAAGTGAAAGGTGCCTTTATGCAGGGCGACGCTTAAGGCGACGACGCTCGCGCTCAGAGAGGCCACCCCAGATACCGAAACGCTCATCGTGAGCGAGCGCGTATTCAAGGCACTCTTGGCGGACATCGCATGAGAGACAGACGCGCTTTGCTTCGCGAGTCGAGCCACCCTTTTCAGGGAAGAAAGCTTCAGGGTCGGTCTGGGCGCAGAGTGAGCGCTCCTGCCATGAAAGCTCCATATTCTCGCCATTGGCGAGTTGGATAGTTGGTCCAGCAGATGGGGAGGATGTGGATACTGCAGGCTTGCCAGTCGAGAAACCTTCTGGGCGGATCGGCATATGTCGAATCTCCTCAAGTCATTAGGGCGCAATTCAGAGTGAATTGCTGCGCTCTAGAACCGAATTACACCCATGTAATCCGATTAAGTCAACCCCCGGTAGCCCTGGGAGGTGGTCAGAGATGAGAGAAAGTCGACTTATGGGAGATTTATAGGCTCAGTGATGGCCTCTGAGAGATAAAAACGGGTGTGAGATGCGCCGGCAGAAATCACGGTGCCATGAAAGATAAAGCAGTGTGAGAGTTCGGCTCCTTCACCGATAGTGACGTCGTCTCCAATGATGCAATCATCAATCTTCGCCCCTGCTTCTACCTTTACTCGATAGCCAAGTGAGCTCTTTCCAGAAATCTTGGCTGTGGAATCAATATTGCAATCGGCCATCGCCTGGAAATCGCCATCGATGAGATCGCGCGAACCCTTAAAGAGCGCCGCCGGAGTACCCACATCAAGCCAGTAGGCCTGCTCCTTATATCCAAAGACTGGGCGACCGCTGGATACCAGCGCTGGAAAAGTTTCGCGTTCGATACTGACAACTTCGCCTAATGGAATTCGATGAATTACTGATGAATGGAAAATATAGCAACCTGCGTTAATAGAATTTGTTACCGGGTTATCCATCTTCTCGAGAAAAGCTGTGACGCGACCATCTCCATCTGTGGGGACGCAACCAAATGCTCGCGCATCTTCAACCTCAATCAGGTGGAGCGTTGCATCGGCCTGCTTTGATTGATGAAATGCAATTTGATCAGCAATCGAGTGGCGACTTAAGACATCGCCATTGAAGATCACGATTGGTTCATCTCCGAGATTTTCAAGATCTAGCATCTGTGCAGCATTGCGAATCGCTCCACCGGTGCCAAGTGGCTCTTTCTCGACTGCGTAGAGAATCTTGATTCCCCACTTGGAACCATCACCAAAATATGGCGTGAAGACCTCTGAAAGGTATGAGGTTGCAAGAACGAGGGTATGAATCCCTGCTCTCTTAGCTGCAAGAATCTGGTGCTCAGTTACCGGCAAACCAGCAACTGGCAACATCGGCTTTGGTGACTCTGAAGTAAGGGGCTTTAGCCGAGTACCAAAACCGCCGACGAGAAGGATTCCAACTGCCATGGTTAAGCCTTCACCGCTTCCATAATTCGAGCTGCCGCCTCAGAGATCTGTGCATCGGTAGCAGTCATTGCAATTCGAATATGTTGAGAGCCTTCTGCTCCATAAAAGATTCCAGGCGTTGCAAGAATTCCTAATTGAGCAAGCCAAGCGACGGAGGTCCAGCAATCCTCATTGCGCGTCGCCCATAGATAAAGTCCGGCATCCGAGAAATCAATCTTAAAACCGGCGTTTTCGAGGGCTGGAATCAACATTGATTTACGTGCGTTGTAGCGAGCACGTTGTTGGTCAACATGTGCAGTGTCAGAGAGTGCAGCGATCATTGCCTTCTGTACCGGTAGTGAAACCATCATTCCTGCATGCTTGCGAACTTCAAGAATCTGAGCGATGAGAGCGGGATCTCCCACAACGAATGCAGCACGATAACCGGCGAGGTTGGAGCGTTTAGATAATGAATGCACGGCAAGAATGTTTTTATTCTCGCCATCTGTAAATTGCAGGATAGAAGTTGGAGTTACATTCGTTCCAAATTCTAGATAGCACTCATCCGAGACGACTACTCCCCCGGTACTGCGCGACCACTCGATTGCTGCGCGATACTCAGATTCGCTATGAACGCGACCAGTGGGGTTTGATGGTGAGTTAACCCATGCCAGCTCTGCTGTGGGCCACTTTTCGGCGTCGATTCCAACTGTCGTTGCCTCGGCTTTTGCAAGGAGTGCTCCCACTAAATAGGTCGGGTAGGCAACTTCTGGATAGAGAACCGATTGCGAAGTGAGAAATGTGGGGAGCCAAGCAACAAATTCTTTCGATCCAATGAGAGGCAAGACTCCAAAATCACCAGTTGCACCGAGGCGCTCTTTCGCCCATTGAGTAAGTGATGCGCGAAGTTCAGGTGTTCCCATAGTCACGGGATAACTTGGTGAGTTTGCGCTCTCACGAAGTGCAGATTGAATAAATTCGGGGGTGGGATCTACCGGAGTTCCAACTGAGAGATCAATTGCTCCTGCGCGATGTTCTTTCGCTGTTGCGCCAAATGGTGCCAGCGCATCCCACGGAAAATCAGGAAGTTTGTGGCCCAAGTGCGCTGACATCAGCGTGGTCAGTATTTGTCTGGCCAACCTTTGATGCTCCGCCAGGTGAACCTAGCTCGACAAAGAATTCAGTGTTGATCTTCTTGTAATCCTGCCATTGTCCTGGAACATCATCTTCATAGTAGATCGCCTCGACTGGGCAGACTGGTTCGCAGGCACCGCAATCTACGCACTCATCAGGCTGGATATAGAGCATGCGTGAGCCTTCATAGATGCAATCCACTGGGCACTCTTCGCGACATGACTTATCTTTCACATCGACGCAAGGCTGGGCAATCACATAGGTCACGGTGGGCCTCTTTTCTATATGGACTCGAGCAGGCGGCAATTCTAACCCTGCCAAGTCATTAATGTGCGATTAGGGTTGCGACATGACATCTAAGGTCGACCTCGCCGCCGCCATCGGTAAGCGGGTATCAATCAGAGTGCGCGATGGCGAGGGATTTAGGGACCTCTTAGGTGTCTTACAAGATGAGAATTCAGTGGTGAAGAAGGATGGAACTGTTGCGCCATTCTCGATCGATCAAATTGCGTACTTTCGAGTAGTGCCGGTCTTCAACCGTGCCAATATAGAGATGAACGATCTTCATCTCTATGAAACGGCATCTCGCCAGCTTCAAAAGATTGAGGGTGAGCTGGTTCGGATTTACTCGTGTGGCCCCACCGTTTACCGCGATGCCCATATTGGAAATATGCGCACCTTTCTTCTTACCGATCTCATTCGCCGATGCCTCGCCCTCAATGGGATAGAGACAATCTCTGTCTCAAATATCACCGATGTTGGGCATATGTCAGAAAATCTCGATGGCTCAGATAGCGGAGATAAAGTTCTCGAAGAGGCCGCTCGAGAATCGGTAGAACCGCTTGCTATTGCTCGACGTTATGAAGAGAGATTCCACAACGATCTCGCTCAACTTAATATCATTCCAGCTCATCACTATCCGCGAGCAAGTGAAAATATTGAAGAGATCATCTCATCGATTGAAGAATTAATTCGGATCGGCAGCGCATATATCGGCAGCGATGGAAATGTTTACTTTGATGCACGGAGCTCAGATTCATATGGTTTTATCAGTGGTAACAAATTGGATTCTCTAAAACCCGGTCATCGTTACGAGTACACAGGAGATGGTGGAAAGAATTTCCATGCCGACTGGGCGCTTTGGAAGTTGGCTGGAAAGCGGAGCGAGATGATCTGGGAATCTCCTTGGGGAGCAGGATTTCCTGGCTGGCATATCGAATGTAGCGCGATGTCGCTCACCCTCCTTGGTGATTGCGTCGATATCCATGTTGGTGGAATCGACCTCCGCTTCCCCCATCACGAGGACGAGAGAGCGCAAACAAATGCCCTCGCTGGTAAAGAAGTTGTACGCAATTGGATTCATGGCGAACATCTCCTCTTTGAAGGCAAGAAGATGGCAAAGAGCGCCGGCAACGTTCTCCTGGTCGCCGACATCGCCGCGCGCGGCTTAGATCCCCTTGCGCTTCGCCTAGCCCTGCTCGAGAACCGATATCGCGCTCAGATAGATATGACGTGGCAGACAATTACCGCAGCTGATGCAACATTACAGAGGTGGCGAAAAGCAATGGCCTCCTGGGGATCTAGCGATGAGATTAAATTTGATGAAGAAATTCATCGCCACTTTATGAATGACCTCGAGACATCGAAGGCGCTCTTGCGACTTCGTTCGATTGAGAAAGATGAGAGCATCGGTATCCAGGATAAGCGCGCGATATTTCTCTTTGCAGATCAGGTATTGGCTCTAGATCTCAATCGAGAGATCGCACCTGCCGCAGAAATCGACCTTTCCTCTGAGGCGCTCGAACTACTTGCGCAACGTGCAGCGGCACGCGCCGCCGGAAATTGGGCAGAATCTGATCGAATCAGAGATTTATTGGCCCTTGAAGGAATCACTGTGCGCGATGGCAAGGATGGCCAGAGCTGGGAGCTCCGTAATTAATTTCGAGCTGCGATAGCAAGAAGCACAGCTGCTGTGCCAAGTAATAAGAGCGCCGAACCAACTCCATCACCTTGCACTAAGAGTTCTTGTCCAGTGCCAAAGGTTGCTCCACGGAGAATGATTGCAATCCATCCTGCGCCAGCTGCCCACTTGAGCGAGCGACTTTGATAGCGACGACCAATTGCCCAGATTGCAGAGTAGGTAAAAATTAAAGAAGCGATCACTCCTAATGGTGGAACGCTCTGATGAAGCAGAATCGCAATCGCCGCTGTGGCAGCTCCTGAAAAAATTGATAAGAGCAATCGCATTTAAAGAGTGATCCCTGAGAAGAGATCGGTTTCGCGCGCTGCCGAATCTAAAGGTGGCGACTTCTCGCCCTTTACTAAGGTGTAGTACTCATTGCCCCACACCTGTAATCCAAGGTTATTGGAGAGCGCAAAGAATGGGCCATCGAGCGCGATCTGCGTTGCATGAGCACGCATCGCTGCCATCTTCGCATCAACATAACTATTGCCGTCGATATGAGTTGTGACAAAGGAGTCGTCTTTGCAGAATGGGAGATCTTCGGCGTTCTCTGCGCCAAAGAAATCAGAGCCGAGCTCTTTCATCTTATCGATGCCCTCTTGAATGACAGAGCGAGGCGTAACGTTCCAGTAAATCTTCTCGATCGTCCACTCTGACTTATCGGCTGCTGCCATCGCTACCCGGTGGGCCTGGATATGGTCAGGGTGGCCGTATCCACCGAACTCATCGTATGTAACTAGTACATGTGGCTTAACTTCGTCGATAATGGAAACGAGATGCTCTGTCGCTGTCTTGAAGTCAGCTCTCCAGAAGCAATCTTCCCGATTATTGGGTTCGGTATCCATCATTCCGCTATCGCGATATTTGATATGAGGGTGACCCAAGAATCTAAAGTCAGAGATTCCCAGCGCTTTCATAGCATCGGCGAGTTCTATCTCTCGATGGTCACCGAGCAAGTCATCATGTGCGGCAGCCTTATGGCTATGTTCTTCAACAAGAACTTCGCCTTCTTCGCCTCGAGTACAGGTCACAAGGGTCACCTGCGCACCGAGCGCGGCATACATCGCCATCGTTGCACCGTTGTTAATGGTTTCATCATCCGGGTGGGCATGCACCAGTAGGAGGCGATAACCCTTATATGTATCGCGCATTAGTAGACAGGCAGAGTTGGATCGATCTGCTTTGCCCAGGCAATGACGCCGCCGCTGACATGTGAAGCATCTGCAAATCCTGCATTCTTAAGGATTGCAAGACACTCTGCAGAGCGGACCCCACCCTTGCAATGGAGAATGATCGGCTTATCCTGTGGAAGCGATGCGAGAACGCTGCCATCGATAAAGCCTTGCTTAGGAATAAGTTGGGCGCCCGGAATCTTTACAATCTCATACTCGCTTGGCTCGCGCACATCGATGAGATAGAAATCTTCTTTATTATCCATCTTCGCCTTTAGCTCTTTAACGGTAATGGTGGATCCAGTGCTCGCCTCTTGCGCCGCATCCGAGAGCACGCCGCAGAATGCTTCGTAATCTGGAAGAAGTGCGGTCTGCTTAGGATTCTCGCTACAGATTGGGCAATTTGGATCCTTGCGAATCCTCACCTTACGGAAGTTCATCTCCAGAGCGTCATAGATCATTAATGAACCAATAAGAGATTCACCAACTCCGGTGAGGACTTTGATTGCTTCTGTTGTCTGGATTGATCCGATAGTTGCACAGAGGACTCCCAGTACTCCTCCTTCAGCGCAGCTTGGAACCATTCCTGGAGGTGGTGGTTCCGGATAGAGGCAGCGGTAGCAAGGACCGTATTCAGCCCAGAAGACGCTCGCCTGACCATCGAAGCGATAGATAGAGCCCCAGACATATGGCTTCTTAAGAAGTACGCATGCATCATTGACGAGATAACGAGTTGCGAAGTTATCTGTTCCGTCGACGATGATGTCGTATTGAGCAAATATTTCGAGGACGTTTGAATTATCAAGACGAGTCTCGTGAGTAATTACCTTCACATAAGGGTTGATCTCAGCAATTTTCTCGCGAGCAGATTCGGCCTTGCTCTTTCCGATATCGGATTGGCCATGAATAATCTGTCGCTGCAAATTTGATTCATCAACGGTATCGAACTCAACTATTCCTAAGGTTCCAATTCCAGCTGCTGCGAGATACATCAACGCTGGAGATCCAAGACCGCCTGCGCCAACGCAGAGAACTTTTGCATTCATCATTCGCTGCTGACCAGCCATGGCAACATCAGGAATAATTAAATGTCGGCTATAGCGACGCACTTCATCAACTGTGAGCGCTGGGCCTGGTGAAACTAGCGGTGGAGTCTTCATGCGCTGATTCTGCCGTAATGGATACGCCCTCGCCAATTGGCCACAATTGCCAGTAAGATTTGCGCAATGAGTACAACAGATGCAAATGGTTCGCAGAATCAACTTCAACGCGGCGAGAAGGCACGCCTTCCCCGCGATGAACGTCGCGCGATTCTCCTCAATGCTGCTCTAGAAGTTTTCACAGCTGCTGGGTATCACTCTGCGGCAATGGACGAGATTGCTGACCGTGCAAGCGTCAGCAAGCCAGTTCTCTATCAGCACTTTCCATCAAAGTTAGATCTCTATCTCGCTGTACTCGATCTCCATATTGATTCGCTGGTCTATGAAATTCAAAAGGCAATTTCTTCAACTCCAGATAATGCCCTTCGCGTCCACGCAACAATCGATGCATATTTCACCTTTATCGAAAATGAAGGGGAAGCATTCCGTCTCCTCTTCGAGAGCGATATGAGCGTTGAGCCTCAGGTTCATGAACGTCTTAATCGCATGACCTATGACTGCGCAGCTGCAGTCAGTGGTGTGATTTCAAATGACACTGGACTTCCAAAGGAGGCAGCGATGCTTTTAGGCGTTGGTCTCATTGGATATGCCCAGGTCACAGCGCGCCACTGGCTCGAGCGCGATAGCAAGCTCACTCGCCAGCAAGCGATGGAGCTCGTTGAGAATCTGATGTGGCGTGGCATCTCTGGATTTCCCCGCACTGAGCTCTAGCCAATAAGATAGAGGCATGAGCACCAAGAAGAACGAAAAATCATCTCAGGTACGTATCGCGGTAACAGATGTTGCAAGCGAACTCTCCTTTGAGTGCCCCTCAACTCCAGCTGAAATCAAGAGCGCTGTCACAGCAGCTCTCGCTGGCAACGCTCCCCTTATTTTGACCGATATCCGTGGCCACGAGATCGTGGTTCCGGCGGCGAAGATTGGCTACATCGAAATTGGTGAGCCAGTTGAACGTCGTGTCGGTTTCGGCGCTCTCTAAGTGAGTATTACCTTCGCCGAGCTTCCGCTCCGTAAAGAGACGATTGAAGCTCTCCATCAACACGGCTTCACTGCACCATTTGCTATTCAAGAGATGGTCTTGCCTATCGCACTCGCTGATGGCGATGTCATTGGCCAAGCAAAGACTGGTACTGGAAAGACTCTTGCCTTTGGTGTTCCTGTTATCGAGCGCGTTATTGCTCCGCAGGATGCTGAGTGGGAAGGTTTAGCGGCGAAAGGCGACCCTCAAGTTTTGATCGTTGTTCCTACCCGCGAACTTTGCGTTCAGGTAACAAAAGATATTGAAGAGCTCTCTTCTAATCGCGGCATTCGCACTCTTGCCGTTTACGGTGGCCGCGCATTTGAGCCACAGATTGAGGCGCTCGAATCAGGTGTTGAGATTGTTGTCGGTACTCCAGGTCGCCTCCTCGATCTCTATCGCCAAGGCAAGCTCAAGCTTGGAAAGGTCACTCGCGTCGTTCTCGATGAGGCAGATGAGATGCTCGACCTCGGCTTCTTGCCTGATGTAGAGAAGATCTTCTCTTCTACACCAGCACGTCAGCAGACGATGCTCTTCTCGGCGACAATGCCCGGCGACATCATTGCCCTCGCTCGTCGCTTCATGAATCAGCCGGTACATATTCGTACACAAGATTCGCAGGATGAAGGTCGCGTAGTTGCGCGTATCGAACAACATGTCTTCCGCGCTCATGCTCTCGATAAGATCGAGATGCTTGCACGTATTCTCCAAGCAGATGGTCGTGGACCAACAATCGTCTTCTGTCGCACCAAGCGCACAGCGCAAAAGACAGCAGATGATCTGATTGAACGCGGCTTTAGCGCTTCTTCCATCCATGGAGATCTCGGCCAAGGAGCGCGCGAAAAAGCTCTCAACGACTTTAAGTCAGGCAAATGTGAAATTCTTATTGCAACCGATGTTGCTGCTCGCGGTATCGATGTAGATGGAATTACTCACGTAATCAACTATCAGTGCCCAGAGGATGAGAAGACTTACGTGCACCGCATTGGTCGTACAGCTCGTGCAGGCGCAGATGGAATCGCCGTCACATTTGTTGATTGGGACGAACTCGCTCGCTGGAAGATGATTGATACAGCGCTTGAGCTCGGTCTTCCAGAGCCACTTGAAACTTATTCATCTTCGGATCACTTCTTTGAAGCGATGCATATTCCTGCTGGATCAACAGGTCGAATGGTTGCCGCTAAGAAAGTTGAAGCTGCGCCAAAGTCAGATCGCCCTGCACGTAAATCAGCTCCACGCGAAAAGGCTCCAGCAGAGAAGGCGCCGCGCCAAAAGAGCACAAGAGTGCGCACTCGCACCAAGCGCATCGCTGAATAACTTACCTGCAATTAACTATTTGCTAAGACCTTAATTGCATCTGCCAACATCTGAACTGCAATTGCCGCCAATAGCAGACCTGCAATACGAGCTAGCAAGGTAACACCTGACTCCTTGATGAGTTTGAGGATCTTGGTCGACATCATCAGAACAAGGCCTATTAAAAGATGCACAGCAACAATTGCGATGATCAGTCCGGTGATCCGCTGCGGAGTATTGGCCTGCTGAACAAAGATCATTGTGGCAACAATTGCGCCAGGGCCAGCAAGTAGAGGGGTACCAAGCGGAACCATTCCGATATTGGTTCCAGCGCTCTCGCTCTCGGAAACTTTTCCAGTGAGCAATTCAAGTGAGACATAGAGAAGAAGTAATCCACCGGCAGCTTGCAGCGCCTCAATAGATACATTCATGTAATCAAGGATGAAGCGTCCGAAGATTGCAAAGGTTGCAATCACAAAGAGTGAGACAAATGCGGCTTGCCAGGCGAGACGGCGACGCTCGCGCTCTGTTTTATCAGAGACGAGAGCGAGGAAGATTGGAGTTGCTCCTGGTGGATCAAAGATCACGAGTAGGGTGACAAAAGATTGCACTGCAAAGGTGAGTGCGCTAACGGTCTTCATCGAGAAACAACCCTTCGTTGATCTGCCATGGATTCAAGGCGCTCCCATTCTGCCGGAGTGGTGGTGTTTTCGCCAATGAGGTTCATCTTTCCGGTTCCGTGATAATCGCTTGAGCCGGTGACTACAAGATTCAAATCCTTTGCTATTGAAATCAGTTGACTTCGCTCTTCTGCGCTCTGATCTCGATGAAATACTTCAATTCCATTTAATCCCGCTTCGACCAAGGTTGCAAATGAATCTGGGTTAAGAATCTGACCACGTCTTGAGGCAAATGGATGTGCAATAACTGCTACTCCCCCAGCGGCTTTTATCGCCTTAATAGAATCCTCTGGAGTCGGTGCGAAGTGAGAAACATAGAAAGGCGATTCATTATTGAGTAGCCCCGAGAAGGCCTCATCTCGGTTTTTAAGAATTTTCTTTGCAACGAGAGCATCAGCTAGATGTGGTCGACCAACGGTTGCTCCTTGCGGAGTAGCTGCCTCCACATCTTCGAGCGTGATTTCATAGCCAGCTGCCTGCAAATTCTCAATCATCTTCTTCATTCGAGGAATACGAGTATCTCTAGAGTCTGAAAGCAGCTGCTGTAGCGCTTGATTCTCCCCATCAAAGAGCAGGCCAAGCATATGAACGCTGATGCCATCTTCAGTCAGGCACGAGACCTCTGCGCCAAGTGCAAGTTGCACATCGCCATGAAGAGCAGCGCTAGCTTCTGCCCATCCCGCAGTCGAGTCATGATCGGTAACTCCGAGAATAGTGATTCCAGCAGAGGCAGCTTTCTTTACAAGCGCCAGTGGAGAATCGGTGCCATCGCTATAAGTCGTATGGGTATGTAAATCAATCATTCATTGACCATCGCATCTACTTGTTCTTTTGTTGGGCGGGTACGAAGCACAACGAGGGTGCATCCAATCAGAATGAGAATGATGCCCGGAATAATTGCCCCTGAAGGCTGATTACCAATAAGAAATACTTTTGCCAGTAGAGCAGCTACCGGCACCTCAAAGAAGACAATCAGTGAGACGACTGCAGGTGAAACCCGCTTTAAGACCGAGTTAAACATGGAGTGTCCCAGAATCTGTGCTCCACCAATCAACCCAAGAAGAATCCACCATTCACGGGCAGGAAATCCAATCAGTTGGTATCCGCCAATCAGAACGATTGGTAGGGCTGTCACAGCGCAAGTTGCATAACAGATTGATGTGTAGCTGGTGGTCTCGAGAGTCTGCTGCGCTTTAGAGCCCCACATCACATAGAGCGCGGCAAGTGCGGCAGAAACAATTGCAGCGACGTCACCAGTAAAGGAGCGGCGATCGAGTGAGAAGTCGATTCCTGAAATCAAAAGCACGCCAAGGAAACTGATTCCCATTCCGAACCACGCTTTTGATGGAATCTCGCCGCCGGTGAATTTAATAAAGATACTTGCAAAGATCGGTTGCAGGGCAACGAGTGCAGTACCGGCGGCAACGCTTGTCATTCGCATCGCCATAAAGAAACCGATGAAGTGGAGCGCAAGGACGACTCCTGCAGCAATCGACCATCTGACTCCCCGGCGATCTAATGAATGCTTCATTGCAAAGGGAGCGGTGAAGATTGCACCACCGAGATTTCGCCAGAAGATCAGCGTTGGAATAGCCATCGCACTCATTGCGATAAGTGGCCCAGATGAGCCGATTCCCAAGATTCCGACCCCTAATCTGAGTAAATCTGAACGAGCTGGCATATCAGTTATCGCGGGATTCACGCGTGATGGGCCGGAAGTGGAGGTCATGACGTAAACCTAGCCGATACCCTTACCTTGTGAGCGGAAATGGAATGAATCGAGTCTTTCTCGCCCGCCTTGCAGGTACAGCTGTTTTCGACCCTAATGGTGATCCAGTCGGCAAGGTGCGCGATGCTGTGGCGACCCTTCGTTCCAATAACCAACCACCACGAATTCTTGGACTTGTTGTAGAAGTTCCACTTCGTCGTCGCGTCTTCGTTCCCATCACGCGAGTTACTTCAATTGAATCTGG
>JACCDN011139710.1_pt1 | contig 20080 bp, 18 predicted proteins | sample 7441691 | NCBI WGS metagenome assembly JACCDN01 (sample SAMN15323439, study PRJNA562643) | freshwater metagenome | isolation source: river surface water | place: USA:Blue River Watershed | collected 2017-08-16 | reverse complement strand
GCTTTGGATAGCCCGGCAGGGAAAAATCTGACAGCGGCTTTGGATAGCCCGGCAGGGAAAAATCTGACAGCGGCTTTGGATAGCCCGGCAGGGAAAAATCTGACAGCGGCTTTGGATAGTTATGATAAGGAGCATCAGGCTTTGCACGCAGTGCAGGATGTGGTGACAACCATTCAGAATACCTTCGGGCCCCCGACGTATCAGTACCACAACGGAGGGAACGGTAGAACAGATAATTGGGTTCCGGAAAGAACAGGTTTCAGAACCCCCAATGCAACTGAACAAACCCACCAGAGACACTATTTCCTCCCTGGTAACAACCCTGGCCATCAGTACAACAACAGATGGGGTGAAATCCATCGAAGGGGAAAAACGAATATTCCATTTGTTCAGAATACCTTCAGGCCCCCGACGTATCAGTACCACAATGGAGGGAACGGTAGTATGGAGGAAATGATGGCGATATTTCCCTCTGCGCAGAGTGCCTCTGTATACCCGGCTGTTACATACCCGGCTACTGCCACCATGCACAATATCAACTATCCTTTATCACTGCCACAGTATCAGTTGCAGCAATAGCCATGGAATTTCCGCAGATTTGAGGAAGGCTATCAGGCTGTATCTATTTGATAATGACAGCCTTTATCGCGCGATAGGGGAGCTACTGATACAAAGAACACCAGCCTGTCGACGCACTGAGTGCGATTGCCAATAAGCATTTATTCCCATTCAATGGTGGCGGGTGGTTTACCGCTAATATCATACACAACCCGGGAAATACCCGGGATTTCATTGATAATCCGGTTGGAGACGCGTCCTAAAAATTCATAAGGCAACTGCGCCCATCGTGCCGTCATAAAATCAGCAGTTTCTACTGCACGCAGGGCAATCACCCACTCATATTTACGCTGGTCTCCCATAACACCTACAGAGCGTACTGGCAAAAATACCGCAAAAGCCTGGCTAACTTTATGATAAAGATCTGCCTGATGAAGTTCATCAATAAAAATGGCATCCGCAAGACGTAACAGGTCACAGTATTCTTTTTTCACTTCACCCAATATGCGTACCCCCAAACCCGTTCCAGGGAAGGGATGGCGATAGAGCATTTCATAGGGCAGGCCTAATTTCAGGCCAATTTTGCGAACTTCATCCTTGAACAGTGCGTTGAGTGGTTCCACCAGACGCAGTTTCATTTCCTGTGGTAAACCACCCACATTGTGATGGGATTTGATGACGTGGGCTTTACCTGTGGCAGAAGCCGCAGACTCGATAACATCAGAATAAATGGTCCCCTGCGCCAGCCATTGTATCTTGCTCTGCTTGCCGACCTGCTCATCAAAAATGTCAATAAAGGCACGTCCTATGGCTTTTCGCTTCGCTTCCGGTTCATCAATACCCGCCAGCGCCTCAAGAAAACGTTGCTCTGCCGTTACATGAATAATGTTGAGTCCAAAGCTGTCACCGAACATAGCCATTACCTGCTGCGCTTCATGTAGCCTCAGTAAGCCATTGTCAACAAAAACACACGTCAGACGCTTGCCAATCGCACGGTGTAACAACAAGGCCGTTACCGAAGAATCCACTCCCCCGGACAGTCCCAAAATGACGTGGTCATCGCCAATTTTTTCCCGCAGGTGATTGAGGGTATCTTCAATAATGGTTTCCGGTTGCCATAATGCGGCACAACCGCAGATATCCAGCACAAAACGTTCCAGTATACGCAGACCCTGGAGGGTATGCGTCACTTCCGGATGAAACTGCACACCATAGAGTCGCTGCTTTTCATTGGCCATAATGGCAATGGGACAGCTTTGTGTACTGGCTATGGTTACAAAGCCATCAGGTATCAGGGTCACTTTATCACCGTGGCTCATCCAGACATCCAGCAACGGTTTTCCCGCCGGGCTCAGTGCATCCTGAATACCATGGATCAACGCACTGTGCGCGTTAATCTCAACCTGTGCATAACCAAATTCACGCTGACTGGAACCGTTAACATGGCCCCCCAGCTGCACGGCCATCGTCTGCATACCATAACAGATCCCCAGTACCGGCACCTTGGCGTTGAATACATATTCCACTACCCGCGGGCTACCAGGGTCAATAACACTCTCCGGGCCACCTGAAAGAATAATACCACTGGGATTAAATGCGCCGATCCGGGTGTCAGTGACATCCCATGCCACTAGTTCACAATACACGCCTATTTCGCGGATCCGACGGGCAATTAACTGACTGTATTGCGAACCAAAATCAAGGATCAGAATACGATGCTGATGAATATCTTGTGCCATGTACACGCTGTTTCCTGAAAATCAGTTATCCCATACGATAATTAGGTGATTCCTTGGTAATAGTCACATTATGAACATGACTTTCCTTAATCCCTGCACTACTGATGCGAACAAACTCTGTTTTGGTACGCAGTTCCTGTATTGTGCTGCAACCGGTAAGGCCCATACAGGAACGCAGACCCCCCATTTGTTGTTGAATAATTTCTTTCAGCAACCCTTTATAGGGTACCCGCCCTTCAATGCCTTCAGGGACGAGTTTATCCATTGCAGTGGTATTCTGGAAATAACGATCCGCGGAACCTTTGGACATCGCGCCAAGGGACCCCATGCCCCGGTATGATTTAAATGAACGTCCCTGATACAATTCGATATCACCGGGTGATTCCTCAGTGCCTGCCAGCATGGAGCCTACCATGACACAAGCTGCACCTGCCGCCAATGCTTTAGCAATATCGCCGGAAAAACGAATACCGCCATCTGCAATAACCGGAATGCCTGCCCCGTCCAGCGCCTCAACTACATCAGCCACTGCCGTAATTTGTGGCACCCCCACACCCGTGACAATACGCGTAGTACAAATGGAACCCGGGCCAATCCCTGTTTTTACCACGTTGACACCGGCATCCACCAGCGCCAGAGCGCCAGCACCAGTGGCAACATTACCGCCTATAATTTGCAGATCCGGATACCTGGCGCGCGTTTCACGAATGCACTGTAAAACGCCTTCAGCGTGACCATGGGAAGAGTCAATCAGTAATACATCCATACCGGCAGCAACCAGGGCATCAATCCTGTAAGCACTGTCCGGGCTTACCCCCACAGCAGCGCCTGCACGCAACCGACCATACTGATCTTTACAGGCATCGGGTTTACATTCTGCTTTTTGAAAATCTTTGGCCGTGATCATGCCGCAAAGACAAAAACGTTCATCGACAACCAATACCTTTTCAACCCGTTTTTCATGCATTTTTTGCAGGACAACTTCAGGAGCTGCGCCTTCCCGTACGGTAACCAGACGTGCTTTCGGTGTCATAACGGCACTGACCGGCTGATCCAAATCAGTGACAAAACGCAGGTCTCGACTGGTAATGATGCCCGCGAGCTCGCCATCGTCAGTCACCACCGGGTAGCCGGCAAACCCGTTACGGGCAGTCAGTTCTTGTACCTGGTGCAGGCGGGTAGCCGGCGTCACGGTTTGGGGTTGTGTTACGACGCCACTTTCATATTTTTTCACACGTCTGACTTCTTGCGCCTGACGCTCAACAGACATATTTTTGTGAATAAAACCCAAGCCGCCTTCCTGTGCTAACGCTATTGCCAGACGGGATTCGGTTACCGTGTCCATCGCAGCTGACAGTACCGGAATATTAAGACGAACGCTCTGGGTCAGTTGGCTGCCAAGATCCACTCTGGCAGGTAACACGTTGGAATAAGCCGGAACCAGCAGCACGTCATCAAATGTCAGGGCCTCTTTAACGATACGTAACATGGGCGGTATCTCACCATGGATGATGTGGAAAAGGATAAAGAACGATATGGGCATTAGACATTTTGCGCAATTCACTGGAGAACGAGTGCGCAGCTTCATTGTGCGTAAAACCGGGAATGCACGCCGTCATACGAAGATTCGAACACCTTAAACGACGCACTGGCCTGCTCGCAAGAACGTTCCGCAAAAGGCGTATTTTACATAGCGTAACGGGTAGCCTCCAGTAATTTATGATAAATCTGTTGATTAGCCTGCCAGTACAGGTAGTATCAAGCGCCAACATCCTTAACATTTATCCTAACATCTTGTGTGGCAACCTTTATCTTCAACTATTTTTAGTGTCAGTCGTCTAAATCAGACGGTCAGGCAGCTGCTGGAAATGGAAATGGGGCAAATCTGGTTAAATGCCGAAATGTCTAATTTCTCCCAACCGGCCTCTGGCCACTGGTATTTTACCCTGAAAGATGATCGTGCTCAGGTACGTTGTGCGATGTTTCGTAGCAGTAACCAACAGACCACTTTCCGGCCACAAAATGGTCAGCAACTGCTAGTCCATGCCACCATCACATTGTATGAACCAAGAGGTGATTACCAACTGATTGTTGACAGTATGCAACCTGCCGGTGACGGACGATTACAACAAAAGTTTGAACAACTTAAACAGCAACTCTCTCTGGAAGGTTTATTCGCACAAATCCATAAAAAATTGTTACCCAGACCCGCCCGCAGAGTGGGCATCATCACCAGCACCAGCGGTGCCGCATTACAGGATATTTTGCAGATATTACAACGCCGGGATCCTTCACTGCCTGTGGTGATTTATCCTACTGCAGTGCAGGGAACAGAAGCATCATTACAGATGATACGAGCGATAACGGTAGCCAACCGCCGCAATGAATGCGATGTTTTGATTCTGGGACGCGGCGGCGGATCACTGGAAGATCTCTGGTGCTTTAATGATGAACAGGTAGCTCGGGCTATCTTTAGCAGTATTATCCCCATTATCAGTGCCGTCGGTCATGAGACGGATGTCACCATTGCTGACTTTGTTGCTGATTTGCGGGCCCCGACCCCTTCAGCAGCTGCAGAGCTGGTGAGCCGCAACCAGCAGGAATTACTGCGTCAGAGTCAGTCACAGCAACAACGGCTGGCCATGGCAATGGATTATTATCTGGTACAACGTCAACAGCAATGGAGTCGGTTAGCTCATCATCTGCAACAACAGCATCCGCATTTATGGCTGTCATTGTGGCAAACCCGGTTACTGAAGCTACAACGCCACCTGACAGACAGTATACAAAATCGCCTGCGCAGGGAAACCCGGCACTTCCAACATCTACAGCAACGCTTAGCTTACCGGCAGCTACAAGTAACCATTCATCGTTATTACCAGCGTACACAACAACAGGAATATCGCCTGAAACGGGCGCTGGAACGTCAGTTAAACCAGTACCGCCAACGCCTTGACGCCATCAGCCCTCGCCTGACGGCGATCAATCCATTTGCCACACTAGCACGTGGTTACAGTATCACTGAAACTTCTCATGGCCAGTTGCTAAAAAGTGTCCAGCAGGCAAAGCCAGGCGATACACTCAAAACCCGGTTACAGGATGGTTGGCTTGAGAGTAAAATTACATACATCACCGCAAAAAAGGACAGAGGTGCATCATAAATTAATCTACCCGTCAACACATTATTCTCCGCTATGCCTCATGAAACGGGCATTCTTGATATCTTACCACCGTTCTCCCGCTGATTTGTTATGCCGCTATGACCTTCAGTCTCAAAGAAGAATTAACAACTTTCACTATACTTTAGTTCAGTATCACCACGCACGGACAACCATGGTTACATACTGATTAATAATCATAATATTAAAATAAATACGCTCAATCGCGTCAGCGATACGCTTTTCTTAAATGAGAAAAAATAACCCACATCCCGGCGCTGGATTCGATACGTAAAATAACAATGTATTTAAATATAATTTAAAATAAAATGGAGTTTATATTATATGTCCAATTTATCCGTGTTACCAAACTACAGTCTGGTTCCACCTTACCTGCTAAAAGAAATTATTGATAACGGTGATTCCAGCCAGCAGGTGATGGCATCCTTAACACTCATTGATGTCAACCGGTTGCTCAGTACAGACCTGCTAGAACCCGAAACCTTGATTACCGATGCACTTACGGCAACCAAGGGTAAAGTTTTCCGTTCCATTTCTGATGCCCATAACAAGGAATCACTCCCTGGTGTGCTGATACGCAAGGAAGGGGAAGCTGCCACACAGGATATCGCGGCAAAAGAGGCCTATGACTATCTGGGGGTCACTTATGCTTTTTTCTGGCAAAAATTTCAGCGCCATTCCCTAAACAATAAAGGGTTACCACTGGACGCAACCGTACACTACAGCACGAATTATCAGAACGCATTCTGGAATGGGCAGCGTATGGTCTTTGGTGATGGTGATGGTGAAGTATTCAATCGCTTTACGATTGCCATTGATGTCATCGCTCACGAACTCACTCATGGTGTGACAGAAAGTGAGGCCGGCTTCATTTATTATGGACAGGCTGGCGCGTTGAATGAATCCATGTCTGACGTTTTTGGCTCTATGGTAAAACAATTCCATAAAAACCAGACTGCTGCTCAGGCAGACTGGATCATTGGTGAAGGGCTGTTAAACAGCAAAATTAAGGCGAAAGGATTGCGTTCCATGTCCGCACCCGGTACCGCCTATGACGATCCCCTGTTAGGCAAAGATCCTCAACCTGCTCATATGGAGAGCTATGTCAGAACCCGGCAGGATAACGGTGGGGTACATCTGAATTCAGGTATACCTAACCGAGCATTCTACCTGGCTGCCACCAAACTGGGTGAATATTCCTGGGAAAAAGCAGGAAAAATTTGGTATGACGCATTGTGTGACGAAAGCCTGAAAGAGAAGAAAGACCCTGGTAATATCAGCTTCCTTGAATTTTCCAGATTAACCATAGAGAAAGCACGTTTATTCGATATGGATACAGCAACTCAAGTGCGGGATGCGTGGTACGAGGTGGGCGTTTGGTAAAAAATCACTGCCACATGTCTGAACATTCACTGTCAGCCTGTGCGTTATAAAAAAGCATTAACATCATCATCCTTGCTGCCAGGATGCAACAGGGATGATGGGATCATATTAAAAAATGATGTAGCAACCCAACTGTCATTAATCCAATAATGACTGAATACTGTATCAGCGACTGGTTATTAATTTTGGTGAATATTCATGACACAACCCCTGTTTAAATTTAACGAAAATACCGTTATTGCAATATCCCGTGAAGGCGGATTTGCTTACACACCGGAACTTGCTGGTTCACAGCGTTTTTCCTTAAACAGCATGCAAGACAGTGAACGCAAGCAACTATGTCAGTTATTGAACCAGCTCTCATCTTATGCCCTCCAAACAGGAGAACATCGGGTTCCGGACGGTGCGGATCAACGTTATTTTCTGATAACAATCAGCGATACATCACATAAAATGAAGACCAATAATATTCTGGAAATTCCTGAGCAGGCCATGCCTCCTGCCCTGATTCAGCTCTGGCAGACCGGCTCTTTGAGCGCTTTTTAGCCTGGGCAGTAGGCACCCATGATGCGCATAACATCATCATGAATGCCGGGTTATGTCGCTTATCACATCCGGCCGGTCGCTGAAAAAACCGGTAACAACAAATAAAGTTTAATCACAATAGCATTGGCAATATCGATTAAAAATGCCCCAACCATAGGCACTACCAGAAACGCCGGATAAGAAGGCCCAAAACGTTCAGTAATAGCCTGCATATTGGCAATGGCTGTTGGCGTTGCACCTAAGCCAAAACCGCAATGCCCGGCACTGAAGACAACTGCATCGTAGTTTTTTCCCATCAGACGCCAGGTAATAAAAATGGCATACAGCACCATGACCAGAGCCTGCAAGGTTAAAATGATCAATATGGGTAATGCCATGGATGCCAGTTCCCACAGCTTAAGATTCATTAATGCCATGGCCAGAAACAACGATAAATTGACATCACCTAACACGGACACTGCACGGTTAAAGACTTGGTAAAATCCAAAAAAAGCCAGGCCATTGGCAAGAATTACCCCAACAAACAGTACACAAACGAAACCAGGCAGTTCAAAAAACGATCCGCTCAATAACCGCTGGATGGCATTGCCCACCACCAGGCAAATGGCGATCATTGCGAGGGTTTTAATCATGACCAATGAGGTGATAACCGTGCCGGTATAGGATTTTGTCGACATTATTGGCCCGGATTCATCTGCTTTTTTTTGCGAGACGGTTGAATGTTTCATCAAGTAACGTGCCACTGGCCCACCCATTAGCCCACCGAGAATCAGACCAAATGTCGCACAGGCCATGACAACTTCAGTGGCATGTGCAAAACCATAGCGTTCAGTAAATAATTTACCCCATGCAGCACCCGTTCCGTGCCCACCGGACAGTGTGATGGAACCTGCCAATAGCCCAAATAATGGATCCAAACCTAATAATTGGGCTAATGCAATACCTATGCCGTTTTGTATGAATAGTAAGCCGATAACAATAAAAACAAAGAGTTTGAGTGTCTTTCCACCTTGTCGAAGACGGGTGAAATTGGCATTCAGACCCATCGTTGCAAAAAATATCAGCATCAATGGATCCTTGAGGGACATATCGAAGTGAATTTCCCAACCGAGCGTTTTTTGAATAAGTAAAAAAAGTAATGCGATAGCTAAACCACCCGCTACCGGTTCAGGAATGGTATATTTTTTTAGTAGAGAAATTTTTTTTACAAGTTTTCGGCCTAATAATAAAACCAGGGTTGCCGAAACCAGTGTGCCGTAAGTATCGAGATATAACATCCAAGCACCTCATGTATTATAAATACTGCATCAAGTATTTCGTACTTCAAAATCAGATTAAAAAAAAAATAACAATTAAGACAAGGAAAAAAATCCGCATACGGCAATAAATAACAATATACATGAATTACCTCTTGATACATTTGGTCATACCTCCTGTCTGAAAGTAGCACTGATACAAATAAAATCCGGACAGCATTTTTTTTGCTATGGTATAAGATACTTTGATATACCATGAAATGGTGCAGCCAGAGTATGACGATGAATCATGGAAAATAATATATTATCTGGCTTACCAAAAGCCCTGATTTTAAATCAATATCGACAATGGGAATAAAAATAATATGGAAATAATAAATTTCTCTTCATGGTTGCATTGGTTATTAATAATATTAGCAGGTCTTTTTCTGGGACAATGTTTAAATATTATTATTTATAATATGCCTAAAATGATATACAGGCAATGGCAACAAGAGGTTGATTATTTTAAGAAAAATATAACAATGATAGAAATTGATAAAATAGAAAATTCATTCTTATCGAATGGATGCTGTCTGCCGTGCTCAAAAAGCATTCCAATAAAATATACTATTGCATTATCAGACTGGTTATATTTGCGCCGCTGTCGTATTTGTAATAAGCGCATAATACGTGATCATATTATTATTATTTTAATTACAATAATGCTACCGGTTATAATAATCAATTTCTCTGATCATTTATTTCGCTTGGGAGCACTAATTTTAATCTGTTCATTGATTGTATTAGCATTCATCGATATTGATACTCAAATTTTACCTGATAATATTACTCTACCCTTGTTATGGTGTGGTCTGATTTTTAATCTAAATGGATTTTTAATATCGTTAAATTCTGCTGTATTGGGTGCAGTTTGCGGTTATCTGTCTCTGTGGAGTCTGTACTGGATTTTTAAATTATTGACGACTAAAGAAGGTATGGGTTACGGCGATTTTAAGCTGCTGGCAGCGCTGGGAGCATGGTTTGGCATGGAAGCCATTCCAGTATTGATGTCATTTTCTGCTTTCGTTGCTATTTTAACGTATCTCACCACAGGTTTATTTAAAAAACCGGGCAATCGTTTAATGGCATTTGGACCCTTTTTGGCTTTGGCAGGAATAGGTTACTTTTTTTGTTTAACACTTGCGTAGATGTAGATGATGTTTGTCTGGCTATTCCTGTATTTCATTATCCTGATGCCGAAGTGCAAGATATCAGGGATTCACCAAAATAGCTGAAAATCAATCTGCGCGTGAGTTCGTGTACAGGTGATGCCAGAACTTCAGCGGTATTACCACGTTCTACCACTTCACCCTCATGCATGACAATGACTTGATCGCTAATATGCTTCATCATGCCTAAGTGTTGGGTTACGTAAATATAAGATATACCGTGTTTTTCTTGCAGTTCCAACATCAGGTTAATGATCTGCGAGCGTATGGATACATCCAGTGAAGCCAGCGCTTCATCAGCAATGATCACTTTAGGCCGCAAAATTAAAGCACGTGCCAGCGCAATGCGTTGCTTTTGACCCGACGCCAACATGTGAGGATAATAGTTCGCCTGATCGGGCAGTAATCCCACCTGACGTAAAGTCTGGTAAATGCGCAGCTCGCGCGCTCTTGTATCCAAATCAGTATTGAGTTTCAGGGGAGCATCCAGTAACTGTCCAATGCGCTGACGAGGATTAAGTGAAGTACCCAAACCCTGAAAAATCATGCGAATATGCTGACTACGGTAGCGATAATCGCCATAACTTAACGGATGCCCACCAATGAACAACTCCCCTGAACTGGGCTCGAGCATGCCGGATAACATTTTTGCCAGTGTGGATTTTCCTGAACCATTTTCGCCGATAATAGCCAGAGTCTGGCTGGCATACAACGTAAAACTCACTGCTTTCACAGCCTTAACATGCTGTTGTCGGAAAAGGCCAGTACGATAACGGAATGTTTTACTCAGCGCACGCGCTTCCAGCAGTATTTCGGTCATTATTGCCCATCGAGATTAAGAGGGAAATGGCAGGCAAAAGCATGGTTTTTGACCAGCCGTAAGCGCGGCGTTTCAATACAGGTTTTTTGGGCATAGGGGCAGCGCGGTCCTAACCGACAACCTATGGGTAGATGTTTTAGCGAAGGTATTGAACCAGGCAAGGTATTCAGGCGACTCTTATGTGGCAGTGTACGGCCAAAATCTGGCATGGCACGAATCAATGCCTGCGTATAGGGATGATGAGGGATTGATAATAAATCTTCACAGGTTGCACTTTCTACTGTCTGCCCACAGTACAACACATTAATGCGGTTAACCCATTTACTCATCATTTGTAAGTCGTGACTGATCAATAAAATAGTGGTGTTGTTATTTTGGTTTAACCTTGCCAACAGACGGAAGATTTGTGCCTGAGTTGTTGGCTCCATGGCATTCGTCGGTTCATCAGCAATTAACAAACGCGGCTGGTTGGCGAGTGCAATGGCGATCATCACTTTTTGACATTCACCTTCCGTAAGCTCATAAGGATAACTGCTCATGATTTCCTCATGGTCCTTAATTCCCACACGGTGCAATAATTCAATGGCTCTGCGTTTTCGCCAGTAAAAGCGTTGCCACCACTGGCCTTTCCAGGCCCAACCCGGAATAGATTGCATCAGTTGTTGGCCAATATTTTCGGCAAGATCAAGGCAGGATTGTGGTTCCTGAAAGATCATTGAGATATTATGACCGATAGTTTTACGCCGTTGTCGCGGAGAAAGCTGTAATAAATCAATATCATTAAAACGAAAGCGATCAGCAGTCACACGCCAGTTATCATTAGTGACACCACAAATAGCTTTAGCAATAAGGCTCTTACCGGAACCTGATTCGCCTACCAGCCCGCGAACTTCACCTTCGTTCAGCATAATACTGACGCGATCAATGGCTTTTAAGGGACCGTCTGCTGTCATAAACTCAATGGTAAGATTGCGAATATCGAGTAATGGCATTATTCCACTCCAGCCGTGATGGCCCGGCGAATACCATCACCCAACAGATTTACCATCAGTACACTCACCAGAAGTGCAGTTCCCGGCAACATAACCGTCCAGGGAGCGATATACACTAACTCCAGTGAGTTTCCCAGCAGCGCCCCCCATTCTGGTGAAGGCAACTGAGCACCTAAATTAAGGAAACCCAATGCGGCGATATCCAGTATGGCCATTGACAGAACACGTGTAAATTCAGTGGTCAGAATTGCGGTAATATTTGGCAGTACGGCGTAGATAAGAATATAAAATGTGGAAGCCCCGTCCAGACGGACTGCGACCACATATTCCTTATCCAGCTCATCATGAACTGCGTTATAAATGGTACGTACAATACGAGGTAATAATGCCAGCCAGACAGCAAACATGCTGTGTTGTAAACCGGGCCCCGTAAAAGTCACTATGATGATTGCCAGTAAAAATAAAGGAATGGACAGCAGGATATCAAAAATATGGTTAAAAATTGCTGAATATAATCCATGGGTTACGCCGGCAAAGACACCCGGTATCAAACCGCACAATACTGCTGCCAGGGTAACCAGCAAGGCAGAACCAAATGTTGACGCAGTTCCTGCAAGTAAACGGCTGAGCATATCACGGCCGAGATCATCGGTACCGAGAAAAAAAGCTACATCACCGTAATGTGACCATGAAGGTGGTAGTAGCTGATGACCTACAAATTGTTGATATTGTGCATAAGGTGCCAACCATTCGCCAAACAGGCACAATAATATCAGTACGATAACACCGTACAAGCCCACCATGGACAAGACATCAGCGTGGAAAATACGCCATGTGTGCAGTAAGGGTCCGGTTATTTTTTTTTCGCGATATACTTTATCAAAGAGCATACCATTCCTTGTGTTTTAACCTGTTACTCATGGCTGCTAAAAAATCGGACAGCACATTGATCACGAGTACCAATGATCCGGTGACCACTACACCGGCAGAAATAGCGGCATGGTCCTGCTGACGAATGGCATCAATTAACCAACGGCCTAATCCTGGCCAATTGAATATCACTTCAGTCGTCATTGCCAGGGTCAACAGGGTTGAAAATTGTAATCCCAGTTTCGGGATAATCGGGGGTAATGCATTATGCAGCACATGGCGATGGATAATCGTCAGACGGGATAAGCCACGGGTGGCAGCGGCTTTAATATAGTTCTGACTGAATACATCCCACGTACTAATGCGCATCAAGCGAATCACTTCCGTCGTGGGCGCGACAGCAAGGGCCGTGATGGGTAGAATCATGTGATTCAATACACTGATTATTATTTCATGGCGCAAGGGGGAATCAGATAACCAGGCATCTAATAACACCATGCCAGTGATAGGTTTTACCTGGTACAATAAATCAACACGGCCAGAAACGGGCAGCAAATCCAAATGCAGTGAAAAAAATAATATCAATAAGATTGCCAGACAAAATACAGGGGTAGAAAATCCAATCAGTGCCAGTGAGCTGATGACCCGATCAGCCCATTTACCGGGCAGGGTGCCTGCAATAATCCCCAGAGGAATGCCAAAAAACAATGCCAGAGCAAAAGCCAGAATGCAAAGTTCAATGGTGGCGGGGAAGGTATCACGTAACTGCTGGCTGACAGGCTGACCGTTAATAATGGATATACCAAAATCGCCCTGCATCAGGTGGATCAGGTAAAATTTCAGCGCATCAAATACCTTTCCATCCTGCAGTACGCTATCTTGGGTGAAATAGCACAAACCAAAACCTACCAGTAATAATATGAACAGCGTTATTATCAGTAACAGCAAGCGTCTTAGTATGAAAATAATCATTGCTTCGAACCTTTTAACTTTTCACGAAATACGCCAGCAAAAGAATCATTTCCAAAAGGGCTAAGTACTAATCCATTGATATCGTGACGATAAGCCTGTAGCTGCAAGGATGAAGCCAATGGCAACAAGGGCAGTTCATGGGCAAGAATTTTCTGTGCCTGGTGGTAGTAAGCAATGCGTGTGGAGAATTGCTGAGCATATAATGCCTTTTGCAGAATTGTATCAAATTCTGGATTACACCAATGAGTGTAATTGGTATGTGAAAGGATCGCCATACAGCTGAGTAATGGCCGCAAGAAACTATCGGGATCATTGCTGTCCGTTGACCAGCCTGCAAGCGCCAAGTCATGATTCATTTCCATCAGTCTGGCTTCCTGAAAACGGCCTTCGATAGGCTTAATAATCACTTCTATGCCAACCTGCGCCAGATCTGACTGAAGTAACTCAGCCATTTTTAGCGGACTGGGATTATAGGCATGGGAGGCGACAGGAACCGATAAATTGAGTTTAAGTTGAGTAATACCCAATTCTTCCAGTATGCTGCGTGATTTTTCTGGATCGTACTGCGTGAATTTAACCCGTTTATCATAAGCCCATGAGACTCTGGGCAAGATAGAAGCCACCGTTTCCGCAGTGCCATAATAGATGGCCTGAATCAAGCGGGGATTATTGATGGCCAGCGCAATGGCATGACGTACCCGATAATCGTCAAGGGGGGGCTTGCGGGTATTAAATGCAAGCCAGGCCACATTCATTCCAGGGCGCACGATCAGGCGCAGACGGGGATCAGCACGTAGAATAGACAGCTGACTGGCCGCAGGCCAAGCGAGCACATCACACTCGCCTGTCAGCAGTTTTGACAATCGTCCCGCTCCTCCTACACTCAGATCAATAACTACCTGCTGCATATGTGGCAAACCTCTCCAGTAACGATGGTTGCGAAACAATCGAATATACTGGCCATGGTGATATTCATTGAGCATAAAGGGGCCTGTACCTACAGGTTCACGATCAATTTGTGCCTGCTGGCCTTTTTCGGCCAATAAATCAGCGTATTCAGCGGATAGCACAGGGGCATATTGGGTAGCCAGATGCCAAAGAAAAGAAGCATTGGGGGCTTTTAGGCGAAATTCAACAGTATGATCATCAATTTTATTAACGCTTTCAATCACATCATTAAATTGCAGGCTATCAAAATAGGGATATTTCCCACCATTGACGCGATGCCACGGATGTTGTTGATCGAATACGCGCTGAAAACTAAAAACAACATCATCCGCATTCATCATTCGACTCGGTGTAAACCAGAAGGTAGTCTGAAAGGGAACATCCTTACGTAGCCTGAAACGATAGGTGGTACCGTCGTCAAACATGTCCCAGCTTTCTGCCAGCTCCGGAACTAAATTGTAGGTATAAGGATCGACGTGTAGCAGGCGATTATAAAGCTGTACTGCCAGTGTATCCACGATAAGCCCACTACTGGCTAACTGGGGATTGAAGGTATTGAGTGCCCCGTTAACGCAATAGACAAATCCCCCTTGACGAATATCCGTCTGCGTACTGAGGGGCAAGGTTTGTGCCGGTGCCAGGGTTGTCAGACACAACGCGAGTATCCAGAGAATGAGAATATGCATAACTGCTGTCAGGACCCAGTGGTTTAATAAAATCAGTGTATCCAGGTTCGGTGATCGGCCCAATCCATTCAATAAAAAACAGTATTACACAGATACTGGCGCCTTAATGGCAGGATAAGGATCATATTCTTCCAGGACAAAATCTTCTAAAGAATAGCTAAACAATGACTCCGGTTTACGTTTGATAAGCAGCTTTGGCAGAGTACGCGGTTCACGCCTGAGTTGAAGATCAGTCTGTTCCAGATGGTTAAGGTAAATATGAATATCTCCCCCCGTCCAGACAAAATCACCAACCATAAGATTGCACTGCTGGGCCAGCATGTGTACCAATAGTGCATAACTGGCAATGTTAAACGGCAGGCCAAGAAATAGATCGCAGGAACGTTGATAAAGCTGGCAGGAAAGTTTGCCACTGGCAACATAAAACTGAAAAAACGCATGGCAGGGCGCCAGTGCCATTTGATCCAACTCACCCACATTCCAGGCAGAAACAATGATACGACGGGAGTCTGGATCCTGTTTTAATTGTGTAACAACATGGCTGAGCTGATCGATTTGACGACCATCAGCCGTTCCCCAGGCACGCCATTGTTTGCCATATATAGGACCCAGATCCCCTTTTTCATCAGCCCATTCATCCCAAATTGAGACAGCATTAGCGCGCAAATAACCAATATTGGTATCCCCATTGAGAAACCACAAGAGTTCGTGAATAACAGAACGCAGATGACAACGCTTGGTGGTCACCAGCGGGAAGCCTTCCTGTAAATTAAAGCGCATCTGATGCCCAAAAATCGCCAAGGTTCCCGTACCGGTACGATCCGCTTTAGGAACACCTTCATCACGCACTTTTTTCATTAATTCCAGATACTGTTTCATTTTATCTCAGGGGATGGCGGTAAGAATCGGTATGCCCAGAATATCATAACGATTCCCACCATCACCATTGGAACAGACAGAATCTGCCCCATGCTGAAACCACCCAATAAGCCGAGCTGACTATCTGGCTGGCGAAAATATTCAACGATAATACGGAACACGCCATAGAGCATTAGAAACAGACCAGACACACTGCCCATGGGCCGTGAGCGGCGGACAAACAGATTCAGGATAAGAAACAGAACCACACCTTCGAGAAACATTTCATATAACTGAGAAGGGTGGCGGGGCAATAGACCGTAGTTGTCTAACACACTCTGCCATTGCGGATCTGTAGCAGCAATGGCCCGATCCTCACGAAGTGACCCAGGGAATAGCATGGCCCAAGGGACCTCTGTGGTTACACGGCCCCACAACTCACCATTGATAAAATTTCCCAGCCGACCCGCACCTAAACCAAAGGGAATTAGCGGTGCAATAAAATCAGCAACCTGAAAAAAATGTCGGCCCGTACGGTGCGCAAACCATAACATGACGCAAATAGCACCCATTAAACCGCCATGAAATGACATACCGCCTTCCCAGACTTTAAACAGATAGAGTGGATTATCTATAAACAGGGAAAAATTATAAAACAGAACATAGCCGATACGCCCACCAATAAATATGCCCAAAAAACCAGCATACAGTAAATTTTCTACTTCATTTATCGTCCAACCACTTCCTTCTTTTTTAACCCTGTGCCTTGCCAGAAACAGGGAAAACAGAAAACCTGCCAGATACATCAAACCATACCAGTGAAGTGATAACGGGCCTAATGAGAAAAAAACAGGATCAAGATCAGGAAACGTCAGATAACTATTGCTCATCCCAGCACCACAAATGTTGATGATTAATCCCTGTACAGAAAGATATCAGACAGGGTCTTCTACATAATAAATCTATTCAAAGAAATAACACTGGTTATTTCCGTATCTTATTACCCTTTAAACGAACAGGGATATCCATAATAAAAAAGAGGATACTCATGAGATAAAACCGCTCTGCCAGGGACGGAACCTGATATTGCCGTTACAATCCGACAATAGACTTGAACAGGTAATCTTTAAAGATCAGCGCCAGTGCCGCTGCGACAATAAACCACTGCATGCGGTCAAATTTCGTTTCAAGTTTGTCAAATCGCCGATTATTTTCAGCTTTCTGCTCTGCAAACTTTTGCTCGGTACTGACCTTAAATTCATCAATGGTTTTTTCTACCTGGGTAAAACGCTGGTTAACTTCAGTTTTCTGTTCAGCCAGCTTTACATTAACCTGTTCGAATCTGTCGTTAACCTGCTCGAATCTGTCATTAACTTGGGCGAATTTATCATTAACCTGTTCAAATCGAGTGTTCATTTGCTCTTTCAGGCTATCTACAGATTCTTGCGTTGCATAATGTTGTTCAAACTGCTTCGCATGCAGCAAAGCATCAACCAGCTTTTCAGCCGGGATATGTATCAGCTGTCTGTTTTCTTTCTCTGACATGGTTCTCTCCATCTGACGTTTTTTTAACTGGCAGACGAATTTATGGTTCTTGCCAAATTATATCTGAATTTATTTCCCGCAGCCCGGAAATATTTTTTCCACGTTTTCTAACTTTTATTTCTTTAAAATCAATTTGTTGATTAACAATAATGGCTAATTTTACCCCATTATACCGTTCATTATCTTAATAATAATTAACAATGCTAATAGATTGTATTTATAATATATCATAAATGATATGACGATAGTGGCTCTCTTCAGGCAGCGATATTTGCTGACATATTCAGAGATCAGTGATATGAAAAAAACGTCTGGTTACAGTGACTTTGCCGTCCTGACATACACCTGAAAGATCAGTATTACGGTGCTTTTGGCATTGGGGTAGCGGGATACACGTATGCACTGTTACGGGTGCATCGACCAGTATGCCCTTGACTGCTCAGTTATGTACAAACCTACGGGGACCACCCCGACGGACGGTAATGTTTCTGCCATTGTTACATTTAGCATTGTTTACTAACCTGACCCGTCCTTGAAGAGATTGTTTAAAAAGGGGACAGAATCTGATATTGCCGTTACAGTTCTGCAACAGACTTGAACACATCATCTTTAAAGATGAGTGCAAGGACCGCTGCAACAATGAACCACTGCCTGCGGTCAAATTTTAGCAGCTTTTTTAGCCGGCAGGCAAATTCGTGGTTCCTGCAAAATGATATCTGAATTTATTTCCCGCAGCCTGAAAATCCTTTTTACCCGTTTATACCTATTTTTTCTTAGTTCCCGTCGTGGTGCTCATTATTCAAATTGCCTTTGATAAGACGGGGCAGGGAGAGTATCATCGTTCGCCGCAAGGCATAACCGCCAAGCCTGTTCAAAGGCTATCGTGATCATATCTAGTGTACCGAAAGCGGTATGCTCTACACTGGGACATTACGGACACTAATGCATCAGATTAGCATTGGCCATCAAGCTTGGTGGCTTCACTTGCTCGATCGCAAAACCTGCTCCCCTCACACTCTGGAGCAGGAGCAATCTGCGCTGTTTGGTCTGTTGACCGAGCGGGAAAAAGAGTTTGCTTTTAACCCGGATATCGTCACCGAATACCCTGATATTGGTTATTTTCTGAAAGACCCCACTGCCTACGTCGATGCACGTTGTAGCGCTATCCTGGCGCAGCAGGGAAAGGTTGTTAACCACGCCATCATTCTCACTACCTGGGGTGACAGGCTAACGGGAACGCTGGCTGGCTGTGGCTGGCAGAGTGAAAAAATTAATGTGCCTGCTGGCCCGGATCATACCTTTAAGTTCAGTAAAACCTTCACGACCCTGCCAGGGAGCGCAATGACCTGCATGCTGTACCTGGAAGCGGTAAATGAAAAGGATGAAAAAATTCGGCCAAGTTTTGTGCTAAAACTGCACGATGCCCGGGGCTCACTGTATGGTGGTATGAGTGGTTCTATCTGTGAAATAAACGGGAGGCGCTTTGCCTGGATTACAACAGTGGTGGTCAACAAAGGTGTCGCCAGAACCGCAGGGAGTATCATCGTCGAGGCGGTCATGGATTATCTGAAAAAAGAAGGCGTCCAACAGGTGAATCTGGGTACACAAACCGCAGAGCATTTCTATCAAAAACAGGGATTTCACGTCATTCACCATATTGTTGATAATTTGCGCTGGCGCAAAGCGGATAATGGTCATGTCATCCCAAATAACCTGGTTATCATGTCCAGAGATTTGTCATCAATTTATTGAACCGGCAAGGTTAATATTATTAACTATGCAATCAATGTCTTTCCATCATGGCCCCTAAACCAAAAATATAGGAGTAAACATTATGATTCTTGTCACCCATCAAGCCCCTGACTTTACTGCCGCTGCTGTACTGGGTAACGGTGAAATTGTGGGAAATTTTAACCTTAAAAAACATATCAATGGTAAAACAACTGTCCTGTTTTTCTGGCCAATGGACTTCACCTTCGTATGCCCTTCTGAATTGATTGCCTTCGATCATCGTTATGCAGAATTTCAACAGCGCAATGTTGAAATCGTGGGTGTTTCCTTTGATTCTGAGTTCGTACATAACGCCTGGCGGAAAACTCCCGTGGAGAAAGGGGGGATCGGCGCAGTACAATACGCCATGGTAGCCGATATTAAACGTGAGATTCAAAAAGCTTATGGTATTGAACATCCACAAGCGGGCGTGGCATTGCGGGGCTCTTTCCTGATAGATAGCAAAGGTATTGTGCGCCATCAGGTCGTCAATGATCTGCCACTGGGCCGTAACATTGATGAAATGATCCGCATGGTTGATGCACTACAATTTCACGAACAACATGGTGAAGTATGCCCGGCTCAATGGCAAAAAGGCAAGGCTGGCATGGGTGCCTCACCAGAAGGTGTCGCTAAATACCTGTCTGAAAATGCCTCCGGACTCTGATAACTTAAAAATAATGAGTGCCTGATAAATAGCAGAACCAGTCAATTGATTTTGGCTGGTTTTTTTCATATCTTGCTTAT
>JACCDN010844206.1_pt1 | contig 20080 bp, 20 predicted proteins | sample 7441691 | NCBI WGS metagenome assembly JACCDN01 (sample SAMN15323439, study PRJNA562643) | freshwater metagenome | isolation source: river surface water | place: USA:Blue River Watershed | collected 2017-08-16 | reverse complement strand
AATCAGCTGCTGAGCCTTGTGTTGCTTGAGCGTCGGCGGGATTTGCGCTCAAAAAGCGGGCGGCATCGGTCGCTGCAGCTGCTTTCGCCGCTTTCGACTTCAATAGTGCCATTGTGTAACTCCCGCGAGTTTCATAACGAAGGCAACGTCTTGCCCTCTACTTAGTAAGACACCGCTGGGGGCCAAATGTTGTGCCCTTTTGAAAACTTTCTTTGGAAAGTTTTCTGGGTTGCGGTGGGTTGAGCGTAATTTGAGCCTGGATGGGGGAAGTCGGGGATAGAACGCAGGGCTTTCGCCGAATGGCAGCGAGAAACAAGCCTGCCGGAATCAGGTCTCTAGTCTAAGGGATAGGCAAGGGTAAAGTGCGTATTGAGGGTTTGAGCGTGTCTGAGACTATAGGCCCATCAGTTTAGCTTGCTGATCAAAGTCTGGAACCTCAAGCCGAACCTGATCAAAAGTTCCAGCAGCAATCAAATTGCCATGATCTAAGTAAATGACCATATCGGCTTGTCTCACTGTCGAAAGCCTATGAGCAATGAGCACAACTGTCATCGCCCCCTTAAGTGCGTAAATTGCATCGGAAACATCAAGTTCCGATTTTCCATCAAGAGCACTTGTTGCCTCATCCAACACCAACAACTTTGGGTTTGAAAGTAGCGCCCGAGCTATGCCTAAGCGTTGGCGTTGGCCCCCACTTAGTTTCGAACCCCTTTCACCAACATTGGTATGGATTCCATCATTAAGCCCCTTCACATGCGTAGAAAGTTGCGCCGTTTCTAAAGCTTGCCAAATATTTGACTCATCGACATCGGAAAGTTCGTAACCCAATGCAACATTTTGAGCAATAGTGCCATTAGAGATAGAAATATCTTGTGGCACATATGCGATCGCTCCAGGCCACTTTTGTATCGCTTCGGCAGGCTTAAGTCCAGATATCAAAACCGTACCCTCCGTTGGTGTAATCACACCAAGAAGCGCATCGGTCAAGGATGTTTTCCCAGCGCCAGATGGACCGACGATTGCTACTAATGAACCAGATTCAATCTTGAACGATATAAAATTTAAGGCATTTATTTTGGTGCTTGGATAAAGCAATCGAAGGTTCTTGATTTCAATCTCAGGATTAAATCCCACATGTGTGGATTGAAATGATTGAGAAATCTTGGACACTCTCTTTGTAGAGCTAAACTCTTCAATCATCTCCAAAGTTGAATTTGCAGTCCCAATACCACTACTAATCTGAATCGCTCCCTGTTGTAACCTTAAAACAGCAGGAGCAATACGAGTTCCGGCTGCAAGAAATACCGATAAAGTGCCAACAGCCTGAACAGCATCTGACAACAAAAATTGCGCCGCAGCTATGAATAGTGCGGCCAAAACCACTGACGATTCAATTACATACTTGCTCATATAAGGCATGAAGTTGTTCTCTGCAAGAATTTCGGAAATTTTAGATCTTGAACGCTCAAAATCATTTGCGTAATGACTTTGGCGGTTTTTCACGGATACTTCTCTAAATGTTGTTATGGCTTCAACTACACTTTCACGACTTTCAATATCAGTTTTTGAATTCAAAAGTCCTAGCTTGTTTGCTCTCGAATGCATCATTCTGTAAAGAGCTAAACTAATTGTGGCAAGCATTGTAAACGAGCAAATCGCCATTACCGGATCAACAAAAATCAATCCCACTGCCATCACAATCAGCAATGATCCGTCAGAAACCAATGTTACAAATTGAGCCAAAATTCGAAGTGTGATCACTTCGATACCAAAAGTAAGCGAGTAAACATACTCTTGGACACTATGTTTTTGAATTCCTTGTAATTGCTGAGCAAGGACCTTAGAAAAAAGTTCACTGGATATTGCTGCACCTCTGCGACTCAAAAAGAAAAGTGTTTTTCGCACAAAAAAAACGGAGAGTAAGGTCCGAATCACCATGACGAGAACTGCCGATATTCCTAAGATTGCTGTTTGTGATTGAAAACTAAGTTCGGAGATTCCCAATAGATCCAGAATTTTCTGGATGTTGCCTGATGGACCATTTGAACCGATACCGTTGATTGCAAGTGTTGCGACTATACCGATTAATGCAACTCCTAATAGGTCGAGGACACTCAAGAACAATTGGAGGAAGGCCATAAGACCTAGCTTTCGTCTATCCGGCTTACTAAGCAGTCTGAAGCACTTTGAAAGCGTGGTGCGGTAAACCTTGGACTTAAGGACATTAATTGCGGGCACGTGTAAAGAATAGTCTGCTTTAACCATTTTAAGGTTTCTAATTCCTACCTTAAAATGGTTAAAGCAGACTATTCTTGTGCTTATGCGTGTTGTCCATGTGATCGCTAGGTTTAATCAAGGTGGCACAGCGACCTGGTTGGTCAACTTAATTGAAGGCCAACGTGCCCAGGGGGATCAAGTCTGGTTGGTTGCTGGGAATGTTCAGGATGGAGAAGTTGAGGATTCTCGGTTTACTGTTTTGGGTGGAATTAGAATTCAAAAAATGATGCGGAGTGTTTCGCTAATTAGGGATTTGCAATCAGTATTTGAAATTAGAGCTTACCTAAGAGAAATTTGCCCGGACGTGCTTAATACCCATACAGCAAAAGCTGGACTGGTAGGACGCATTGCAGCATATTCACTTGGTTCTAAGCGCCCTAAAATCGTCCATACCTATCATGGACATGTTCTATATGGATACTTTCATCCTGTTACAAGTCACATTTATAAGTTTCTTGAAATTTCACTCGCTAAGATAACAGACTTGATTTTAGTATCTGGTACTAGAGTAAAAAAAGAATTGCTTGAAGCAAGGATTGGAAGTGATAGCCAGTATCTTTCAGTTAGGCCAGGAGTTGAGCAAGTTGAGATTCTTGAGAGAAGTGACGCCCGAGACAAACTGAACTTACCCCTGGAGGCTACGGTCGTTGGATGGTTGGGAAGAATTTCTCAAATCAAAAGACCTGACAGAGTTATTGAACTTGCTCGTGAGCTACCTCAATTCACTTTTTTAGTCGGGGGTGACGGTGAACTCTTGCAAAAAATTAAGGTGTCAGCGCCCCCAAATGTGCGGTTTGTAGGATGGACAACTCCATCTTTAGTTTGGTCTGCATCAGATATCGCATTACTTACGTCTGATAATGAAGCACAACCAATATCTCTTATCGAAGCGGCATCACTCAATTTGCCATTGGTTGGTGAAAATGTGGGGTCCGTTTCCGAAGTAATTCGATCCGGTAAAAGTGGGTACCTAACCAATGATTTCAGGGAAAGAGTAGAAGCTCTCGTGATTTTGGGCTCTGATCCAGGGCTCCGTAAAGAGATGGGTGAGGTGGCATTTGCTGATTTCAAAACTCTCTTTAACCTGAATCAGTTCATTGAAACCCACCGCGACGCTTACCAATCGGTAGTATTTAAGCCTAGAGATTGAAACTTCGGTGATAATCTCCCACTACATAGATCCCCCTCTACAAAGGACCCAATATGCTCTCAAAGGTTATTGAAGTTGGATATGGAAACGTCAAGCGCGTAAAAATCGGTGGTGGTGGAAAACTGGTGCTTGTCGGAGGTCCATGCGCAATCGAAGACCGTGATCATGCCTTTATGATGGCTGAGCGAATTGGAAAAGTTTGTGATGAGTTGGGTGTGGACTGGGTTTATAAGTCTTGTTACGACAAAGATTGCCGCTCATCGCCTGATAGCTACCACGGACTTGGAATAGAAGGTGGGCTTCAGATACTTTCGGATATACGTGAAAACTTTGGCATACCTGTAACTTCAGATTTTTCTGACCCTGCTTGGGCGAAAGCAACGGGGGAGGTGTGTGACTTGGTTCAGGTACCTGCTTACTTATGTCGCCAAACTTCGATATTGCGAGCCGCGGCCGAAACTGGACGCCCAATTCATTTGAAAAAAGGTCAGTTTATGAGTCCGTGGAACATGGCCAACTCGGTAAAGAAAATAGAAGCCGCCGGTGGAAACCAAATTCTCCTTGCTGATCGAGGAACTTTTTTTGGTTACAACATGTTGGTCAATGACATGCGCTGCTTACCAATCATGGGCAAGACTGGCTATCCGGTCTGCTACGACGCTACGCATTCAATTCAAATGCCAACTTCAATGGGTGATATTTCTGGTGGTCAAAGAGAGTTTATACCGGCCCTTGTTCGCGCAGCCGCAGCCTGTGGCATAGATGCTTTATTTATGGAAATCCACAATGACCCCAAGAATGCAAAGTCTGATCCAAACACGGTACTGAATGTTAAAGACTTAAAGCATGTCCTTGGACAGGCCAAGGTCATGCATGAAATGCGCTTAGAACTTCTAGAGAAATTCGGTCCAGATGATGTCGAATAACCAAACTGTCAGCGAAAAAATGATTGCGTTGGGCAAGTTCCCGGTATTGAGTGCAAAAGACACTTTAAAAAAGGCGCTAGATGAGATGACGATTCATCGCCTCGGAATTACCTGCTTCATAAATGATAAGAATCAGTTAATCGGGACCTTGACAGATGGTGACCTGAGAAGGTTGTTGCTAACACGGCAAAACCCTTTACCCGCCCTTCTGATCACACCAGCAATTGAATTTGGCCACTCAACCCCAACTTCTATTCATGGCAACCAATCCTTGGTTGAAGCCGCGTTACTGATGCACGATAAGCAGATTTGGGACCTTCCTGTAATTGATGCTGCGGAGAAATTAGTGGGTTTAATTCATCGTCACGATGTAAATTAAATTAGAGCATTTCAACCTAACTATTACGGAGGCTTTAGTAAATTGACAGAAACACTTAAGAAGAAACTTTCTCAGCGTGATTTGGTCTTTGGTGCCTGGGTCTCTTTTTCTCACCCATCGATATCCGAAATATTTGCAGCGCATGGTTTTGATTTCTTGGCAATAGATATGGAACACACCACCATCAGTCTTGAGCAAGCCCAACGAATCATTGCGGCAAGTCAGAGTTTTGGAGTCCCGTGTCTTCCTCGGCCAGTCTCGCACTCTAATGACTGGATTAAGCCTCTGCTTGATTCGGGTGCGGATGGCATTGTTGCGCCAATGGTAAATAGCAAACTTCAATCCGATTTAATCCTTGATCTTTTGAAGTTTTCACCAGAAGGAAAGAGAAGTTTTGGTGTTAATCGAGCTCATGGATATGGAAGCAATTTTGGAAGTTACGTTGAAAATTGGAACGCTTCCTCAATTTACATAGCCCAAATTGAAACAAAGGAGTCTGTTGCAAATATTGCCGAGATCTTAAGTTCACCGAATCTGGATGGGGTTATGATCGGGCCATATGACATGTCTGGTTCACTAGGTGTACCTGGTGAAACGACGCATCCTCTTGTTCAGGAAGCTGAAAAGACTGTGATCGCAGCTTGTAAATCTGCAGGTAAGTCATGTGGCACTCAATTGGCTGATTTTTCAGATGAGAATATTCAAAAAGCGATTGCAAAGGGCTACACATTCATAATTGCTTCTTCAGATCTTTTTGTTCTAAATTCTTGGGCAGAAGGTGCAGAGAAGTTGGTAAAGAAATATGCAAATGCTTAGTAATTTAGAGCTCTTCTCTCTAGCAGGCAAAACATCTGTTGTTATTGGTGGGGGTGGGCATATCTGCTCCGCACTTGCATATGGCTTTGCATCAGCAGGTTCAAAAGTAGTAGTAGCTGACTTGCGTTTAGAAAAGGCACAAATTGTGGCAGCTGCAATTGAGTCTGATTATGGAGTTCCGGCATTGGGTGTTGAAGCAGATGCAAGCTCTAAACATTCTCTGGAGCAACTTTTACTTCAGACAAACAGGGTGTTTGGTAAAGTTGATGTTCTTGTAAATGGTGCTGGAATCAATAGTCCGAAGCCTTTTCTAGAAATTACAGAGGGTGAATGGCACGAAGTAGTTGATTCTCAACTAACGGCAACCATGTTTGGCTGCCAAGTTTTTGGACAGGCAATGACGCAGCAAAAATCAGGTTCGATAATTAACATATCGTCAGCATCAGCTGACCCTGCACTTTCAAAAGCATATGCGTACTCCGCTGCGAAGGCGGGGATAAGAAATTTGACCCAAAACCTGGGACGAGAGTGGGCCCAATATGGCGTTCGAGTAAATGCGTTAAGGCCAGGATTTTTCCCTACCGAGTGGAATCGCAAAAACTTCATTACGAAAGAGCGTGAAACGGCTATTTTAAGCCATACCCCTATGAATAGATTTGGCGAGACTCACGAGCTGGTAGGCGCAACAATTTTCTTGGCTTCAGAGGCCTCAAGTTTTGTCACTGGAAGCGAGTTAGTAGTTGATGGTGGTTTTTCGGCGATGACGATTTAGGAAACAAACATGAGCCCTACACTTGTAATTACTGGAGGATCGAAAGGCCTTGGTTGGGCGATTGCTGAGAAATATCTTCAAAATGGGTGGTGCGTAGTCTCAGGTTCGCGAAGTATAAGAACGACAATACAGGCTGATTTCCTGGAACGATTCAAGCAGGTTGAGATGGATGTTCGTGAACGTGCTGCACATAAAGCCCTTGTGGAAGAGGCGATCGCGTGGACTGGCAGCGTTGATTGCTTTATTAATAATGCTGGTTTTTCTGAATGGAGACCAATTGCAGAAATCGATGAAGAGTTTCTAAGTTCAATAATAGAGACGAATTTAATGGGTTACTTCTGGGGTTCACAGGCGGCTGCCTCAATCCTCCAGCCAGGATCGAGCCTAATCAATGTTTCAAGTTTGGCAGCTCGCCGTGGCACACCAAACAACAGTGCTTACGTCGCTTCAAAATTCGGAGTGGCTGGCCTAACTCAGAGTTTAGCCAAAGAACTTGGACCAAAAGGGATTCGAGTTAATGCGGTCTGCCCTGTATTAGTTAGAACTGAAGGTTTATTAGAAGCACTAAATGATAAAAATTCACCTGCAACAGGTAAGCCCGATAAATTTCTAGACAACTTTGCGACTTCCCAAACAGCTCTTGGGACGCTTCCGACTGCATCACAAGTCGCTGACATGTGCTTCTTTTTGAGTAGTGCACAAGCTTCGGCCATTACTGGACAGTCGATAAATGTAGATTGCGGAGTGCTCCCAAATTAACGTGCAAATGGATACCGAGCCAAAGATTGCAATTGTTATCCCCGCTCGAATTGATTCTCAGAGATTGCCCGGAAAAGCACTTCTCGACATTTTGGGTTTGCCAATGGTGGAACATGTTAGGCGGCGTGCCACGATGACTAAATACGCTTTGCCGGTGTTTGTTGTTTCAGGTGACCAAAGTATCATTGAAACTATCTCAAATTTTGGAGGAAATTGTCTAGAGTCAAGACAGGAGCATTTAAACGGGCTCAGTCGCGCATATGAAGTCTCGAAGGATCTCGATTACACCCATTACATTATCTTGCAAGGTGACGAAGTCCTAGTAACTCCCGAGCAGTTAGAGACTTTGATTGAATCTATAAAATCAAACTCATCTAACCATTTTTGGAACTTAACCACCATGTTAGCTAAAATAAGTGAAATTGACGATCCAAGCACAGTAAAGTGCATACTTGATTTGAACGATAACATAGTTTCAATATTTAGAAAAACACCGCTAACTTCGAGCACTGAAGTTCAAATGAAATTGCTTCGAAAAGTCTGTGGTTTATTTGCATTATCAGTTTCTGCGATGAAGATGATTTGTGAAAATGAACCCACGCCTATTGAACTAACTGAATCGATTGAACAAATGAAGTACTTGGAACTCGGCGGAGATATCCTGAGTGTGAATACATTTTTGAATTTTACTTCTATCAATCTCCCCTCAGATGTTGAAAAAGTCTTGGAAACGATTGAGTCCTCTTCGATTCAAAAACAGCTAGTGACTCAAATTATGAACTATGAGTCTTGATCCAAGGCAGCTAGATGAATTCTTGTCTCGAATAAAGACAGAGTTTGATCACCCAGACTTAATCGCAAATCCATTTCTGTCTCTAGTGAAACCCACGAAAGAAAATCTAAAAAGATATAACGTCTACAAGCCTGAAAGTAGATTTTGGTTTGGGATCAGCATTGCAGGGGTTCTTCCAAGGATTTTTCTAAACATGGTCTATTCCGCAGCAATCTCAGTGAAGCGGATCTCTGAAAATCGTAATTGGAATGTCGGCAGTGTTAATAAAACTCGTAATCTCTACATCAGCCACTTTACATATGCTCAATTGCCTCAAAATGATGATGTTTTTTTTGGTAAAAACACTCAGAATTCCAGGGATTTGGTGTTCTACTTAAATAGCACGAGAGAGAATGGGTTTGAAACTGAGAAAAGTTTTTGTGCACTAGGAAAATCAAATGTAATAGTCAATACAAAGTCACTTAGTTTAATTCAGGTACTAGATTTGCATTTGAAACAAATTGGTAATACTTTTAAGTTTATTTCATTAGCCTTAACAAATTCGTCGTACACCCAATTTCAAAGGCGACTACTGCTTAAGCTTTCGATCTCGCAGCACTCGCGGCAGACTATGGCTAATTTATTTACAAAAGTGCGACTAACAGAAATTATCTCTAAATCCCGTCCTGAAAACATCATTCTCACCATTGAGGGACATGCTCATGAAGCTATGGTAGTTAAACTTCGTGACACAGATTTTCCCGGCATGCGGATAGTCGGATTTCAGCATGCGCCGATCGTCCCGGGACAATTTAGTTTTTACCGCTTACTTAAGGCATTCGACTCGAAGGATTTGGTCCTTACCTGCGGGAAAATCACAAAAGAACTAATTTCCAGAGAACAGCCAAGTTTGCCGATAAGGATTTTAGGTTCTCCAAAATCAATCGAAATCTCGCCCTCGTTGAAGAGTCTCACCACAATGAAAGTTCTAGGAGCAGTTGAAGGTACGCATGAGTCCCTACAATCATTCATTATCCTGTTTAATGAACTATCTGACTTGTTGCCAGATATTCACTTTACACTCAGAATTCATCCGGCACTATCACAAGACGTTTCACGAAATCTTCTGAAAAGTTTGTCTGTATCAATGAATCTTGCAATCTCGACAAACCAATTAACGGAGGACCTGAATAATTCTCACATCACAATTTTTAGGAGTAGTGCCGTTGGGCTAGAAGGCCTTGCCTTTGCATCACTCCCAGTGCATTTTGATGCAGAAACCATGGGATTACTCAATCCTTTATCCCAAGTGAATTATCCAAAATTTGAATTTTCAGATGTAAATCAATTGGCGAATTTCCTACAACAATGGCCACTGAAGCGTAATAGCTCTCCAGAGTTTCGAGCAGAAAGTTTACAAGTAATTGGTGATTACTATTTCCCTATGCGAGATCTCAATTCACTAATTGGTTAAGTAAATCTTTTGGATCTTTCTTTTTGATGATACTGAATATAATTCTAATCTCTATTTTTATCAGGCCCAGAGCAAATTGAATTTTTCTATCTTTGGTTCGTATAGCTGCAAAGAGCGACCGACCAATTTGTGAAAATGCAAACGACCAAATTGATAACTCTTTATGAGCAGACACAAAATAAAATCGCCAATACGCAGCGGCTTCTATGACACTTAAACTATCAAAGTTACTTAATTCGCTGATCTGGAACTGTAATTTTGCACCTGGTGCATAAATCAACTTTCCTAATTTACTTAATGGATAAGAAAAAATTAAATCCTCACAGGCTGCATAGCTTGTGGAAGGCAATCCATGTCCATAGGTTTCTAGGAATTCAGTTTTCCAAAGCGAGGCGCCATTAAGCCATTGTGTTTCAGTGACTGACTCTTCCTGCAAGTAGCTAGTGGCATGGCCGTTCTTAAAAACCTTCCCAGGTGGATTAGCTCTTACTCCGAAGAAATTTGCAGTGGTACGAATAAACAGGTTTGTATCCTTAGCTCGCGTTGTTGAAGGTAGCGATAAACCCACCCCAATGACATGGTCTACAATTACTGTGTCTATTGCTTCAAAAGCATTTTTAATTGCATTTGGTGCAAGCAAGAGATCATCGTCCAGAAAGAGACACCATTCCGCGGTTGGAATTATCATTGAGATCCCGATCTTTTTTTGTGCGATTTGTCCAATTGAATCGGTGTGTGCATACGAAATCGGAAGTAAACCATTAAAACCTTCTATTACCTTGGATATATCCTCACCAGACGCGACAATTATGATTTGTTTTGGTTTCATGCTTGAAGCTTGAATAGACGTTAGAAGTTTTGCTACTTTTTCGGGACGATTTCGAGTTGGAATCAAAATAGCAAATTCTTTGTTCATCTGAGGACACCCTGTCGTATATGTGAGAAGACATTAGACTTGGATTATCATAGCCAAATGAATAGTAAAAGAGGTCCGGGTGTTCTAAAGAGTGGACCTGTGTTGATTTTTGGCGCTTCCGGATTGCTGGGATCAAGAGTCTATAGTTGTTTTTCAAATACTTTTGAAACGTTCGGCACGTTTTTTAAATCCTCAATTATACCTACTTCGAAAATGCTCCAACTTGACGCCACGAACAAATTGAAGATCCGCCAGATGGTTATAGATCTTAAGCCTTCAAGAATTATCAACTGCCTCGGACTAACGAACGTTGAGGAGTGTGAAAGTAGGCCTGAGGCGAGCTGGAAATTGAACTCAGAAATTCCTATTTTTCTTTCGAGATTATCAAGCGAGATAGCTGCAGATTTTGTGCAGATAAGTACTGATCATTTTCAATCCGAGTTTAGAATCCCTAGGCCAGAGTCAACATCTATGACTGCAATAAATCATTATGGATTTACAAAGCTTTCAGCCGACAACATTATTTTGCAGGAGAATCCAAGAGCTTTAATTCTTAGAACCAACTTTTTTGGCTATTCAAGTAAGGCAGACAAGTCAATTTTAAACTTTGCGATAAATGCATTTGATTTTCAGCAGCAAATAAGTGGATTCGAAGATGTTATTTTTTCTCCGGTGGGAGTTTCAGAAATAGCAAGGTTTCTTTCAAGCGACCAATCTAGAGAGATAGATGGATTGCTTAATTTTGTGACCGAACACCCGATCTCAAAATACGACTTCTTGAAGTTAGTTGGTCAGACTATGGGGTATACCGGTGCGAACGTTCAAAGATCTTCAATTGCTAGTTCAAACTTGTCTGTGCCGCGTCCTAATTACCTCGCGTTAAGCCCAACTCGTCTAATCCATGATTTAGGTTATGAAATCCCAAGTCTGGAAGCGATGGTTGAAAATGAGATCAAACATCGCCGATAGAGTATTCTGGCGCTGTCGTCCCAAGACTTGAAAGAGGAAAAATGTCTTTTTTAAAAGGTAAATCCGTAATGATTACTGGTGGCACTGGTTCGTTTGGTAAGGCTTTTGTTACGAAAGTTTTGGAAGATGATGAAGTTGCGAAGTTAATCGTATTTAGCCGTGATGAATTGAAACAATTCGAAATGGCTGAAAAAATAAACTCCTCTAAATTACGTTATTTCTTGGGGGATGTCAGAGATTATCAAAGAGTGCTCCGTGCAACTGATGGTGTCGATCTAATAGTTCATGCGGCGGCTATGAAACAGATTCCTGCTTCTGAATACAACCCAATGGAAGCAATCAAGACGAATGTTATGGGCGCAGAAAATATTGTAAATGCCTCAATAGAAAATGGGATTCAAAGAGTTGTGGCTCTGAGCACCGATAAGGCCGCAAACCCTGCGAATCTCTATGGCGCGACTAAACTTTGCTCAGATAAGTTAATGATTGCTGGCAATATTCTTGCTGGTTCCCGTGACACAAGATTTTCTGCTGTGCGATATGGAAATGTTTTGGGTTCTCGAGGCAGTGTGATTCCATTTTTCCTAGATAGGGCCAAGATGGGATCAATTCCAATTACTGACGATCGAATGACACGATTTTGGCTCACAATTCAAGAAGGTGTGAATTTCGTTTTGGATAGTTTCGAGCGCATGCATGGCGGGGAAATATTTGTTCCCAAAATTCCAAGCTTCAAGGTAACTGATGTAGCGCGAGTGGTCTGTCCAGGTATTCCTACTGAAGTAATTGGAATCCGCCCTGGAGAAAAGCTTCATGAAGTCATGATCACCGAAGATGACTCACACAATACTTATGAGTTTGAGGATTACTTTGCGATTATTTCGCCCGCACTCAAGGCTTCGGGAATCTATGACAAAATTGGAAAGAAAGTAGAAGAGGGCTTTAGATTCTCTAGCGACAACAATAAAGTTTGGCATACGGACCAAAGTTTTCTAAAGGTGTTAAGAGATAACGGGATTATTAATTGATCCCATATGGAAAACACCATGTAACCTGGGGAGACGCCTTAAAGGTTCTTTGGCAGATTCGTTTTCGATCGCTAACCCAAGGTCCACAAATTGAAAAATTTGAAGCCGAAGTTGCAAAGGCTGTTGGAGCAAAGTATGCCGTTGCCGTTTCAAGCGCGACAGCTGGGCTTCACCTTGCAGCCCTTGCCTTGAAATTACCCCGAAGTTCGAAGGTTATAACTTCCCCAATCTCTTTCGTTGCATCATCAAATTCCCTCATTTACGCGGGATATAAGCCAGAATTTCTTGACATTGACCCCGATACGTTAAATCTAGATATAGGACTAATCAAGTCGAGGGTGGAACAAAGTAATGATATCAAAGCAATTCTTCCCGTTCATTTTGCCGGACTTCCTTGTGACATGGAAAGAATTAATGAAATTGCACGTCGGCATGACTTAAGGGTCATTGAAGATGCAGCACATGCACTTGGTGCCGAGTATAACAACGGCGCTAAGGTCGGATCTTGTGCATACTCAGACATGACCGTTTTGTCTTTTCACCCCGTGAAATCAATTACAACAGGGGAAGGAGGCATGGTAACCACAAATGATTATGATCTTTACAAATCTTTGCTCCGACTTAGAAGTCATGGAATAAACAAACTGGATGATGAATTTCAAGATCCACTTTTGTCACGGACTTCAGGCACAACTAATCCTTGGTACTACGAAATGATTGAGCTCGGATACAACTATAGAATGACTGAAATTCAGGCAGTCTTAGGCATTAGTCAGTTGAAGCGGCTTGAGAAATTTATGGCCAAAAGATTTAGAAAAGTATCCACGTATTCTGGCATGTTTCAAACAACTGGGTCAGTGAGACTTGCCCAAAACTGTGATCTGAAAAAGAGTGCAAACCATATCCTGCCTGTAAGAATTGACTTTGCGAACCTCAAGATTTCAAGAGCAACTCTCATGAATTCTTTGCGCTCGGTTGGGGTGGGTTCTCAAGTTCATTACATTCCAATTCCTATGCAACCATATTACAAGTCGCTCGGTTATGACATTTCAAACATTCCTGAGGCAGTCTCGTACTACGAAGAATGTCTGAGTTTGCCACTCTTTCCAAACTTGTCTAAGTCTGAACAAAAGAAAGTTGTAAAGGAATTGGCCAAGTTGCTATCAAAATGAACCAATTAAATGAATTCATTAAATCGTTTGATCTGATTATTTTTGATTTAGACGGAACTTTGATCGATTCTCACAATCAAATTGAAAAGGCAATGAATCAGGCACGTATAGCGCTTGGGTACGGAAAATCACCATCTGGACAAATTTTTCGTAACTTAGGTATGCCTGTAGAGCATCTGTTTCTCGATCTATCCCTAACCGTGGATAATGCTGACATTCTCATTCTCGAATTTAGGGCAAACTTGACTCAACTTATCCAGCAGGGAAACGAATGCTTTCCGGGAGTAATCAGGATGTTAACTCAAGTTAAACTCATGGGAAAAAAGGTTTCCGTTGCTACTGGTAAGTCCTCTTCAATGGCCACACAGGTAATTCAACATTCACCATTGGCTAGTCTCATAGATTTTATCCAAGGTACTGATGGGTTTCCAGCAAAGCCCAATCCTGAAGTTATAACACGTTGTCTCAGGAGATTTCCTGATCTGAAAGCGGTCATGATTGGAGATCGAGTAGAAGATATCCTAGCGGCAAATTCTGCAGGAATTGACTCTGTAGGAATTGCTCAGTCAGCACATAGTGTCGACGATTTACTTGGCGCAGGTGCAATTCACGCGTACGAAAGTTTTGATGCCATCTAAATTGAGATTCTCCATTTAGACAATCTCTAAACACTTATGCGGATATCAGATCACATTTGGTTAAGCGTGGTTAGCAGCAAGCTTTTCAAACGAGTTCTTGAAATGATTACTTCGAAGCCATGATGAGTGTCTTCTAATATCCAAGGGTCAAAATTTTGACAAAAATAGGCGCTGGGAATGTTCAAATCAGACGCGATGAAGTTCGTTGAAGTGTATGGTGTCGAAAGCAAGAAATTCGATTGTGAGACAGCTTTGTATAGATTTGAATTAGGGTCAAGTAGAATCACTTTTTTACTTTTGTTAAGGCTTTTTACCAAATTCACATATTCCTTACTGTGAAAAGCAGAATAACTACGTTTCGGCTTCAAATAAAGTCTAATATCTAATCCAGACTCTACCTTTATTTCATCCAAAACATCAACAATTGTCTGTAAAGTCGAGATTGACATATGCGAATTGTAAAAATAACTCTCATCGCTTGTGGGTGTTACATCTGTGAACAAAATAGAAAAAAAACTATTTTCTAGATCTATCTCAATACGTGGTTGAAAAATAATTGAACCAACAACAAAAACTCCATGCACACCAAGACTCTCCAAAAAATCAGCCTGATAAGAATTCCATACCAAATGAGCATCAAAACAATTTAGCGATTGGATCTGCAAACCGCGTTCCATATGGACTTCTCCAATACGGTGTATAGGCTCCGAGTTAGTCGAATACCACAACATAGTTTTTTTGAAAGCTGGTAAACATTTTATGGAATGAATGAAACCACTTCTGTTCATCCAGCTCTGAGTGGCAAGGAGATCAATTTGGGTCTCCAGGGTCTGTGAAATCAGAATCCAAATCGATGGGTCAATGATTTCATTCTTTACGAATTTGGGGCTTACATGACTGTTCTCCGAAACAATAGACTTTGAGAAGTCGATTGCTGTCTTAAATATTACCGAAATCCTTGTTTTTCTCAAATAAATCATTGCCATTGTCAAAGTTGCATCGAAAACAACATTATTTCTCTTTGAAATAAGGGATCTCCAACTTCGACACTCAATTATCGTGCAAGAAGAATTAAACAATTTCTCGAATCTCTTCTCTCTCAAAAATTGATGGATCTCTATGGGGTTTGATTTCTTAAAAACCTGTTCAGCAGTTAGCGAGAATAATACGCAAGTGATTTTGCGTTGTTCAGGAAGTATCCTCCTTGCTTTCAAAACAATTGAGTACGATAAGAGCATTGATATGAGTGTTAAGTACGAATAGAACTTCTTGGTTTGATTCATAAATTTTCTTCAACTATGTCAAGTAGTTTTAGTGGCTCGAGACTTCTTAAATCTTGATTGAGGAATCTCACCACTGATCAACCAAATCTATACTTAACCTTCGGGCTCCATTTCTATTAGTTGCATCATCAATGAATGACTCCAATTCTAGAGGAATTTGTGCAATAGCTTTTATTAAATGTCCTTCTCTGGGTTCAAATCTTTCATTGTACTTCCATTGGGACTTCGATAGAAACGCAGCTACAGGACTACAATTACAAATCTCTATTTTATCGAAGTCATTAAACATATTTCCTAGAAAGTGTTCAATTCTTTTTGATGTTTCGGTAGTAGCAACCTCATAGATAGTTTTTCCTGCAGCGATTACGTAACACTGCAAGTTTTTCTCCACCGGCAAAAAAACTTCATATGTACTTTTCGATTGTAATCTTGTTATTTGTTTCCAGTCTTCAAAATTTCTCCATAGTTTGCCATGTGAATATTTGACATTCTTGGAGTAAATCATGTTTAGCAGTTCTAAATCTTGTTGGGTGGCAACTCTATATTCTTTGGAAGCTATTGTGTGCTTCGACGAAACTCTTGTGAACTCTGGGAAGTGAGAAAATCCTTTAAAACCAAATTTCGAATAGAAATCTCCGACTGATTTCCTTGCAATCACAATTATCATTGACCTTCCCATGGAAGCTGCAAGTTGCTCGACACGTTCAAGTAATATTCTGGAATATCCATTTGCTCGATATTTTTCAGCCGTTATCACTTGAGTTAGAAAATAAACTGGGTAAGAAACATCTGCAATCATTAGCACTCCTTCGACAAGGAGACATGATGAAACTAGCTCGGTCTTGTTTGATACGCTGCAATAATGTATTTTCTTGTATCCTGAAGTATTTCTATATCTGCTTATAAACAAAGTAGATTTAGTCTTATCGCTTGAATAAAAAGTATCGAGTGAAGATTTCAAGATTTCGGTGTAATTAAACTCATTTAATTGTTTGGACGCAAAGATTAAATCATCCATCATAATTTCACCTGGTATGGAAAAACTGATATCCGAGTTCTAACATCGGAATTCACAATTCGATGCAGAGATCTAGATTCTATTTTGTGTCTAGATGAAAAGTTTTTGGGCAATTCAATCACAACGGGTATCACCTGATCGAACTCTAATATATCCTCCGGTAAATCTAAACCGCAGCTCGTCAATGCGCTAAAGTAGCTTTGCTTCCTTTTTTGGTACAACAATTCCCAAGACTTAATCATTTCAAAAATCTTACCGTATTCAAAACTAAATAATGGCAAATACCGAAACTCGAGTTTCTCCCAATTGCGATAAAGAGTTGGATGCACATTTCTTACGATTCGAAATAAGATTCGCTTAAACATCTTAATGACACTTCTATTACTATCCCTCAAGTCCCTTACCTTCTGTGCATCTGAATCGCTACTGCACCACAAGATTGCCCCATATTGAAGTCCAAAGATTTTACTCATCGACCAAACCTCAAATCTAGCTCCACTTCTGAGGACTTTGCCATTCAAAGGATAAAAACTATCAACTGAGTCTTCAATAAAAGGTACCTCATCTAGATTTAAATTCGTGCGGCCCCATTGGTTGTATGAGATATCTAGTGAAGCAAATTTCAGAGGCGTAACGGGGATAAGTCCAGCCTGAATTACGCCCGAAACTACACATTGGCTTGCATAGGGAAATAGTCGAACTAATTTATCGCCATAAAACAATCTAAGTGCCAATGATATTGCTGAACGACCACTTGACAGAATCACTGGATATCCAGAGTTAAAATACAATTTCAACTCTTTTTCTATTTCTTCGGCAGTACTAAGATTAAATCCAAGTTTTAAATTGTGATTTCTGATCCACACGTCGCCGCCTTTACTTTTCATTTCGTTAAGAGAATTTCTAGAACTAAACCCCCGCCAAAAAAAGACTTAAATTTTTCTATGTTTTTCTCTTTTTCTGAAATTTCTCCACTCAAATATGAATATTGGTCTCCTAAATGCATACAGTCAATACCATTTTCTTTGCAATATTTAATCGCTTCAAGGATGCATAGGTGAGAAAGTGAAATTCCTGTTGTATTTCTGATTGAAGCACTAACACCATAATACGCAGCGTATTTTGTATACATAAAAAATGCCGAAGAAATTACTTCATTATTTCGGCGGAATTGGGAGATAAACGCGTCGCCTTGCAGCAAAAGCAATTCTTGGATCTCCCAACTTGCGTCAGATCGTGTCTTCCGTCCGGCAGAATCAAAATGCAACTTTTTGAGTGATTCAAAAGCAAAAGAAACAGAATCGTTTGAAGACTTATTGTTAATTATTTCTACTTTATCCATGGCATTCAATTTAGCTTTGATGGCAGATCTAACGGATTTTGAGTAACTCTGATTTAATGAGTCCAAATCTTGTTTCAAATTAATCACACGACTAAACTTCGTTTGTGATTGTCCAAATCTTGAAATCAATTTCTGAAAGTGATTTATTTCAAGAATCATTGAAGGATTCATTCTCAAAGATCCGAAGACTTCCTTTGTGCTCAAGGAAAAAGGGTTAATTGGATTTTTCGCGAAGTGTTGAATAAGAGATTTTGTGGACTCTAAAAGTACTTCCGTCGGAACTTGTGGGTTCGAAATCAATGCAGCCGGGCGACCGAGATACTCAAATTCACACTTGTTGATTTTATTGATATCCAAGGAGCATAGAAGGCCCAAAATGGGATTCTGACCCTTTGAAACGATAAGGGATAAGTTTTCCGATCTATTGTTGAATACTTCTTCATAATAGGAATTAAATCTGCTGGAATAAATAGGGTTGAATTTTGCCTTTGAAATCAATTCATCTAATAATGAAGGAAAATCGGCACTTGATCTTTCAGTGATGTTGTACCTGTCATCCATACCTTAAACATATCACTTTAGGAATTTCCTTCAATACTTTCGAAGAGTGGGCCCAGACGGGCTCGAACCGTCGACCCACGGATTAAAAGTCCGTTGCTCTACCGACTGAGCTATAGGCCCCAATGCACTTTAGAATACAAACTAATCCTATATGAAAAAGATTAGATTACTAACAACGGCGTGCTGCGCGGTTAAGTCGGTCACGAATGGCAATCGCAATTCCACCACCCTGAGGTTGTTGAACCACCACGTTCGATATTCCTTGATTATCTGCCTCGCGTAAAGCTGAATACAAAATTCTTGCAAACTCTTCGTGTGTTTTTGGTGCAGCAAGCCTTATTACACCAGAGTCAGTTCCGAAATCTGCCATTGCAATAAATCCTTGGCCTTTCAATGGTGATTGATCCAAAGTGACTTTGGCTTTAGGTGAATAGTGACTCTCCATTGACCCGCTGACCCTGATTGCAGAACCACTGGAATCTAAAATACGGAGTCCGCTTGAGTGCTCAATCATCTCTTCCGTAATTGCTCCCGGTCGCAAAATCCTCGGCGAATCCCCAGTGCAATCAATAATCGTAGATTCAACTCCAACATCGCACGCACCACCATCAAGAATCAAATCACCAGCTGCCAGGTAATCACCGAGCTCATCGCTAACAGCCTGGGTGGTCGTTGGTGAAACATTTCCAAAGCGATTCGCACTCGGCGCCGCAACTCCGCGACCACCAGCTCTTTCAAAAGCCACTAACAGTCCCAGCGCAACCGGGTGATCTGGAACTCGCACACCAACTGTGTCCTGCCCACCTGTCACAAAATCCCCAGCCAACCCTGACCGCTTAACAACTAAAGTCAATGGCCCGGGCCAAAAATCACGTGCTAATGCAATCGCATACCCTGGCACATCATCCGCCCAACCACCCAAGCCATCGATCGATGCAATATGCACAATCAACGGATGATCTGCAGGTCGCCCCTTAACTGAATAAATTCTTGCAACCGCATCCGCGTTACACGCATCTGCACCCAACCCATAAACAGTTTCGGTGGGAAACGCCACCAATCCACCGAGCAATAAATTTGCAGCAGCATCTGCCATGGAATTAGCGCTGCAATTACTTAAGATCTGGGCCACCTCTTTATTCTGCCACTATTCCCAGCCCATATTCACGCCATCCCCACTTAATAAGAGATACTTATCCTATGAAACTTACAAAACTTCGCACAGTCGTAACCGCAGTAACAGTTGCAGCTGTTGCAGGTGTAGTCGCTCTAGCGATCCCTGCAAATGGCGCAGGCAACGCAGATAACCGCTTCATCACTGTCACAGGTGTTGGCACCATTTCGCTTGTCCCAGATGCAGTTCGCTTCAACGCGACTGTTTCAACCGTTGGTTCAACAAATGCCACAGCGCTTTCAACAGCTAGCAAATCAGCAGCAGCTGTTCGTGCAGCTTTGCTCAAAGCTGGAATTGCAACAAAGGATATTCGTTCAGCAAACATCAGCGTCTACCCTGAATACAACTGGACGCAAGAAGCTGGTACAAAGATCACTGGCTATCGTGGATCACAATCATTTGATGTTCTAGTTCGCTCAGCATCAAAGGCTGGAAGCATCATCGAAGCGGTGGTCACGGCAGGTGGCGATGCGATTCAACTTGGTGGAGTAATACCAACAACTCTAAACCCATCAGCCGCAACAGAAGAAGCACGCGCAGCAGCTGTTGCAAATGCAAAATCAAAAGCAGCCTCATATGCAAAGCTTCTTGGGACATCAATCGGCAAAGTACTTTCACTTGAAGAGCAATCTTCACCTACGTACTCATCACCTT
>JACCDN011108761.1_pt1 | contig 20087 bp, 16 predicted proteins | sample 7441691 | NCBI WGS metagenome assembly JACCDN01 (sample SAMN15323439, study PRJNA562643) | freshwater metagenome | isolation source: river surface water | place: USA:Blue River Watershed | collected 2017-08-16 | reverse complement strand
TAACAATAATTTTTCGCTGGAAACACAATCAAGGAAAGTACTACAAACCACTTGTTCGTATTAAACGATAGTAGCCAATATTATCAAACCCAATCTTAAATTCTTTAAGCCTGCTAATCATTGAACTACCTGGACCAAATAAAAACAGTATGTCAAAGGTTGCGACTTCGCTAGCTGCTGAACAAATTTTTAAATTTGCCTCAATTTTCATCATTTTTTTATTAAACTCCGTAAATTCAGATAAACGAGTTATTTCAATTCGATCATCAAAACATCCTTGATTTTCATCGAAGATCAAAAATTTTGAAAATCTCTTTTTGAAATCTCCAATTTTCTTGGAAATAAATGTATTAATAAACATTCTGATGAAGTTTCTATTGTTTTGAACATATTCTTCTTCTGAAAGAACAAATCTGTCTTTGCTGTTAATTAAAAAGCGAGTAAAGATTTTTGGAGGAATAGTTTCATAATTTTCAAAGAATTCTGTATCAAGATAAACATTTTTCTGTGAACACCATGTGGATTTAGATGCGTTTAAACAGCCCAACTCTAAATAACTTGGTGTCTTTTCATTTGGAGACGGACTAAAAGCTCTCACAAAACTTAAATCACCAATTCTTTCATCGAGCTTACTTAAAACATTATTTGTATCGCGAATCTCGACAGCAAACGAAACATTCAGCATAATAAAAAAAACAATTAAAGTAAGACAAAGTTTCACTTAATGCTCCTATAAGATATGTCTAAATTCTTACATTTTTTATATCGCTCGGCAAATTTTGATTGAAAATCGAAAAAAATCTTAGAGCCACATGGCCTAGGTCGTGAGTTAAAAGCACTTTCTTTTTTGTGATCATGACTAATGGTTCCGGATGGTCTCTTGCTCACTTTGCCTTTGCGTTTCAACCTAAGCTTAGGACAAGTGCCTAAAAACTCAAAAACGGGGGTTCTGTTACCAAAAGCGAAGACATCATATAAAGAGGACACACCATAAAGCATTAGATTGAAATTCTGAATTGATTTTTTAAAGCATAAATTAGTTCTTAAGAAATTTTATAAAAATCACGACAAGCAAATAACCAAGGATTCAGCTATGAAATTTACTATACTAACCTTTGCCGTCTTTTTTTCAATAAATTCACAAGCAGAACTCAATAAGCATAATCATATTCAAGATGCTATTCACGATTGTGTAATTAAGAAAGATAATAAATGTGATGGGAATTCGACTTGTAAGGATATGATTAAAAAAATTGCAAATTCTCCACACGGAGATCGTTTATATACTTTCACTTATAAAATATTGGATGTTAAATTTAAAAAAGTATACGAAGGATTATCACAGAGCAGTGATAATTTTGGTAAGAAAGTAGCAACTTATAAATGTGATGTTAAGTATGAAATTGATAAAGTTATACCCTACGCTTCGAAAACACAAAGATGTGAAGAAGTAACTGAAGAATATGTGATTTGTAATGATAGACAGTATGTATTCAAAAAAACAATTTTCGATGACCTTCGGCGCAATGTCAAAAGAGTTGAAGATAATTTAGGTAGTACTCCAGGATCAATTGATGGTGGTTCTGTTTCTAAATAACTGATCAAGTTATCAAACAATGTTTTGTAAACTCAGAAGGGGATGAATCCTTAAGATCTCTGGGCGAAACACCGAACCCAGAAATTATTTATAATTAACGAAAAGATTATTCAACTTTTGATTTTTTTACTTTAAACCACAAAACACTACTTCCAAAATTCTTTAAAAAATTGCTCGAAAGGTAAAACCTCAATCCCATCAACAACTCTTTTAATAGGATCGCGCGAAATAAGAATATGTCTTTTAACTAGGCCCTCTTCCTTAAACGCTTTCAAACCCTTTAAGTATTTTTCTTGAAATTTATCACTAGACTTTATTTCGATGGCCATTTCATTTCCTAAAATGCAATCTACTTCGAAATCCCCAGTTGTTGATCTCCAATAATTCATAGGAAAATGTTTGCCTTTATAACTAATTGCCGCCCTCATTTCTTGCAAGCAAAAATGTTCAAACGATTTTCCAAAAGGTTCAGATTTTAGATTTAAATTTGTTATTCCCTTCATAAAATTAGAAATACCCACATCAAACATATAAATTTTTGATTTTGAAACCGACTTTCTTTTAACTGTTTTTGTTAAAGGGGTGAGTTCAAAGGCAACAAGCGTATCTTTTAAAACCTCTACATAAGAGGCCACTGTTCTTACGGGGACCCCTGCATCATCTGCAATTTTTTGATAGTTTAATTCCTCGCCAGAAAGCGCTCCGAAACTATCAAGAAACCTTGCAAAATGATCGATATTTCTCACTAATGCTTCAGCTTGAATTTCTTCTTTTAAATACGTTTGAACATACTCTTTTAGATCCAAAGTCGGTTTTTTTGATTGATACACAAGTGGTAACCCACCAACTGTGACATATTTTAGAAGATCAAAATCAGAAATTTCTTTCATTGTTAACGGATGCATTTGAAGTGATCTCGCCCTACCTGCTAATAAATTGGCCTCGTTATTTTTTAATTTCCTTGCACTACTTCCAGTAAGTAAAAAAGTTATTTTTTTTGTTTCTATCAAGCGATGAACTTCATCAAGTAATCGAGGAAGTTTTTGAATTTCATCAATAACGACAAGTTTATTTTCAATTTCTTCACTAAGAGATTTTGGTCTACGCAGAAAACGATCATAAATATCACTATCTAATAAATCAAAAACTTGAGCACTCTTCAGTTGTTCTTGAATAAGAGAGGACTTTCCTGTGGCCCTAGGGCCAAAGAGGAAATGACTTTTTTCTTTAAGAGCAGATTTTAGATCCAATGTTCTTTTATACATAAATCCAACATTAACATTTTTATATAAAATCGGCAACTCGATACCGATTTTATATGAAAATCGGCAACTCGACGCTGATTTTAAAAAGAGAAATACATAATTAAGTTATTGGAAATATACGATTCTAGATTTTGAATAGCTATTCCTACTATGTGATTTACCAGAAGTTTCAAATTACATATATACTAAAGCTTCCTAAACCCGAGCGTCGGTCTAAAAACAGAATTGATAAACTTTTTTTCAATTTTATGTGGGTAGCTTTGTTTTTTTAAATGCTGAACTTCTTGAAAAACTTCCTCATGATATTTATCTTTGTTAAATCCAAAACTGAATTCCTTTTCTAAATTTAGATTAGATTTTTTTGCCAAGATAAAACTCTCCCCTCGTATTTGATAAGGAAAAAAACTCTCAAAGCCCGCAAAATATAACGTACTTAAAAGTGCAGAGTTATTTTTAAAGTTTTCATCTGTAAAAGGTATATCAAAAACCACCTCTCCAAGATGTCCTCTACCTTCTTCAACTAAAGGTGCATCTAAGACAATGAATCCATCATCTTCTAAAATGCGATTAATAAAACGATAAATCTCTAAACTATAAAGGCGGGCCAGATCATAATTATTAGGGTAAGGAAAATCGATGTAAATAGCATCAAACTTTTCTTTCGTATTTCGGACGTAGTAAAAAGCGTCAGTTGTAATAACGTGAACTCGTTTATCGCTGTAAGAGTTTCTATTTAGGCTACTAACTCTTTTATCATTAATCGCAACATCAATAACCGCAGGATCAAGTTCGACATTGGTAATACTTTCAATCTCAGGGTATTTATTAAGCTCGCGAATGAGAAATCCATCGCCTGCACCTAAGACTAAGATTTTTTTAGGAACACGCTCATTGATCAATATTCCAACGTGAGCAAATCCCTCATGGTAATATTTTTCGGTAAAGCTGCTAAATTGAAAATGCTGATCAAGATTCATCACAATCTCGCCAACATTTTGTGGTTGTCTTTTATAAAAAACAAAATCGATATATTGATACATTGATTTATGTCTTTCAATATCCGGACTAGTGTTAATTCGATCAATTAAATCTTCTTTCAAAACTCTTTCTTGAAAAGTGAAACGTGGAAGATAATAAAAAGCCTTTAAATAATATTTAAGAATAAAATGATTAAATTGAAATAAAAAACAGATACCAATAAACGTGATTACAACACCAATTATTATTTCTTTTGAAAGTTTGCTTTTAAAAACTAAAAAAAGCAAAATTCCAATATTTACAAGCGCAGTAATAACTGCTGAGTTCAGAAGATCAAACTGGGGTTTTAAGTAGAAAGTAAATCCAATTGTTCCGACCAACGTTCCTAAATAGTTTGCCCCAAGAATCTCCCCTTCAGAAACATTCGTTACATTAAAATCTTCTTTTAGTTTAAAAATTAAAGGAAGTTCAAGACCTGTTAAAAAACCAATTGCTAAGGTCATACTTAAAACTAAAACAAAAAAAGCTATATCAAAAACCACCATAGTTTCAGCAACAAACTTTCCATCATATCCAGAAGCTATAAAAAAAAGATATTTTGAAAAATTATGTCCACCATGAACAAGATAGATAAAAAGAACTGAAATCGCTCCTAAAATAGAAATAGTAAATTCTACTTGCAAAAGACTCTTTAATGCCTTTTGAATTTTGTCAGAAATAAAGGCACCAAGACCTAGTCCCCCGACATAAAAAGCAATAACTAACGACTGCCAAAGGACTTGGCTTCCAGTTAAAACAGAGAGTGTATTGGCGAGTAATAATTCATAAAGGATACTACAAGCCGACATGGCCATCGAAAGAATAAGAATTTCATTTCGCTTAAAAGTGGTCATCGATAATAAAACCTCTCTAGGATAAAGCTCTCTATATTAAAAATAGAAAAGCTTTGAGAGATGAAAAGCAAAACACAAAAGATCATAATTCCCAATAAAATTTTATTTTTATGATTTAGCTTAAATTCAGAACGAAAGGCCCAAACAAAAACAAAAGCCCCTAAAATGTTCATGGTTGAAATCCAACCAGCTAAAGAAAAAATTGAAAAATAAGGCAACATAACCAAGGGAAATAAAAGTGCACCCAATAAAGTTCCAATATAATCAATGCCCAGTATATTAAGCGACTTTATTTCAGTTTGTTTCTTATAGGCTTCCATTAATAGCGGTAATTCAAATCCGGACAAAACACCAATGACAACTATTAAAGAGTGAATTAAAAAATTTAGCGGCAATTGAATTCCCAACCCTAAAAAGTTTATATCAAAACTTTTTGCCAAATGAAAAAAAAGCGAGTCAATTACGAGTACGAGATACGGGCTAAAAAAACCCAGTAACGCTAAAAAAATTTCAGTTTTAACTAATAAACTTAATAAATCTTGATGCTGCATTTTGGAAAATAGAATTGCTCCTACACCCATCGCTGCGACATAAAGACCAATGGTCATATTATAACGAAAAAGAGTATTGCCCATTATCGATGACATTGATTGCGCGAGAAGAAGTTCATATAAGATTGAACATAAAGCAAAAATAAATGTCATGAGCTGAATTGAAATCGCTCTAAAATTTGTAGTCATGTTACAATATTTTAGCATAACTAATATCAATGATGGATTTAAATGGCTGATCAAAATAATCAAGAAAATAAACTTGCTCTTCTCGATTTGATAAAAATGCTCATTATTATTCCTGGTCTTACTTATCACACTTCAGAATATTTAAACCTCCCAGAAAAAGCAGTAGGTGACATCGCTTTTACTGTGTTCCTTATTAATTACTCCCGATTTTTTTATTTCATTGGTTTTATCGCGACTTTTTGTGCCTTTTTCACAATTGGCCTGAAACCAGGAAAACAAATTTTTAATCTAAAAAGAACTCTCCTTATTTTAGCTGGACTAGCGCTTTTAAGTTACACTTATCGTGATCCTGAAGCCCCTTTCTTTGGTACCGAATGGACCTTTTATCATTTTGTTATCGTAGCACTAGCTGTGATTCATTTTGTGAACAAAGTTAAGAAAAACATTATTCATATTGCTTTGGTTGTTTTAAGTAGTTCAATTCTTTTTATCCCTTTTTGGAAAATGACTTTTTTAAATTTCTCTTTGCCACTTAAAATTGTCTTAATTGGTAATTGCAGCGAAAGCAATTATGGCGAGTGGCCTCTTTTGCCTTGGATTTTTATTCCCATTTTTTCTGTCTCTCTAGCTAGAGTCATGAAAGAAAATAAATATTTCGAAAAAATGCATTTAGCTGAATACTTTGTTTGGACGATTACAATACTGGGTCTTGGCATTGTCTACTGGGGTGATTATTTTGCACTAGATTCAGGAAATGGGTTTTCTTGTGGCGTTTTTGCTCAATCAAACTTAGCTTTCTGGGCACACTTCCTGCCCTTCGTTTTTTTAATTCGCTTAAATTTTGTTAAGAATGTTAAAAAACTTCTCTCTAAATTTAAGTTCTTTAACTTTCTACAAAGTATTTTTTGGATAAAACAGTTTGGACTTTCTTATTTTTTAAGTTTACTCACAATTGGTATCTTAAGTTTATTTATAAACGGGAATAAAATTGAAGGAAAACTTAGCAACATTTATACGATTTGTTTTTTTATTGCCCTTCTGACTCCTGAAATTATCCAAAGAATCAGAAGGAATCTATTTAAATAGCTTTATTAATTCTTTTCAGTTGTATCTTTTTCTGATCTTCTCTTCTTTAAAACTTTATCGTAGTTTCTGATATAAGTTTTCGTGATGATTTCCCAAAGTGTATCCTCTCCATTCGCGCTATACTGCCCACTTCCACCTCTGTTTCTAGCATCAATGGCATTTTCAATTCGCTTAGCATCTTCAGCGCTTACACCATTGGATCCATTACCTTCAGCACTAGAACCATCACCGACACTATCTTTATCTGACTTATTAGCACCTTTCAAATTTCCACCTAATAGCCCTGCTCCACCAATTCCACCTGAACCAAAACCACTCGATCCTGCTCCAAATTGAGAAAAGTCTGATAAGTTTAACCCATTTTTCCCGCTACCACTCTTTCCATCTTTGTCTTTTGATGAATCATTTTTATTTGTGTTAGAACCAATTGCAGAACTTCCGCTACCACCAAAAACATTTCGTCCAACATTGCTCAAATTATTTCCTGACGCAAGTTTTTTGACAGTAGCCGCTTGGGCATTTAATAATCCTTTTCCACGATCTGAGCCACTGCCTACACCTTTATTAAACTCATCCATTTTTTTCACTTGTTCGTTTCTTGCATTACGAAGTGAACTTACTGAGCTTACAAAATTTGCACCAAGACCTGTAAGAGAGCCAAATGCCGAACTATTTCCATTTCCAATTGATATTGCTGAAGAGTTTCCCGCGCCAATTGTGCCAGTAGCACCAAGGGCCCCGTCAATTAAACGATTTTGTTGCTGCATATTTTCAATTTTCTTTAATTCCTTATCCACCCAAACTTGAGTCATTGGGCGCTTTCCTGAAATTGCCTCATTTTTATAAAGTGATAAAACGTTTTTGTAATGATCAGCGTACTTCGAATTTAGATCCTTAAATGTATTGGCCGCATTAGCAGATCCAGTAGCAAGTGCTCCAACAACTCCAACCGACATAATATCTAAGTAAGTCATGAAAGAAGGCACTGGATAAGCAACAATATTATCCTGTGAAGTCTTTGCCCACTTAAAATGAAATTCATAAGCATAGTCAGCAAACGCCTGCAGTCTTTCTGTTTCTTTAACATCAAAAAACTTTTCCTTAATCGCAAATTCTTTTGCCTTTTCTTTAATAAGTTTTTCAATGTTGCTATTCACTAAATAAGTCGCTTCATAGCTTGAGTTTAACTTAGGAGCAAAAAACCCTGCCGCGACCGTGTCTAAAAAAGGTTGCATTCTATAGTCTTCTGAACCAGAGAAAAGTTGCACACTCTTAGTACTTGCACAATTATCAATTTTTGCATAATCATTATTTTGTACTGTATTCTGAGCCTCTAGTTCTGCCAAGCGAGCTTTGTCACTGTTGATGCTTGCTTGCAGGTCGGCCTTTTCTTCGGCCGACACTGCTGATGACAAGCGACTTTCTTTTTCTGCTAGCGAATTCTTTAAATTACTAATTTCACCACTAAGCGCAGTATTATCGTTCCCAACACCGCCTATATTAATTCCGCACTCCACTTCAACTGTCTGACGTAATCCATATCCAGGATCTTTTTCTCTTAATTTTCTAAGTCCTAAATTAAATCCATCTTCCAAACGCTTTACTAATTCTACATTGTCTCTAATGATCTCTGATTTTTTAATTCCGTAAGGAATAAATGGATCGATAATATATGAGTCAACTCCATTATCATTTTTAGTCACTAAAAAGTGCTTGATACACGCATTTGATGAAACGTGGCTTGAACAAATTTCAGAGTATGGTTGCTTTAAAACTCGAGTGTATTCTGTGCACGTTCTAGGATCTTTTTTCGTACCACAATCATACTGATTTTCTTTTCGATCGTTAATAAATGGCGTTTTGCTTACCCAAGCACCACGAAGGCTGGCCACCATCCATCCTCCACCGGCACCAGCAACAGCTGAAGCTGCAATGATACCTGCAACTGCCCAGCTCGATAAAATTGATGCTGCTGAAAAGCCACCGGCAACGGCAATTGCTCCAATTGCTAAAGTAGCAGCAAGAACAGCAGCTCCAATTGTGTAAACCTTATGTTTTACATTATCATTGATCTTAAATCTGAAGAGATCATAACTTTTAATCGTTGCGGCTCCCCATTTATCATTTGTCGTCTGTTCGGTATACCATTTATTAACGGCCGAAATTTTTTCATAAATCTTTGTGTTATCAACAGTAAGTTCCATGTTGAATTCTTTAAGTGTGTTCGTCCATTTCACTAGCATTGCTGAACCTGTAACCGCAGAGGCATCACCACGATCTAAATCAATACTGCTCATCCCTTCACCGTCATCTAACACTTTGATAATTTCCATTAATCCTGCTTTTTCTTCAGGACAATATTTTGCAAAATACTCCGTCTTGGTTTTGTATGACTTCAATTGCGAATCTTGATATTCTTTAAAAGGCTCAGGTGTTGTAGCGGTAAAATTACCACAAAAATCTTTATCACTAATTTTATCGCCACAAATTACCATTAATGTTGATTGACTGAGACTGGGCAAAGATGGACTTTTTCCTGCTTTTTTTTCTTGTTTAAACTTAGCAATTTTTTCAATGTCTGCTTTAAAGCCCATAAATTCAGCACCACTAATATCAAGACACTGACAAGTTAGTCGCTGATTGTATGTCATTAGCTTTTTCTCTATATCTTTTCGTAAGCTTTGATGCTCCTTCGCCACTTCCTTTAAGCGCTTATGAATTGATGCTCCTTTTGAATCTTTCCAATAGTCGTCATAATTCTCTTCGCCTAAGGCCATATAGTCGAATGCTAAAAACGAAATTTCTGCATCAAACATTGTACCTGTCGCACCCTTTGGTTTATTTTCCATCATGTAGTTATAGTAGTCTGCTTTAAAATCAATATTGCATGTCTTAAAATCAGATTTTTCATATTTAGAGTATGAACCTGTTTTATTCTCTTTTTCTGTTTTTGTTCCGAAAACTTTGTCTCGACTCTCTCGATTAAGTTCACTTGCAAATGCGGCATCTGCATCACCTTGAGCTTTATCTTGATTTCCTTGAATCGAATTTAATACCAAGCTATCTGCACTTGGGCTCTCATTATTGGAAATAGCGTGGGTCGAATTAACCACAAACGAAAGTAGTGTAACAATAAAGCTTTTTTTCAACTGCAGCTTAACTTGAGGTAGGATCATTGGTGGTGCATCAGGAACACATTGTCCTTTTGAATTTTTCATTAATCCTTCACAACAAATTAACCCGCGCTCTAACTTTCCACCGGATTTTACACACTCTTTACACACGAGCATTTCTTGGCAGATCCCATTTCCACAAAAGTTAGAATTACAATCTTTATTGCTACCACATTTTTCACCTAAATTTCCGGCCATAGCATATCCACTAGTTTTACTGTCAAATGGAAGACACTCGCCAGAAGCACACACAGGATTTGTATTACATTTTTCACCAACGGCCAAAGGACGATAGCAACGTCTTACTTCAACGCAACTTTTTTCTTTTGTCTTAACATTTTCTTCACAAATTCCCGATGCACACTCTTCATTTTTAGAACATGCTTTCCCTGTGGTAACTCCCGCCCCTTTATTTTTCACTGGATCAGCAGCACAAGTTAAGCCTTCACAGCAAGTAAAATTATTGCACAATTGTCCCTCTTTAATACATTGAAGCTCTGTACTATCCAGCGCTGTAATCTCTTCATTGATTATTTTGAAAACTTCATGCTCTTGACTAATATTCCCCTTCATACGAGCACGGACCAATTCATCAAATCGCTGAATGATTCTTTTTTCTTCTAAAAGAGTGATATTTTTATTATTTCTAAGCTCTGCAATTCTTCCATATAATTCACCTTGGAATTTAGTAATTTCAAATGGCCTATTAGTTTCTTTTTTTAGTTCAGCAATTTCTTTCTTTAGGCCATCAACGAATGCTTCTTTTTCGGCAACACTAAAACGTGAACCTGCAAAAACATTTAGTGACCAAACCATAAGAGAAATAATCAAGAATTTTAAGTTGACAGGCATATAGGCTCCAAAAACGTTCAGGAAAAATTGTAGATAAAATAATTTTAAGTAATTACGTTAGCTGGGTAAAGGGCGAAACCTTTTACCGCCTCTAAGTTTTAGATTTTAGAAGGCCGACATGCTTTAGGGCCATAAGATTATACGCCCACATTTTGTGGCATTCATAATCTAATTATTCTTGATCATTATGGTTTAACGGGTCTTCCTAAGCCCTATGCCAAAGATTACCAAGGCAAAACTCCAAAACAACCAGGTGATGGTTGGAATTTGCTCAATTAAATAAGTTTCTCTCTGCCCTAAGAGATATATTCCAGCAATGAAGAGAATCGAAGCCACTATTGAAGTCGAGAGGAAAAAAATTGATCGCCCAATATTTGATATTTCTTTTTTATATCCACGATTAATAACTTCTATCGCGTAGCCCTTTTTCGCAAAGTCGCGCATGAACCAACGAAAATGTCTTGGAAAAATTTTCGCTGTAGATGAAAGATCACGACTCGACCACAAGACTTCTTCAATAAGATCTTCTTTTTTAAAAGACTTTTGAATGATTTGACTAATATCTTCTTCCAAAATTCCAAAAATATTTAAATCGATGTTGAGTGATTTCCCCACTCCATCTAATGTAACGAGTGCTCTGAACACGAGGTACCACTCGCGAGGGAGATAAATTTGATGCCGTTTCAATGTCGCTAAAATTACGATAAAAAGTTCCGACATGTTTATTTGCTGAACGGTTAATCCAACATAAGGAGAAAGCGCATCTCGTACATCGCGAGTTAAACTCTCCGAGTCCGGAATCGTATCGTATTCTGCAACATCTAAAAATTCATAAACTAGATTTTCATAATTATGAGAAAGAAGTGAATAAATAATTGCCATAAAATGCTGACGGCCAGACTTAGACAAGCTTCCCATCAACCCAAAATCGATGAGCCCAATTTTTTTATCTTTCAAGTAAAAAAAGTTTCCACCATGTAGGTCTGCATGATAAAAGCCATCTTGTAAAAATGTTTTAAGGAATAATTTTACTCCATAATTTAACTTCGGATTAATCTCATGAAAGTGTGAATTTATTTCCTTACTACTAAATGGAATACCATCCAAGCGCTCCATCACAATAATCGATTCATTACCATATTCTTCGAAAAATTTTGGAATATAATAATTATTTTCGGTGTCATGAACTGCCAAATTTTTTTTCAATCTTTGCCCATTCAATGCTTCAATGTTAAAATTTAACTCTTTTGACAAAGTAATTCCAAAATCATTAATAATTCGACTGAGTCCTAAATACTTTAATTCCTCTGAAACTTTCTCCAGCTGATGCGCTATAAACAGAAGAATTGAAAAATCGGTTTCTATTTCCTTTTCGATCCCAGGGCGTCTTACTTTTAAGACAACAGGGGTTCCATCTAAAAGCTCAGCACTAAAAACCACGCCAATCGAAGCAACGCCAATTGGTTCGTTTTTAATATTTTTAAATATTTCTTCTAGTTTTTTTCCTAAGTCTGTTTCTATATGACTTCTGAGCTCACTTAAATAAATGGGTTTCACTTTGTCGCGCAAAAGCTGCATTTCTGCGATAAAAGATGCATGAAAAATATCTTCACGCGATGAAAGCAATTGACCTAACTTGATAAACGATGGGCCGAGTTCTTCAAAACATGAACGCAAACGAAAGCCTAAAACCTGATTCCAGTCTTTTTCTGATTTGTTTTGTAACTCTTCCTTAATTGATTTCTTTGATTTCGTAAGAACAAAATTAGGAATTTTTGCAGTAATACCAATGGTAATAAATTCATCAAACCCATGTTTGGCAAAAACCGAAACAATTTCACGAAGCCTTGAAGCATTCCGCATTGTTTTAGAAAAACCAATCCCTGCTTTTATCAAATCCATAACAAATACCTTTTGAGAATCACTTAAATCGTTTATAGTTTTCGTATGAGAATTTTCATTATTATTATAGCTTTATTTTTCAATATGACAGCAATTAAAGCTTTAGAAACTTGTTCACGTGTTGCCACTATTAATTTTCAGGAAATCCTTGTCGACCCTAATACCTCCCAAAAAGGAGACGGGCTACGCTATTTCTTAGAAAAAGATCCCGAAGCCTTAAAATATTTGGACGAGTATCAAAAAGGAACGCAAATTAGCTGGAGGAATGCCGTTCTAGGATCTCTTGGAACTGGTTTTTTATTCTCCACACTGTTTGTATCCGATTCGCAAGACAAAAAAATTTACCTGGCCTCGGGCGCAACTCTCATTCTCTTAAACTTTCTCGTTTCTAGAACCCTTGAGGTTAGCAATGAGCAAAACTTAAATAAAGCCATTGAAGAATATAACAAAAGAAATCTTCCAAAAATTTTTTTTACGCCCCAAGCCTCTAGCGACACACTTAAATTGGATAATTTTATGGTTGGGCTCGCAAAAACCTGGGATTTTTAGTATTCTAACTTAGAGGTTGAGTTTATGAGTCAGATATTTACATGTTATAATTGTCTTAAGAAGTTTCCCATTCTTGGAGAAACTATCCATCGAACAGATGCCTGCCCCCATTGCGACGTGAGCATCAGATGCTGTAAAATGTGCAAGTTCTATGACCCAAAATGCTATAACGAATGCCGCGAATCTAATGCCGAAAGAATTGTCGAAAAAGAAAAAGCAAATTTTTGCGATTTTTATTTTCCAGACAACAGAGAAGCAGAAGCTAGCGCAAAAGAGAATGCAGCTAAAGCTTTTGAAGCTTTATTTAAGAAGTGAGGATCTAATGGCAATGGATGAAATGCCAATTACAAAGGCTGGCAAAGACAAAATTGAAGAAGAGCTAAACTATCTCATAAAAGTTGAGAGAGAAAAGCTTAAAGAAACAATTGCGGAAGCCCGTGAGCTCGGCGACTTAAAAGAAAATGCTGAGTACCATGCGGCCAAAGAAAAACAAGGAATCGTGGAAGGAAGAATCTCTCAACTTCAAGGTGTTCTCGCCCGTGCACGCGTCGTTGATGTTTCAAAAATTAAAAGTGATAGAATAGTTTTTGGAGCAACAGTTACTCTGCGTGACATTGAAAAAGAAACAGTTGTGACTTACCAACTTGTTGGAGAAGATGAATCTGATCTTCGGGCCGGCAAGCTTTCTTTTAATAGCCCACTTGGAAAAGCACTTATCGGAAAAGAACCTGGAGATACTGTCATCGTAAAAGCGCCTAAGGGCGATGTTGAATATGAAATCGACGACTTCGAATTCACTTAAAAAAAATGCCATTACCTGGGACTCGACACTCACAGATCTTTTAGGAAAAAAGTCCGAGAAGACAATAGAGAAGCTTGAGTCCGCTGGTGTTTTACACTTAGAAGATCTTCTATGGATCTTTCCTTTGCGTGTTCAAGAGCTACCACCCATTCAAAATTTTCAACACATCGAAGATGGAAAAATTTTTATCGGTCGAGCTAAGATCATTAACATCCAAGCTAAACCAAACTTTAGAATTCGCGGAAAGGGCCGTGCGATGCTTTATAACATCATGGTCACTGTTCGTGATCTTTTGTCTGATAATTTTTTAACTCTGAGATGGTTTAATACCTACGGTTCAGTTAAACAAAAATTAGAAAAATTAGAATTGATCGAATTCATGGGTGAAGCTAGCTTCTTTGCGGAAAAAGCTCAGATTGTGAATCCTGAAATTTATCCTCTTCAATCTCTTGAGGATGAATCAGTTTTTCAAAAAACCGGAACGGATTTAAAAATCCAATATCCAACAATCAATACTATTTCCGGTGTACATATAAAAAAAATCATCGATCAAATTCCTGAAACACTTTGGGATAAAATCGATGAAATTTTACCAAACGATCTTTTGATAAAGCGTGATCTTTTCGGTCTTAAAGAGGCATTCAAAATTTTGCACGCCAAAATTAAGCCAAATGATGAGTTACAATTAAAGGCCGAAAATCGATTGATCTATAATGAATTTTTTAATGATCAAATTAAAATTTTCTTGCGTAGAAAATATTTTAAAAAGCCCCATGCTGATCATTTTACAATTCCAGATAATAATCTTGCCGTTTTTATCAAAAAATTTCCTTACGATTTAACGGTTGATCAAAATAAAACTCTCGAGGAATTACGCCTTGACCTCGCTAAAAATGAACCCATGATGCGCATGATTCAAGGTGATGTTGGTTGTGGAAAAACCACGGTAGCTTTTTTAGCTGCGGCGATTGTGATGTATAACGGAACACAAGCTGCACTGATGTGTCCAACTGAAGCACTCGCACTTCAGCATCTACAAAGCGCAACTGAGTTTTTTCAGGGAACAGGTATTAAAGTAGATCTGCTCTTAGGTTCTCATTCGGCCAAAGAAAAAAAAGCAATTTATAATCGCTTAAAAGCGGGCGAAACCCATTTTATAATTGGAACTCATTCTCTTTTTCAAGAAGCCGTCGAATTCCAAAATTTAAAAATGGCAATTATCGACGAACAACATAAATTTGGTGTGGAGCAAAGAATTAATCTTTTAAATAAAGGAAGCGGCGTTCACTGTTTAATCATGTCGGCCACTCCCATTCCTAGATCGTTAAGCTTAACTCGCTATGGTGATTTAGATATTTCTATTATTAAAACCATGCCAGCTGGAAGAAAAGGTCACAAAACCAGAATCGTAACTCCGCAAACCTTTCCTCAGTATTTAAGTTTTATCAAAACTAGACTCTCAATGAAAGAGCAAGTCTATGTTGTCGTTCCAGCAATTAATGAAAGTGCTGTTCAAGAAATCCATCATCTCGAAAGCACTTTAGAGAATTACAAACATTATTTTCCTGATGTCCGCATAAAAGGTCTGCATGGACAAATGAAGGCGGATGAAAAACAAAAAGTTTTTCTAGAGTTTAAAAATCATGAAATCGATCTTCTAATATCGACTTCAGTTATCGAAGTGGGAATCAACGTTATCAACGCAACGATTATGAGCATTCTAAATCCTGAGCGCTTTGGACTAAGTTCACTTCATCAACTAAGGGGACGAGTCGGTCGTGGCGAGAAACCTGGATTTTGCTTTTTAGTTGCTGATAAAGAACTTTCTCAAACGTCCATGGCAAGACTTTCGGTTATTGAGAATAATACCGATGGATTTATTATTGCCGAGGAAGATTTAAAACTTCGTGGAGAAGGCGACCTTTTTGGTAAGGAACAATCTGGTCAGGCCCAAAGAAAGCTCGCCAACATGATTCTTCATCGTGAACTTTTAGAACAAGCACGCGCTGATCTTGATCTAACTATTAAGAGTCAAAACTCGACAATATTAAACCTCGTTGAAAAGATCTCTAAAGATGCTAAAATCTTTAATACTATCTAGAGAGATTTATGATTCATCTAAATGTTACTGCAAGTCATGATGTTAACGCTCCCGGTGAGTATGAATTCGACTTTGATGTTATGTCGATCGGCCTATCTTTACGCAATGATCTTATTATAAAAGAGAAATCTCTCCCCCAATATGCCATTATCTTGATTGTTGAAAAAGATCAGTTATTTTTGCAAACAAATACTCATGATTTTTTTTGTCATGTAAATAATACCAAACTTTCTGGAAGAAAAAAATTATTGATTGATGATGAATTGCGCATTGGAGAGACAATTATTAAAATTTCTAATTTTAAAAGCACTCAGCCTCAAGAAAATTTTTCTCTTCTTTATCAAAAATTTATTGAGCGTTTCCCAAAACATCAATACCTTTTAGATGCCTTAAATAATGAGATGGAATATCTGGAAAAAAAGCGCGGTTTAAATAGATGATCTTTTTTAACCACAGCTTTTCAAATTATTTTTACACTGAAGATTCTAATAGAATTTTTTATACAACTAACTTTGATCCAAAAGCCTATGATCCAAAAAAGCCTACACTTATTTTTATCTATGGTCTTCTTTGTAGCAACGGTCATTTCAAATATCAATTGCCGTTTTTTGATGAATTAGGATATCAAATTCTTATTCATGATTACCGTTTTCATTACGCTTCATCCATGAATGTTGAACAAATCCATACTTGCAATTTTGCTCAAATATCAAAAGACTTAGCTGGCATCATGGATACGCTCAATGTTAAATCTGGCCATGTGATCTCTCACAGTATGGGAGTTAATATTGCACTAGAATTTGCAAAAATTTTTCCTACAAAAGTCGAATCCTTGACTCTGATATCTGGAACAATTGTTCCTCCCCAAGACATTATGTTTGATACTAATCTTGTTGATGTCTTCTCCCCACTATTAAAAGAATTAACTGCCAAATTCCCCGAAGCTTTTGAAACGATATGGAAAACCTCATACCTAAATCCGCTGGCACGTTTTTTAGTCTTTGATGGTGGTTTCAATACCAAAGTTGTCAGCAGTGACTTTGTTGAGCTCTATATGAAAAAAATCAGTGAGCTCCCGAAAGAGCTATTTTTTCATTTGCTAGAGCGCATGAAAGAACATGATATTATCTCTTATTTGGAGACAATCAAATGCCCGACGCTTGTTGTTGGTGGTGATAAGGATAAGGTTATTCCTAATTATTTACAGCAAATTCTGCATAAAAAAATTAAAAAGAGTGAACTCTACATTGTTAAAGATGGAAGCCATGTTCCACAAGTGGATTTTCCTTATCTGATCAATAAAAGAGTTGAGAGATTTCTTAAAAATATTTAATCAATTTTAATGTCGAAGTGGCGAAGTTTTGCTATATTTTAGAGCTTAAAGCTTAGGAGAAAAATATGTCTGAAAAGATTCAAGGATTAATGCGCACTCATCATTGTGGAGAGCTCCGAAAATCCGATATAGGAAAAGCAGTCACTCTTTGTGGATGGGTTAATAAATATAGAAACCTTGGAAGCCTCCATTTCATTGATGTTCGCGATAAATTCGGCATTACTCAACTAGGCTTTGTGAATTTCAAAGGCAACTTAGATGAATTAAAAAAGTGTTCACTAGAATCCGTTATTTTGGCCAAAGGAATTGTTCAAGGTAGACCTTCAGATGCATTAAATGCACAAATGGAAACAGGTGAAGTTGAGGTTCAAGTCGAAGAACTTACTCTTTTATCAAGATCTGATATTGATACTATTCCTTTTCTTCCCTATGGCGCGGTTGGAGCATCAGATGATTTAAGATTAAAGTATCGCTATCTAGACTTAAGAACTAAAAAATTACAAGACATTCTCCTGCTGCGTTCAAAGACCATGAATCGTGTTCGCAATATTTTAACTGAAGAAAATTTCGTCGAAGTTGAAACTCCGATTCTTTATAAATCAACTCCTGAAGGTGCCCGTGATTATGTTGTTCCTTCGCGGGTTCATCCCGGCCACGTCTATGCACTTCCACAATCTCCACAAACGCTAAAGCAGTTGTTAATGATTGGGGGAACGGATAAATATTTTCAAATCTGCCGCTGTTTTCGCGATGAAGATTTAAGAGCTGATCGTCAACCAGAATTTTCTCAAATCGATATTGAAGTTTCTTTTTCTACTCAAGAATATATGAAAAACTTAGTCGAAAAAGTTTTAAAGGGTGTTTTCTCTTTAGCAGAAAATTTTACGCTTCCAATGTTAAAGTATTCTGATGCCATGAGATTATACGGATCAGATAAACCAGACACACGTTTTGCTTTACCTCATATTACCGTGACCGAAATTTTTAAAAATTCTGAATTCACTACATTCAAGTCCGTTGCAGAATCAAATGGCTTAATCAAAGCAATATTTGTTCCAGAGTCAATGGGACAATTTACCCGTAAAGATACCGATGCGTTCGTTGAAATCGTTAAGCCTCACGGAGGTAAAGGCGTTGCGTTTTATAAAACCAGCAAATGTGAGCGCTCAACTGGAATTTCAAAATTCATCACTGATGATATTGAAAAAAATCTTTTTACCTTATCTGAAATTAAAGGTGACGGAACATGGTTGTTCTTTGCGGATAATAATCCCGCAACCGTTCACGCTTGTGCCGATGCCATGAGAAGAAATTTAGGTGCGAAGTTAAATCTTATCGATCCTACGATGAAAGCATTTCTGTGGGTGTATGACTTCCCTCTTTTAGAATGGAGCGAAGAAGATGGCCGGTACGCAGCTTGCCACCATCCGTTCACTATGCCAACAAGAAGTAAGCTTGATACTTTCATGAGTGCTGACTATAAATCAGGTTCTTCTGCCCTACGCGAGCTTACCGCTGAAGCATATGATGTTGTCTGTAATGGATACGAAATTGGTGGTGGATCTATCAGAATTTTCGACAATAACGTACAATCTCGTATGTTTGAAGTTTTAGGTTTCTCTCCAGAAGAAGCGAAAAAACAATTTGGATTCTTTATCGATGCGCTAAAATATGGCGTTCCTCCACATGGTGGATTAGCTTTTGGGCTCGATCGATTAATGATGATTTTAGCGGGAACGGATTCAATCACTGATGTTATTGCATTTCCAAAAACTACTTCTGCAACGGATTTAATGAGCCAAGCGCCTTCTCGTCCTGCAGAGGCTCAGTTAAAAGAATTGCACTTTAATTGGACGAAATAATAGAACTACCGTCCTCTTGAATATGGATTTTCATTTGCGCGACAATGTCTTTTTGACCCTATTTCAGCAATTTAAATTTCTGTTTACGAAGAGAACAAAGTCTATGAAAATTAGGTTATGGGAATATTTGAATTTAACGATTATAGGCTTTTTCTTGAACAACGTTTGAGAAATCATCAAAAAAAATCTCATGGCGTAAAATCAATGCTAGCAGATTTTTTAGACGTAAATCCCACTCTTGTCTCTCAAGTTCTCTCGGGGGAAAAAGACCTTACTCTTGAACAAGCTAAGAAAGTCACTGATTTTTTGGGTCTGCATAAACTCGAAGTCGATTACTTTATCCTGTTGGTGCAAATTGAACGCGCTGGCAATAATGATCTTAAGTCTTATTTTAAAGAGAAAAAAGAAACTTTAAAGAAGGAATCCCTTAAACTTGCCAAGCGACTTAATCAAGATAAAGGCTTAAGCGATCTTGAGCGCTCAATCTTTTATTCTAGCAAAGTTTATTCTGCCATTCATCTCTATACTTCAGTTGGCCCATATGGAAAGAATCTCGACGATATTATGAAACGTTTTCGCCTTTCAAAAAGACGAGCCATGGAAATTGTCTCATTTTTGCTTTCGGCCGGTTTAATTAACAATAATAATGGCAACTATAAAATGGCCGCTAAATCAACTCACATAGAAAAAGGTTCCCCTTTTCTCATCAATCACCACACGAACTGGCGCATTAGTGCTATTCAAAAAATAGAAAAAATCACGGATGAAGAAATGATGTACACTGGAAATTTTTCTCTTTCTAAAGAGGATTTTCTAAAAGTACGTGAAGAACTCGTGCAAAGTTTGCAAAAAATAATTAAGACAGTACAAGCTTCACCAGAAGAAGAAGTTGCTAATCTAAACATTGATCTTTTCTGGATCTAATGTAATTTTTACCTGGAAAAATAAATAATC